>MDTE01166517.1_pt1 | contig 21841 bp, 16 predicted proteins | sample 811231 | NCBI WGS metagenome assembly MDTE01 (sample SAMN05326651, study PRJNA326480) | marine metagenome | isolation source: seawater | place: Indian Ocean: Red Sea | collected 2010 | reverse complement strand
GAGGGGCGATTCCGCCACTTCAATGTCCATTGTTATTGAGTTTCGAGATCCGCTATCATCAAGAACAGTTAGCTTGGCTGTCTTTGACCCTCCTGATTCGTATGAGATCTCAATCCACCTTCCCATGTAGTCAACATCGTTTGTTGGATCTCCATCACCATCGGAGTCCACTGATACGTCAGTGTCCCATTGAAAGATCAGTGAGTCCATATCGGCTTGTGAATCTACAGTCCCATTCGCACTAAGAATTATTTTATCCCCTTCAGAAGGATTTGACTCGCTCGCGGAAGCTAAAGCATCTGGAGGCGAGTTTATCACATTAAATTTGAACTCTACAGAGTCTGCATCCCCATCATCATCAAAAACAAAGAAAACTATTGATGAAGGAGCACTCGTGGAGTCAGGCCAAGAGTGAGTGAGGACTGGTGACTCTACATCGCAATCGTTTGATATGAATCCGTCTGAATCTGTATCGAGGGCAGGGTCCATGTCGAAGCAATAAGTCAGACTACCAAAGTCGTTCACAGTGTCATCAACCGTCGGATAAATCGTAAACTCTTCGTCTTCTTCGAGATCTCCTAGAATTGTTGTAATCGGGGAGATCTCAGGTGGGAGGTTGTTCACTTGAATTGGAATTATCAATAACTCTGAGCTCTCACCATCATTGTCATAGATTTGAAGTGTTGCAAGGTGCATTCCAGAAGTATTGTAAGAAACGTTGTACACTGTACTCCTTTGCCCAATGCTTGTAAAATTCCATTCAGGATAGTCTTCTGCATCTGGCCTCCAAACTTGAATTAATGAATCCAAATCATTAGGGGAATCCTCTGCTTGACCCCAAAAAGTCACCATCTCCCCCTCATTTACCGTGAACACCCCCCTGCTATCTGGAAAAATCCGAATTTCTTCCGAGTATAGCTCAGCCACGGGATTGCTGGGAGCGAGATTGATCACGCCAATTGTGTGCTCAGCTATTGTTTTGGCACCGTCGTCATCTGTAGCTTCTAGCTTCACAGTGAAATTTCCTTCAACCATTGGAGTTAAAGTACAAACTTGGCTTACCCTGCCCTCCAAGCATTCCTCCTCCCACTTATACTCAATAGGGGCTGATGGATTCTGGGTATCTTGGTCACTACTATTTATGATCCTAAAGATTATTTGTTCGGTTACAACCACTTTTTCAGAGTCAGCACCGATCTCTACCTGTGGTGGCCTATTCAATACCGATATATGTAAAATTGTGGAATCTGAGTCGCTTTCCGAGTCTGTCACAATGAGAGTAACACTGTAATTGCCATTGTCCTTCCATGATGTCTGCAAGACACAGTCGTTATCATCAATTTCGTATGTGCTACCGCCGACTTCATCAATTTGGAAAAGACAAGTAATATCCCCCCCATCTGGATCATAAGATGAACTACCGTCAATTTCAATCGATTCGAAAGTCATAGCCTCGGACTGAGCGTGTAGTGCGGCTACGGGTAAGGCTCCTATGTAGAGAAAAAAGGACCCTTGGTTATTCGACCTATTACCGTCCTCTGTTATCTCCTCATCTGGATCTACTTCGAAATAAAGGTAAACATTTCCGAAGGTCTGGGATTCTGGGACTGTCCAATTAATCTCAATACGCGATTCTTGAAGGCTATAGAGTTGAGGTACTAATCCGTAAACGGATGTGCCATCCGGGGAATTGATTGCCATTGTGGACTCAGGAGAAGTGGCTAGTCCTCTATTTAGGATGGGAATTGAAAATGTAAGAACATCTCCAGATATAGCAGAGAAGCTAATATCGGAATTAAGAGTAATGATATTGCCTGTAAGGGGCCTATATCTTTGCACCGTCACTCCTTCGGTTTTTGTGACAAGATCGATTTCATGTATGTTTGAATCAATAATCAGTGTCTTAGCCCCTATTATTTTGGAAGTCTCAATCCATGCGATCAATCCATGACTGCCCAATTCGCCTTGGCCCACTGAGTTGTCCGGTTGACTCCCAGAGTTAATAGTGAGGTGATACGATCCATTCGCCGCAGTAGTAATGTTCTCTGTGTAATTTTCAGATTCGTATCTAAATTGCAAGCTCTGTCCGGAAACTGGTTGCCCTCCCTGAGTGACATTGATCCATGTGGATATTTCTAGATCAGTCGGAGAGAGGGGGTATTCCACGTCAATTGTGATTTCCTTTGATCTAATCACTGGTTGGTATGCAACCAGCTCGTGCACAGCCACAAAACCGAATGCTTGGACAAATGAGCTCTTTATTTCCCCCCTTATTGCAGGACAAAACCAGTTGTACCCAACCTCATCACCATCAGAATCGTAGTTTGTGACGTTGAAAGACTGGTAGCAACCAGGGTATGAAACACCCGAGTTACCTTGGCTGACCACTGTCCAACTGGAAGAGTTAGTGTCGCTTGTATCATCTGGTATGTCAACATAGTTGCTGGATCCACTGAATTCAATGTCTTGTTGGTATCCCATTTGCCACGACTCTCCAACAGAGATCGGAAAATCATAATTCTCCAAGGGTGGGACAAATGTATTTTCTACAGACAAGACACCAATGGACTGATTCAACCATGATACACAGGTTCCAAAGAACGATGGCCAAAAGTAAACATTAACAGATGCTTCTTGGGAGTAGGTCGCCAAATCGGAAGCTCTCATTATTTCATTAGTCACAATTTCCACGAATAAGCAGCCATTCGTTCCGTCTATGCTAATGGGGCCATCTGACTCGTACTCTCCTACAGAGACGACTCTGTAAACCAGAGTATCATTGTCCTCCATATCAGTTACATATGCGTCTTCAACAGTTCGGTCGAGAGAGCCTTCCAGTATCTCTACGTCGGTCGTGACTCCGGATCCAGCAACGAAGTCTGCCACGTCTAGGTAGCCATCGTACATCCAATTGTCACCCACTCGCCAAACTGGAACTTCAGAGCTGAAAGTAGTCCTTGCCTGTACTTCTGATCTAGAATCCAAATCAGGCTCATTGGAAATTTCAGGTGAAATGCTCAATGGGATATTCATTGACATAGGCGCTATTGCGATCAGCGCCATTACAAGAATCGTGATTGAGGGCCGGCGCATGCCGCTGGATGTCGGTTTGCTCAATAACATTGGTCCGAGTCTCAGAGCAGATCTGCAAGCTCATCCTTAATTTGCTCAACAGCCTCTAAAATCTCATCCTTGTGACGAGCTCCAGTAATGACCATTTTTCCGCTTCCAAATATTAGACATACAACCCGAGGATAATCAAGTCTGTAAATGAGACCAGGAAACTGTTCTGGTTCGTATTCGACCTTATCAAATGGCAGGTGGAATGTTAGGTTGTTGAGGTTGAGCTTCCTCGGGAGGGCAGCTAAGGGCTCTCCTTGCAGTATACCTCTTATTCTCGGGTCTTCGTTCTCAACTTCTTCATCAGTAGCCGCTCGAATTCCTCCGCCTTCTTCGTCGATAACCTTGGTGTTGATGTCATCCATTCTGGCCACCTCACCGTAATCCTCTGGGTAGAAAAGGGAGTAAGTAGCCACCATGTTCTGGACTTCGATCTCAACGTCTTTTAGGTCCCATGTGTCGATTCCAGCATCCCTAAGGTCCCCGATCATCCTCTCGATTCCGGTTTGGATATTGTCCTCGTTCTTTCCGCCAGTGCAAACAGCTCTTCCAGACCTAAACATCAGGATAGCTAACTTTGGGTCTACAACTCTGTAAACAACTCCAGGGAATTGTTCAGGTTCGTATTCGCAGTTTAATTGAATTGCAATGTCGGGTAGATCTAATTCCTCAGCTACCCTGGTCGAGGCTACAACATTAACTACCGTTAGTCTTTCTTCATCACTTAACATAGGTTCACGACTTAACTTTGCCTTATAAATGATCATATAAAGAAAATTAACATCGAAAACACCTATTGTACTTCTTATTGGTAGACCCTCACTCCATCAGAACCAAGTTTTGACCTAAGCGGAATACCTCCCGATACCTCGATAGCTTCTGAGACCCTGTCTGGGTCATGAGTCAGAGCAACCATACAACCACCCCCTCCCGCACCGGTTAATTTTGCACCAAGTGAGTAAGGTCTTGAAGCCTCAACCATCCGATCGAGATCAGGCGTGCTAACCTCTAATTTTTGTAACTTTTCGTGACAAGTATCCATGGCGATTCCAAGAGCTTCTAAATTACCAGCAGATAGTGCGGTAAGTCCTGCATTAGTAATATTTGCAATTGCCTTCATTTCCTCAATCTTCTGTGGTATTTCTCTAATCAGCCTGGCCACTTTGGCGACCATTCTTCCCGTGGGCGAGCCAACTCCGGAGTATCCAATCACCAGCCATGCATCGCTAATTCCTTCTGGTATATCGACCACATTTATTGCCCATTTCCTCTTTCCCTCCGGGGTTTCAAGACTAGTATCGAACACATGCCTCGTTCCTGGTACCCTAGCTCCTGAAACTACTACACAACCCCCTAATGCGCTGGTGGCAGTATCCGTAGGGCTTGCCCTACCCTTCTGAGCAGTAGCTTCGGCAGAATGTGCTAATTTGGCCATCTTTATTGGATCCAGATCTTCGCCTGGGTAAATTTGCATGTGCATGGCAGCACCAAATGCATTTGAGAGTGCTGCCGAAGACCCCATGCCAGCAGCCGAAAATAAGTCACTCTCTACCTCTATGTCCAATGGTTTTCCCGAATAACTGTATACATTTTGTATTATATGGGCAATGTGAGGGTGTTGAGACGGATCAAAATAAGATCCTCCCAGTTTCCACTCATCGGACTCTCTCAGGGATACAGTGACTCCTTGGTCAACTGCAACCGCTACTGCAGGATGTCCAAAAACAACAGCATGCTCACCGAAAAGAATGCACTTTCCCGGGGCGAAGGCTCTGGCCATATTCTTTGGCTGACCCATTAGGCCATGAGGGTTGGCCTACCATCCGGTTGATTCAAGGGCTTATTGGCTATCGCAGCACTATCAGGTTAACCTGTGCGAGGAGTCCCCGTGGAACACCCTCTTTTGCAAACATACGGCCCTTTGGATGGATGGATGATCCTCCTTGTTATGGGCGGAGCATCTATTGGATTCTTTGTCTACCAAGTCTCCAAAGCCACAAGACTTGTTTTAATCGGCTCATCTGACTCTAGATTTGATGCTTGGGGGCCGAGGATGGTTGAGTTCGTAATTGGGTGGTTAGGTCAAAAGAAGGTACTCAGAGACAGGGTTGTAGGAACAATGCACGTCCTCATGTTCTGGGGGTTTCTAATGCTAGCTTCAGATATGCTCGATTTAGCCACCGCTAATGCGTTTTCAGGTAAGATTCTACCCGATATTCTAGTTGGACCTTGGAACGGAATGGTAGAGCTAGGATATACGATGGCACTGATAGGGTGCGTGGCCGCATTGCTCAGGAGGGTAGTTTTCACTCCTGTCAAACTCAAAGGCAAGTCCCAACTTGAGGGGAATGTAATACTCCTACTGATCTTCACAATCACTACAACATCGTTCATGATTGAGTCAAAGGAGGACCCAAGTCGCTTGTGGGAACCGATCGGTTACCAAGTCGGGCAACATGGTCTGGAGGACAGTACAGTAGTAATCGCATATTGGCTCCATATGTTGGCAATCTCAGTATTCTTGTTCCTTATCCCGCTATCAAAGCATATGCACTTAGTGATGGCGGTTCCAAACGTCTTCTTTCATGATACTGGACCTAGTGCAAAAATGAGACCTCTGGCTACTGATGATGATGGTAAGGCAATACCACTAGAAGAATTGGACATCGACTCCTTTGGAGTCAGTACCTACACACAATACACATGGAGACAACTAATCGACGGGTGGTCATGCACGTCATGTGCTAGATGTCAGGATGTTTGCCCGGCATACGCTTCTGGAAAAAGTCTGAATCCAATGCAAGTAATTCATGATGTCAGAAATTACGCAAACGATCATGCTCCCTTGCTACTGAAGGGCGAGACTCCGGAGGAAACTATGATGGAGAGGATTACTGATGAGGCAGTTTGGGCATGTACAACTTGTAATGCATGTGTGGATGTTTGCCCACTCTACATTGAACACGTCCCCAAGCTCACGGATCTTAGAAGGAACGCAATGATGGAGACTATGGAGTATCCAGAAATCCTGAATACGGCCATGGGCAATATAGAATCAGCTTCAAACCCATATGGATTTGGAGAGCATGAGAGGGCCGATTGGGCTGCTGATCTTGATGTGAAAGTAGGTGAACCAGCCGAGTACATCTACTTTGTTGGTTGTGCTGCAAGCTTCGATGAGAGGAATCAGAAGGTAGCGAGATCTACCATCTCGTTGCTAAAGGAGGCAGGTCTTGACGTTGGAATCCTAGGAATGCAAGAAGGTTGTTCCGGAGATCCTGCTAGAAGAGCAGGAAATGAATACCTGTTTCAGATGCTTGCAGAGACAAACATGATGACATTTCAAGAGTTGGGTGTGAAGAGAATTATTGCCTCTTGCCCACATTGTTTCCATACTCTAGGAAAGGAGTATGCAGATTACGGGGGAGAAGATCTTGAAGTGTTCCACCACACAGAGATACTGTCAAAGCTACAGGAAGAAGCGAAGCTACCCTATCTTGGAGATGTCCAAGGGGATGATGAAAGGTCAATTACGTTCCACGACCCATGCTACCTTGGAAGGATAGGTGGGATCATCGAAGAACCTAGGAATGTTATCAGTGGAGTCGATGTAGAACCAGAGAGACATGGTCAAGACTCTTTTTGCTGTGGAGCAGGAGGAGCTCAGATGTGGATGGAGGAGGATTCAGACAAGAGGGTGAATGTGATTAGGGCAGAGGAGCTTTCCGATACTGGCTGCGATACCGTAGCTGTTGGGTGCCCGTTCTGTTCGGTAATGGTAAAGGATGGCCTTGATGCAATTGGATCAGAGATGGAGGTATTGGACGTGGCTGAGATATTGTGGGAGCAGATTAAGAAACGAGATGACGAGATTCATGGCAAGGCCTAGCAGAGCTCATGATAGCGATTATGATAAGTCATTAGTATAGCCCGTAGCTATGGCAGAGCATTTCACCATGATGGGTCAGACAGTCCCTAGAATCGCAATCATTCAAGGCTCAATACTTTCCGCTTGGGGCGCTTTAGCTTATTTTGCCCAGTCAGCTGACCCACCATCAATCACTGCATTAATTCCAGCATTCATGGGGCTTCCAATGATAATTTTGGGCGTTTTGTCCCAAATTAATGATGCCAACAGGCACCATTACATGCACGCATCAATGATTCTAGCTCTATTGATGGCTCTAGGAGGGTCGAGATTAGCACTTGGGTGGTCTGACATGTCAGGACTCGCACTAATCTCCCATTTATTCCTACTAATAGGTGGGATATCATTCATAGTGATTGGGGTGATGTCTTTCAGGCATGCCCGTCTTATGCGGGAGTCGGCGGTGAATGAATGAAGCCAGTGATTGGAATCACTTGCTTCATTCGAGACACGGTTGTTAGCACTGCATTTGGCAATTGGGAGAGGCATGCAGCCGTACTCCCATCCGCATACATATCAGTGATCAATAAAGCAGGTGGAATCCCATTAATTATTCCGCCAGCAGGGGACATGACTCAGATTCTTGACAGTATTGAAGGATTATTAGTTTCAGGTGGCCCGGACATATCTCCGTCTAACTACAATCAGGAACCGGGAGAAATGACAAAGGAGTTTTTCCAGGAGCAAGATGATGCCGAGCTTGGATTGATTCATGGCGCATTGGAAAGGGATATGCCAATTCTTGGAATATGTAGAGGTATGCAAATCCTTAGTGTTGCTCATGGAGGGTCCATGTATCAGCATCTGGACACAACACCAGGTCACGAGGGTCATGGGGCATTTGACGGAGGAACCTCAGATCATGGTGTGGAGGTAGTCGAGGGATCTTTACTGCATAGCCTAATGGGCAAGTCAGTGATTGTAAACTCCGCACATCATCAAGGAGTCTCTGACCCTGGGTCACTCTCAATATCGGCCATCGCAGAGCACGATGGCCTCATAGAAGCCGTAGAAAGGGACGACAAAAGATTCTGCCTCGGTGTTCAATGGCACCCTGAGAGAATAGATCATGGCCCATTGTTCACAAAGTTTGTAGAAACGGCGAGGGGTTGATGTTGGGAACTCCCCTCCACTAGTCCAGTGACACAGAGAGTATACGACACAAGATCAAGGTCAAAAAGAGACCTTGTCACTCTAGAGGAGGGAAAACTAGGGCTATATGCATGCGGAATAACTCCTTACTCTCCCAGTCACATCGGACATGCAAGGCAAGCTATATCTTTCGACATAATAGTCAGATGGCTCAGGAAGAGCGGATACGAGGTCAATTACATAACCAACTTTACTGACGTCGATGATAAAATAATCTCTGCTGCTAATGAAGAAGGCATTGACTTCCTAGAGCTCGCAAACAGATATATTTCTGATTACTTTAACTGTATGGACGCATTAAACGTGATCCGTGCGGATGCCTATCCTAGGGTCACAGAGACTATTCCTGAAATAATCTCTATGGTTTCCGATCTTCTTGAAAAGGGATATGCATACGAGGGAGGTGATGGTGTATACTTCGAAATCGAAACATCTCCTGAGAAGTACGGGCAGCTTACTGGTCAAACGTTAGAAATGGTCCGAGCTGGAGCCGGCGGGAGAGTGGATAAGACTGGATCTGGAAAGAGAGACCACAGAGATTTCGCTCTATGGAAGATGGCAAAGCCTAGAGAGCCATCTTGGGATAGCCCTTGGGGAGCTGGTAGACCGGGGTGGCATATTGAGTGTTCTGCCATGTCTCTGAAGCATCTCGGCGAGAGGTTCGACATCCACGGCGGTGGGTCAGATTTGATTTTCCCTCACCATGAAGCTGAGATATTCCAATCAGAGTGTTGTCTGGGCCATGATCCAGTTGTACAATACTGGATCCATAATGGAATGGTTAATGTGGAAGGAGAGAAAATGAGCAAGTCTCTAGGTAATTTCTGGACAATATCAGACGCCCTTGAGAAGATTGACCCCCTAGTTCTAAGATATTCCCTAATTAACGCACCTTACAGGCAGCCAATGGATTTTAATCAAGTGATGCTGGAAGATGCAAAGTCACATCACAGCAGATTATTGACATGCTACGGTGAAGGACTTTCGACGGTAGGGAAAATGGATTGGAGTGAAAATACATTTCTGTTAGAATGTTCTAATAGCCTGGAAAAAGGGATGAATGACGACTTTAACACAAGGACGGCACTAGTCGAGGTTCAATCCGTGACTAAGCGACTCAGATCTCTCTTGGATTCTGGAGGCAAGAAAGAAGAAATCGGTGAGTATACAGGATGGATAGGTGAGTACGCAGGAGAGGTTTTGGGTCTGCTCCCTAAAGACTCTGGAGTCCTTTCTACGTTGAAAAGCTCCGAGAGTAAACTCTCAGACATTGCACCAATGGTGGAAGACCTCCTCTCGAAGAGGGAAAAGGCGAGGGCTTCCAAGGACTGGGCTCTTGCGGACGAGATTAGAGATGAGTTATCTGAGGCTGGAGTTATTGTCGAAGACGGGTCCAACGGAGTCACTTGGCGTCTGAAATGAGTTGTGAAAGTGCGATATATCACCGACACATACGACGATTATGCATCGGGGTGTTCCCACCAGAACCATGACCTCTTTGACAATTGCGCTTCTTGTCATTCTGCCGGGTTGTTTAGAGGAAGTAATCCCCTCTGAGGAATCAATCAATTGGGACGAGGGGTATTATCTGATTGACCCAAGTTCACACGAGGATCCAAGAAACTTCACAGTAGCAGACCCATTTCAAAACCAGACTTGGGGTAACGCAACATGGACTGTTTTCGGGAATGAGCACGGTGGGAACTGCTGCGAGCACTATCTAGCAGCCACCAAGGAGGGTTGGATACTCAACTTTGGAGGGGAGTATCCTACATGGTCGGAGGATCGTGGATTAACTTGGAAAGAATACAGGCCTACGATTTTCTCCCAGCTTGGATGTAGGGAGTGGAAACCAACCGTTCCCGGACAAGAGGGTTTGGGAGAGGGTAGCATTGTTCAAGCAACGAACGGGGACTTGATCTCAATGGGTTGGTTCCCATATCCAAGCACTAGCGGTGCGGACCAGTTCTATGCATTCTTTTACGATGCCGAGGATGCTGAGTGGAGTTGGTGCTTCAACAGGACTCCAGAACCGTTCTATGATAGGTCTTGGCAGGTAGAGATTGTCGGCCCAATAAATGGGGGCTTATACGGGAACGGACCTTGGGCAAGTCTGGTAATTTCCAACTTTTGGCATCAAGTCCAAAACGTGGGTGGCCAACTTTCGACCGACGGTTTGAACTACGACTATTTCGGCTTCCCAGACAGGGACGACAACCTCGATATCATGGAGGTTGACTTAAATCCTCAGGATTTGGGTCAGGAGTGGGATTTCACCAAGCCACATAAGGAAATGAGGGCCTTTCCAGTCCCTTCCGGAGGACTCTATTTTCCAAACTACTTCATTGACGGGAGTGATGCATATCTTGACACTTCTCTGAATTGGTGGACTGGTGTCACTATGAATGGCTCCTCCCTTCCTTCTCAGTACTGCGCATTTGACTCTTCTACTGCATTGCACTGTGTAAGTTCAGCTGGAACTTCCCTGACACATATGCTTTCATGGGATGGGGGTGAATCATGGAGCAACCAGACTTACAATCTTTCTGAAAGGGCCACTGATATAGAGGAGTGGGAGTTTCACTCAAGCGGTGTTCATGACCTGTTCGTTCTAAATGTCAGATTCCAGAGTGCCGAGGGGCCCGATGTGGATGTTGCCTACCATGTCAGAGGCTTCTCCGATAATCTGGAACCGGATATTATCACCTACTTGGGACAAGGAGATTTAGATTCGACCTCTGGTGCTGGGAATGACATAAGGTTCGACTTTGCGAGTATGGGAATTTTACCAGACGGGGGTTCGTTTATTGCTTATCACGACTCAACAGACCCCGATCCTTTGTTTGGCTTAGAAATGCAGCTCCCTCAGTCCTATATTCAGGAAATGTGATTCCATCAATTGTCACAATTTTGTCTTGAATAAGGGCCATATTACCGAATTTGGAAAGAGATTTTGCTACCATCAATTTCAAACTTGTCAAAATCAGATTTAGGATTCCCTTTGTTTAGTGAACTGTTGCCAGCCCTTGTTTCCGAAATCACGTGCTGCCAGTCTTCCATATTCAGGGTCACACCATCTACCCACACTGACAGGTTGATTGTATCCTCCACTTGAAGATCAAGCTCTTTCCTCTTCGCTTGAACCCTGCGGGTTATATCTCTCGCTATGCCCTTAGATAAGAGATCTTCATCAGTGTACATGTCCAAAACTATGGACACATCTCCTTCTTCCAGAGATAATGTCTGAGCCGCAAAACCCTCCTTCTCGACCCTCCTGATTTCTATATCTTCCATTGTAATCTCATATCCAGCTAAAGCCGCGATTCCCGCCTCTATCTCCAATAGCAGTGATTCGGGATCAGATTCGGAGAGCTCTGCAAGAACTGCTGGTAAGTCGGATCGGCATTTTCCACCCAGCACCTTTCTGTTTGGTTCTAGGACCATTTTTTGGAAGGACTCAAGATCCTCCTCAGAGTACAAATGTTCGACATTAAGCTCCTCTGCCAGAATATCACTGAAACGGGAAATGTCAGGTCCGCCGACCACCCAGCCAGTCCTGCAGGGGAGTCTCTGCCTTCTGCCAGCCTCCACCCGAATTCTTCTTCCCGCCTCAGCAAGAGACCTGACTAGACTCATCTCTTGCTCTAGAGTCGAGTCCTTTGGCGGAAGGGATCGTTCAACTATATCGGATCCAACTGGCCAATCCGCTAAGTGTACTGATGATCCGGTTAACTCTCTGTGTATATGATCGGGCATGAAAGGAGATACCGGAGACATTAGTCTGCAAACGATTAGTAAGACCTCGTGTAATGTGTGCTGGCAAGCCCTCTTGTCATTACTATCGGCCTCGTCCCACAACCTCCTCCTAGATCTACGTACATACCAGTTCGAGAGATCATTTACAACGAAGTCCTCCAATCTTCTGCCTGCCTTGTGGAAGTCCCAGGAAACGAAGCTGGAGTGATAGCTATCAGCCATATCGGTTAACTTTGATAGCACCCACCTATCCAAAGGACTTCTTTCGGCCACCTCTACGAATCCCGAACCGTCTTCGGGGTCAAATCCATCTAAAGCCGCATAGTCAGCATGGAAGCGATAAACGTTCCATAACGTCAAGAACATCTTTGCATAGGATTCTCTTACTCCATTCGGATCAAAATTTGTAGGCGACCATGGTGCACTTTGCGTGGTCATGTACCATCTGATTGAGTCAGCACCTTCTTTGTTGAAATGACTCCATGGATCTACCACATTCCCCCTGGACTTGCTCATCTTCTTGCCGTCTTTGTCTAAAATATGCCCAAGAGATAGGCATCTTCGGAAGCACGGTTCGTCAAACACAGACGTAGCAACTGCCAGAAGTGAGTAAAACCACCCTCTTGTTTGATCCACAGCCTCGCAGATGTAGTCAACCGGAAACGACCCCTCAAAGAGCTCTTCGTTCTCAAATGGGTAGTGCCATTGGGCAAAAGAGGCACATCCTGAGTCGAACCAGCAATCCATGACGTAAGGCTCTCTAATCATCTCGCCAGAGCAGCCCTTCTGAGGGCACAAGAGCTTGACATCATCTACATACGGCCTATGAAGCTCAGGCGGGATTGGGGAGGAATCGGTCTTCATCGAGCTCATCTCCTCGATACTACCAACGCAATGTTCCGTTCCGCAGTCCGGGCAGATCCAAACAGGAATCGGGGTTCCCCAGTATCGTTCACGGCTAATAGCCCAATCCTTGATGTTGGAAAGCCATTCTCCCATCCTCTTGGTGCCTGTCCATTCAGGTGCCCATTCAACACTGGAATTGTGATTTAGTATCTGGTCCCTAACGGCTGTCATTCTAACAAACCAGCTATCCATCGCGTAATAGAGAAGAGGATGGTCTGTTCTCCAACAATGAGGATAGTCATGAGTGTACTCGTGCTCCCTGTAGAGAAGCCCTTGCGAATCTAAAAGATCGATTATTATATCATCGCAATCTTTCACATATCTGCCATCAAGAGATTCATGAACACCATCAACGAAGGCTCCATCCATCCCTACGGTGTGCTGAGCAGGGAAACCAACCTCCATACCTAACCTGTAATCATCCTCCCCGTACATCACTGCCGTGTGGACAACTCCTGTGCCATCTGTAGTTGTCACGAAGTCAGCAGGAACTATTGTCCACGCGGTCTGTGAGTTGCCTTTCTCCACAGCCCCTGGAAAAAGGGGTGAGTAAGCCTTTCCAACAAGATCTGAGCCGTTAAATTCCTCGATCACTTCAGCGTGGTTTCTGAGTACGCTTCCGATGAGATCCTTTGCGAGTATCAGCTCTTCACCAACTTGTGCCCCCCCTCTTCCTTCCCAAGAGTCTGAAGGAGGCTCTGTTATCCTAACTCTGCAATAGGTTAGTTCCGGCCCAACAGCCAGACCGACATTCCCGGGCAGAGTCCAAGGAGTTGTAGTCCATGCTAAGACTGCGGCGTCATCGCCTTCGATTCGAAACTTTACAAAAACAGCTGGCTCAGAGACTTCTTTGTAGCCCTGTGAAACCTCATGCGTGGAATAGCTGGTTCCTGTTTGGGGGCAGTATGGTAGAACTTTGTGACCTCTGAATAGCAACCCCTTTTCGAACATCTGTTTCAAGGACCACCAAGCGGACTCGATATATTCGTCATGCAGAGTGACGTAAGGATCTTCCATGTCGACCCAGAAACCCATCCTTTCTGTCATTTCTCTCCAAGCTTCTTCGTAAGTCCACACACTCTCCTTGCACTTCTGATTGAACTCTTTCATCCCGAATTTTTCGATAGCTTCGTTCGACATCAGATTCAATTGTTTCTGGACTTCAATTTCCACAGGAAGGCCATGCGTATCCCAACCTCCTTTCCGTTCCACTACATGCCCCTCCATTGACTTCCATCGACATACCATATCCTTGAACAACCTGGAAAGAACGTGATGAATGCCTGGCTTTCCATTGGCCGTAGGCGGTCCTTCCAGAAATGTGAATGGCACTCCTGAATCCTTCCTTGAGCTTATCGATTCAGAGAATGTACCCTCCTCTTCCCATTTCTTTACGATCGACCCTTCGAGAGAAACCGGGTCAAGGTCACCCGGAGAAACAGGCACGCTCATCGGCCAACCGACCTATGGCTTTGTCTTGAACTTGAGGGGAACCGATTGAGTTTTTGAAAGAGAAATTGCAAGACTTAAAATGCACTGTGCATCACTTCAACCCATGCCTGATATGATTCGTCTAGACGTCGGGGGTATGACATGCGATGGCTGCTCTAACAACGTAAGGGCAGCTATTGAGCAACTGTCGGGGGTAGTTTCTGCGGTCGTTGACCATAATCATGGTTTTGCAGAGGTAAGTCATAATGGAGTCTCTAGAACGGATTTGAGCAGTGCGGTAAGATCTGCTGGATATACTGTTGATGGCTTGGGGGAAGAATTCCATTGGCGGGATGGGAGTGTTTGGAGACAGTCCGCTCACAATACCAAATGGTGTCTGATCGGCTGCAGTATCGGAGACTTTGGAACCATTGCCGCATTTCAGTTCATTTTTACCGAATCCGGCTGGACCCCGATGATGATCATGGCACTGGCAATGTTCAATGGAATCCTGACCTCTATAGCTCTTGAGACCATTATCCTCTCAGCTCAAATGGCGTTAAATGAAGCATTCAGAGTCGCTATCGGGATGTCCCTAATTTCTATGATTTCAATGGAGGCGGCAATGAACGCCGTAGACTTAGTCTTGACCGGTGGGGCTAAGCTTACCTGGTGGGTTATTGTACCGATGCTAGTTGCAGGATTCCTTACCCCATGGCCTTACAACTATTGGAGGTTGAAGAAATACGGTGTGGCTTGTCACTGAGGTATTGAAATGACCGAATGGCTGCAAGTAGCGCAGGAGATTGCCTCTTGGGTCCGTCAATATGCCGAGAGGAACTCAATACAAACTCTTGTCGTCGGCGCCTCCGGAGGTATTGACTCGGCAGTTACTTCGACCTTATGTGCTAAAACTGGGATGGAAACTATAGTATTGAACATGCCAATATACCAATACCAATCTCAATATGACCTATCAAAAAAACACATTGAATGGTTGCAGGCAAAATGGCCGAACGTTGACGGACGTGAGGTGGATTTGACGTCGACATTCGATAGCTTCAGAGACGATCTAAATGGCAATAAAATAACAGATCTAGCCCTCGCCAACTCAAGGGCGAGGCTACGAATGGCCACTCTTTATGCAATAGCCGGATCTAATGATGGAATCGTAGTAGGGACAGGAAACAGGGTAGAAGACTTTGGCGTTGGATTCTTTACGAAGTATGGTGATGGTGGAGTTGACATATCCCCAATAGCCGATCTATACAAATCTGAAGTCTACTCATTGGGCGAGGAGCTTGGAATATTGAAGCAGATTTTGGAGGCGCCCCCAACCGATGGTCTGTGGGATGATGGGAGAACTGATGAGGATCAGATGGGAGCATCATACTCCGAGTTGGAATGGGCAATGTCAGTTGAAGAATCTAAATCAATCGATAATTTATCTTCTAGGGAATTAGAAGTACTGGAGATATACCGAAGATTCAACGAGGAAAACAAACACAAGATGTCTCCAATACCGGTCTTCCATATGAAGAGAAACTTATTTTGAAGGGCGGTCATCAATTTGGACGAAGATCAGACTAAAAGGGTGTATGTTAGGAAAAGTCGAGAATCATATAGCGGAATGGTCCTTGAATCCGTATTCAGATTTCTAATTAGAGCTATAGGAGTCACAGTCGCTTTGTCCCTAGCCCTCTTATTTTTCCCATTTTTCCAAGGTTAATTGATACTAATCACCTGTCTCTGCGATCCTCTACTTTTTTCTTGTATTCCTTGTTAGAATCTTCTTCGGTCCACCCTCCAAGGTGAAGTCCTCCAGTTTTATGAACCCCTCCCCTCCTGTTTCCTTTTCTGGGTTTTCTGTAGACATCCTTCTTCTCGGAATGCCTCGTGAATGCCTTAGGAAGCCCATCGTCACCCCTCTCTTGACCAGATAGGGAATAAGCTCTCCATTCTGCCTTATTGGCTTCGTATTTTGTTATGCCAAGCTCCTCCTTTTCGGTTGAGAACAAATTAATAATTATGCCAATAAGCATCAAAAGTATCGAACCACAGAGTATACTTCTTCCTGAAGCCAGACCGGACCGAAACCACTCTATCAACCAAGATCCAAAACTTAATTCTGATGGTTCACTTTCCTGAAGTAGACTAACGAAGTAATTCGACTCAAATGTGTAATTACCCCATGAACATCTAGGAAGTGAGCTATTCTCCGGGTCATAACATATTTGCCCTACGTAAATCATATCTTCGACGTCGTTTCTCTCAAACCCCTCAACGCATTTTTCGTTGAATCTTACTACTTCAAAATCCTTTGAGGAGTTGTTAGAATCCTCAGTGTGAACTGTAATTTCAATCAATGAACACAAGTCGTAGAGTCCATCTTCATCATCATCCAAATACTCTCCAAAGGTGTAGACCGCCCAACCTAGTGTATCCGTGCCATGATCTTCCAGAGTCAGGTTCCCTCCCATTCCTGAGTAATCGAAGTCCACGTTTTCCTCATCCTCGGAATCAAAGAATGGAAAAGGTGTCGAGGTCACAAAAAAGACAGTACTAACAAACATCAGAGTTCCAGAAATGGCCATTGTGATTCCAGCTACAGGGTTCATTCAACCTACCTGTCGCAGCAGTATTGAATCAAGTTTGTTGCGCCGAGAACTATTGTTGTGCAGTATCCTAAACTAATGAGATAATTGCGATCGACCATAATAATAGCCAAAATCTTGCCAATCTTCGTCGTCGGCGTGGAGCTTTCCTAGAAATTGAGATTCTAAAAAGCAGTAAGAAGGACAACAGTCCAGATGCTATTGCTACAATTAGTGCATGGCCTCCCAATATCCAGGTCTGATATGACTCCGAATGGCTAATCTGAGATCTATCTGAGCCAGCATAAATCATTGCCAGAGAAGCTAGGCTTACTACTTGGCCAATCAGTAGGATAGCAGCCGAAGACTCTCCCGATGATCTGCCCCAGTTGTGAGATTTGGACCTCCATTCTTTCGAAATCGCCTTTTCCTTATAGGAAGAATCGTCCCTGTTGGACCACCTAGACCTGGGCGAAACCCCCATAATGTTCCAAAATCATGAAGATATATTTGCTTGTTGATGGAACATAACTTACACAAGTCGAACTATGCAGGGGTGGTTGTGGATTATATCGAGCTAACCGAGACAGCCTCCCTCGGAATGTGCAGCCTAGCGGTTTTTCTCTGGATGTCAATCGGATCACTCTCTAGAACTCAAAGAAGCGAGTTAATAGCTCAAAGGGTGATCGCTGGCATTTGTCTTACTTCAGCGGCTTTACTGTTCGTACTGCACTACTCTGGTGGAGAGATATGGGGTTCTGAAAATATAGCCAGACCCTTTGGGGTAATCGCAATAATAGTCGCCTTATCCTCAATGATTAACATCAAGGGTAAAGATGTACAAGGAGAAGCTAATCCGCATAAGATAATGAAAGCAAGAACCGAAGATGAGTAATTTACTCAGAGTTCAACTTGTCATCAATGAAAGATCTCATGTATGCTGGCAACTCTCCATTCACGAACACCACATCATTTACCTCTTCCAGCTTCATTAGAGAATAATAGATCTGCATAGCCGTCATTGGAGTTGCACTGCAGCCCGTGCATCCCCCTTCAAGAGAAATCATGATCACTCCGTCAGTAGTATCCATCACGTTAACCTCGCCATCATGAGCATCCAGAACCGCCTGTACTGGGCCCACCGAATCTAGAATCAGCTGCTTGTCAACCATTGCTATCGGACTCATGAGGGACCGGGGGTCTTTCAAACAATTGCCCCTGCGAGGTCTGAAAACATGGTTACGAGAATTATTCTGATTGACTTACTGGTGGAAAGATCGGAGTTCGGTCATGGAGGTAATCAGGAAGTGGTCTATCCTATCGCCAAGTTTGGTCCGGTAGAGGTTATTCTCCTAACTCCACAAATGCAATCAGAAGAATCTGGATTTAGGGCAGAAGAAGAAGGACTAGCACCACTTTCTTTGATAGACGTCCCCAAATGGGACGACGAATTCCCATTTTGGCAGGAGTGTAAGTTGGAGTTGTCAGGCAATGCTGTTACCTTTAGGAGGTTTGCTATGCCATTACATGGGGATGATGAACGAATTGCCGATTGGATCGAGAGAATTTCTCCCGATGCGGTAGTCTGTAGTGGATCTAGGAGAAATGTTACTACTTGGGAGGAATGGATGGATGGCGCCGCTTCCTTGCTTAGAAGCTCGTCATTGACCGGTATCCCGACACTTGGCATTTGCTTTGGGCACCAACTTCTCTGCAAATCCTTGGGCGCTAATGTTGAGAGGGCAGATACATTTTCTAGCGGAGTTTGGGACTTAGAATTAACTGATATGGGAAAATCTGACGTCCTATTCTCATCCAGAAGAAGTGGAATTAATGATTCCCCCGTGGCTCTTTATTCTCATCAAGACCATGTCACCTCGGTGCCTAGTAGTTGTACTCTATTAGGGTCTGCAGATCATAATAGGGTTACAGCTATCAGAGTTAATGATAATCAGGGAAATCCTCTGCAGTCATGGGGAGTACAATTCCACCCGGAGGCTGCTAGGGCTAGGGTGAACAGGGCCTTTGAATGGGGTCACATAACAAAGGAAGAATTGGACTCATTCCAGAGAGAGCATGATGGTGCCGGAGTCCTAAGCTCATTCGCTTCGGTTGTCCAAGCCAATCTAACGTAATGCACTATGGCACATTTTGGATTGGATTTGGATTAAATACGCCACTCTTTTCGCCCGGCAGAACCGATGGTGGAATAATGGACGGAGAACAAGTAGGTATACTGGGCATTGCAGCTGGACTTTTCGGATTGGCAGTTGCATTCTTCCTGTACAACAAGGTGAATTCGATTAAGATAGAGAACGAAACTGTGGCCAAGATCACAGGGAGGATACAGGATGGAGCAATGGCATTTTTGTTTGCAGAATATAGGATGCTGTCAATATTTATCGTTGTAGTGGCCGCTTTATTGTTTATCGGTCCGGAAAAAGATGGTCTGGGTCTGGAGACAATGATCGCTTTCGTGATTGGTGCCCTTTGCAGCGTCGCAGCTGGGTTCTCAGGAATGCGATCTGCAACCAGTGCCAATGGTAGGACTGCGCAGGCTGCTGCTGATGGGGGGCAACCAGAAGCTCTGACCACATCATACAACGGAGGTGCCGTGATGGGACTCGCGGTAGGGGGCCTGGGGCTCTTTGGGATTTCAATTATGTACTATTTCACAGAAACCGAGTTTCTGACCGTTGACAATATCGCAGGTTTCGGAATGGGCGCGTCATCCATAGCTCTGTTCGCTAGGGTCGGAGGTGGAATATACACCAAGGCTGCAGATGTAGGAGCGGATTTGGTTGGCAAGGTCGAGGCTGGAATCCCTGAGGACGACCCTCGCAACCCCGGAGTTATAGCCGACAATGTCGGAGACAATGTTGGTGATGTAGCAGGTATGGGAGCGGATATATTCGAGTCGTTCGTTGGAAGCATAATTGCGGCAATGGTGATCGCTTATGCCGCAAATGAGACATTGGGCAGCGATTACGTGATGATTCCGATTGTCCTTGCTATCGTGGGATACATTGCCTCCATTGTGGGGGTTTTCTCAATAACAGCCATGAAGAATATGGATCCAGGCGCAGCACTAAGGAATACAACTTTCATTGGTGCTGGCCTTTTCATTGCTGGTGGATTCGTTGCACTGAACTATCTTGATCTTGATACAACTGTGATCCAAGCTGTAGCTATAGGCGCACTAGTGGGCATTCTAATCGGGCTTGTCACGGAATATTACACTGGAATAGAGGATGTCTTTGGCGTCAAGGTCCAAGCCATTCCATACATAGGTGAAGCCAGTAAAACTGGAAGTGCTACAAATGCCATAGCAGGTTTAGCAGTTGGGATGCAATCTGTTTTCCTCCCTGTGCTACTTATGGCAGCTGGGATTTTTGGAGCCAATCATGTCATGGGCGGTGGAGATGCTGGATTGTATGGCATAGCTATGGCGGCAATGGGCATGCTCGGCACTGTGGGAGTCACTATGACTGTCGATGCTTATGGTCCAGTTGCTGACAATGCAGGTGGAATAGCCGAGATGTCGGGACTTGGCGACGACGTAAGGGAAATCACAGATGGACTGGACTCCATAGGAAATACAACTGCAGCTATTGGAAAGGGCTTCGCAATAGGAAGTGCAGCGCTTACCGCACTTGCCCTCTTCGCGGCTTTCAAGACCAGCGCAGACCTTCAGGCAGCAGACCTCAGCCTGACAGAGCCGCTTGTAGTGATCGGGCTGCTTGTGGGGGCATCGCTTCCTTTCGTGGTTGCTGCTATGACAATGAAGTCGGTTGGCAGAGCCGCAGAGGATATGATTACCGAGATAAGGAGACAATTTAGGGAGATCGACGGACTTTTGGAAGGAAGAGATGGAGTAGAGCCCGACAGTGCAACATGTGTCGAAATATCGACCAAAGCCGCGCTTAGGGAAATGGTCATGCCAGGCGTTGTTGCAGTGTCAGCACCGGTAATTATCGGTATCTTACTAGGAAGTGCAGCTCTAGGTGGAGCCCTAGCTGGAGCTACTGCGTCCGGAGTTCTAATGGCACTCTTCATGGCTAATGCTGGAGGAGCATGGGACAACGCGAAGAAGGCAATTGAGCAAGGCCACATAGATGGGGCCTCAAAAGGTGACGAAGCCCATGGTGCCGCAGTTGTGGGAGATACAATAGGAGACCCATTCAAGGATACTAGTGGGCCATCACTAAACATCCTGATCAAGTTGATGAGTATCGTCAGCGTTGTGATAGCCGGCCTTCTAACCAAGACAGGAGAGCTAGGTGCTCTCTGATCCCGGGAAGCGTCAGACTCATGAGGCCCTTGTTCACGTGGCGTAAATGATGAAAGGCGGAGCAGTTGTCACTCTCGTAGTTCTGCTTGCTTCTTGTTTATCAGGTTGTATTAGTGGTTCCGATACTGAAAAAAGTGGCGATCAGGGACCTATTGATGCTCCATCCTGGGAAGTTGGAGACTGGTGGCTATACACCTTCTCTACGCCAGAATTTAGTGATGACACAACTAGGCTTGTAGTTGCCAGTACGAGTGAAGAGGATGGTACGGCATATATGCTTGCAATCTCCAGCTTAACAGAGGCAAGGAGACATGCAGTATTGAATCACAACCCGTTTCTTGGGAGGATCACCCACTCTGATCTAAGTGCATTTGAGAACGGAGAGCCGCAAACAGTTCTCAATTTTCCATTAGAAGAAGGAAACTCATGGTCATTTACACTATTTTCTATCGAGTGGGAAGCAATTGTCTCGGATTTGAACGGAGGTGTAGCCACAATAATCGCAACGTCCAACGATGGCTCAAGATTAGACTATGTTTTTGATAGTGAAGCGGGATTCTTCTCCACGTTTATTTGGAAGGATCAGTCTGGGTTAGATAATCTCAGAATGATGCTTTCAGATAGGGGGGAAGGTCACACTGGTGATGTGTACTTCGTAAGGGG
>MDTE01141084.1_pt1 | contig 21850 bp, 17 predicted proteins | sample 811231 | NCBI WGS metagenome assembly MDTE01 (sample SAMN05326651, study PRJNA326480) | marine metagenome | isolation source: seawater | place: Indian Ocean: Red Sea | collected 2010 | reverse complement strand
GGTCACCACCGCGCTGACCACTGCCCCCGCCATGACCGGCCTTGCACCGATCATCTGAACCATCACAAACAGCCCCAGCCCGACCGCACTCGCCAACGTCTTCATCATGCCACCTGTTCTTCAGTTTTCCGTTGAGCCGACGACTTGGAATTCCGGCCCTCCAGCCAAGCCTCCCGCGTCCCGGAAGTCAAACCCACTAACGACTCACAAACCAGCGGATCGCCATTCTGGCATCCTGCCGTCGGAACTTGAGCGTGTAGGGATCGCATAACCAGCCGGCCACGAACCCATCGGTTCTTGGCATCAGCCAACCGAAGTCCCAGCAACGTGTGCCGTATCCCAACGGCACCGAGGGAGCCGTGCGGACCACGGGATGAGCCGCGGCCATCATCTGCTGTTCGGTGGTGTAGTAGTAGCAGGCCCCCAGGTGCACAAACACCTCGTGGTCAACCGGATCGACTTCGGACTCGAGATCCGCGCACAAGCCCCGCAATGCCACCTTAACTTCGGCGCCCGCCGCGACCGCATCGGCCAGGATCTGAACATCTCCAGAGATCACCCCGCCGTCGGCATCATGTGACAGCACCTCGTCCCAGCCTCCGGCAACAAAGTACCGGAAGTGATCAAAGTCGTAGATGAACTGGCTGCTCGGCGAGTTGGTTCCGGCGTCAAAGGAAGCAAGCTCGTGGTAACGAGGCATCTCCGGCCAAGGACCAGGAGTTGATACGCCCGGTTCGGCGGTTGGTGACTGACCGTCCAGGAAAGGTCTCGCGATCGCCTGGTGACCGTCCTGGTTGTACAGGAAGAAGCTCATCGACTCGCGTGGACCAAATCCGTTGGGCAACTCGATCGGCATCCGCAGGTTTTCAATCCCCGCGACAAAGTGATCCTCCACCAGGTACACCACCCGGAAGTCCATCACCTCCTCGATCAGCTCCTCGCGATCCGAGGACGGGTCGATGTGTTCGTTGTGCCGAAACGCCGTGCCAATCCTCAGGTCCGCCCCACGGCGGATGGCGTCGCACAGGGCATTCGGATCGCCGCTGACGATCTGACGCCGCTCGTCCAGTTCCAACACCCGTTGCCATCGTGTCACGTCAGAGTCTCCCGGTTCGCGCTGGGACAGGCCTTCGTCTTCAAACCCCGCACAGTCTTCCCGCTCGCGGCGACAGGTGCAACGCCACAGAGTGTCTGGTCCCAGGCGGCACCGCGAGCTGAAATTCTCCGGGTCCACGCTGGCAGAACGATGCCGACCTCGGTGAACTGGTGAGTCGATTGACCGGCTCCATTCCTCATTGCCCATCGCAGGACTGACACCATGACACATCTCGTCTCACGACTCGCCCTTCGCCGTGCCACGCTCGCGATTTCACTGGGTCTGCTGGCCACGGTGACGAGCCACGCGGCCGACCCGATCCTGCGTCCGGGCGCCAAACTCGAGAAGCTCTTTGACGGGATCGTGCTGACCGAGGGAGTCGCGGTGGCTCCCGACGGAATGGTCTACTTCAGCGATATCACGTTCTCGCACCAGGCCGTGACAGAAACCGGAGCGATCCACGCCGGGCACATCTGGAAATTCAATCCCAAGACCGGCAAGACCACGATTTTCCGCTCACCGTCGGGCATGTCCAATGGGATCAAGTTTGATGCCCGCGGAAACATGGTGATCTGTGAGGGTGCCGACTACGGTGGCCAACGAGTGATCCGCACCGACATGAAAACCGGCATGAGCTACATCATCGCCGGCATGTTCGAGGGCCGGAAACTCAATGCCCCCAATGATGTCACGATCGACCTCAAGGGCCGCCTCTACTTCAGCGACCCGCGGTACCTGGGCCACGAGGCAATCGAGCAGCCGGTCATGGGTGTCTATCGCATCGACACCGACGGATCGATCCACCGCATCATCAGCGACGCCGGCAAGCCAAACGGCGTCTGCATCTCGCCGGACCAGAAGACCCTCTATGTCGTCAGCAACGACAACGGCGCCACGGGATTCGAGCGGCTCGGCAAGGCGGACGACGCCAAGGGCCCCGTCGCGCCAGCCGCCCCTCTTCGCAAGGGGCACATGGCCTTGATGGCCTACGATCTGAATTCCAAGGGCGAAGCCAAGTTCCGAAAGACGCTCGTCGACTACTATCCCGAGGATGGCCCCGACGGCCTGGTCGTCGACGAGACAGGAAACCTGTTTGTGGCTGTTCGTAGCGAAAAGAAACCCGGCGTTGTTGTCTATTCGCCCAAGGGCAAGGAATTGGCCTACATCAAGACGCCCGAGTTGCCGACCAACGTCGGGTTCGCCCGCGGCAAGGACGCCAACCTCCTTTACATCACCTCTGGAAAGAGCCTCTACCGCATCCGCACCAACGTTAAGGGCTACCACCTGCCGGCGGCCAAGTAGGTGACAGTGAGTCGTGGCACCTGGAGAGACACGGGCCGCTTGCCGTCTCCCGGCAGCGGCCCGTTGTGCTAAACTCGTGGCCCCCGCCTCCCTCCCCTTCCCTGGCTGCTCACATGTCACGACGGACAACCGCGTCACTCGTCGCCCTCGTCATGCTGGCCGGGCTGCCGCTGACGGCGGCAGAGAAGCCGCCGGTTTTTGAGAAGGACATCCTGCCGATCCTCAAGGCCCGCTGCACCGGATGCCATTCGGGCCTGAAGGCCGCAGCCGGCCTCAGCCTCGCCACCCACACCGGCGTCCTGGCCGGATCGAAGCGAGGCCCGGTCGTGCGAATCAACGCCGCGGAAAGCAGCCGACTGTGGGGCGTGCTCGCGTCCAATCGCATGCCTCCCAAGGGCCCCCGGCTCACCGCAGCGGAAAAGGGCCTGATCCGCACGTGGATCAATGAAGGTGCCACGGGAAGTGGAACGGCTCCGACCCGATCCAACGCGCTGGGCGACATCCGGCTCGAGGATCTCGGTGACGACGAGCGGAATCACTGGGCGTTTCAAGCGCCACTCCGTTCGCCCGTTCCTTCGACTCGCTCGACTCGAGCGGTCGATGCTCCGCGAAATCCTGTCGATGCCTTCGTGCTGGCCGCCTTGGAAACACGAGGGCTCGGGTTCTCACCCGCCGCCCATCGCGCCACGCTCCTGCGCCGGCTGAGCTACGACCTGACCGGGCTGCCTCCATCCCCCGGTGCCCTGAAGCGATTTCTCGCGAACCCAGATCCGGATGCGTACCGTCTCGAGATCGACCGGTTGCTGGCAAGCCCCGCCTATGGCGAACAATGGGGACGTCACTGGCTCGACACCGCCGGCTACGCCGACTCCGCCGGAGTTCTCAGCGAGGACCGCCCCCTGCCGTTCACCTGGCGATTCCGCGATTACGTGATCCGGTCGCTCAACAGCAACAAGCCGTATGACCGGTTTCTGCAGGAACAAATCGCCGGCGACGAATTGACCGACTACTGGACGCACTTCGAAACCGACGACGCATTGCCAGCTGACGTCGTCGAGGGACTGATTGCGACCGGATTCCTGAGAATGGCCGCCGACTCGTCCCGGCCCGATTTCACCACGATCAAAAATGCCGACGCCCTCTACTTTTACCCCACACTCAACGACACCCTGCAAATCGTCACCTCGACCACGATGGGCCTGACATTTCACTGTGCCCGGTGTCACAGCCACAAGTTCGACCCGATCTCGCAGGCCGACTATTACCGGCTACAGGCGATTTTCATGCCCGCCCTGCGTCCCAAGCAGTGGATCCCCCAAATGCGGAGGCGGTTGCTGATTGCCTCGAAAAAACAAAAGGACGCCGCCGACAAGCGCAATGCCGAGGTCGACACCAATCTCAAACGTCTCGCTGCCGAACTCGTCTCGCTCAAGAAAACCTATCGGCAGAAGCTGTTCGACAAGCGACTCGCTGCCTTGCCCGAGGCGATCCGGGCCGATGTCCAAGTGGCCGTCAACACCGATGCGGCAGCACGTAACACGATCCAGCAGTATCTCGCGGGCAAGTTTGCCAGCCATCTCCGGCCGGACGACAAGACGGCGGCGGCCGCGTTGCCGAAGGAATTCGCTGACTACCCGACCCGGCTGTCGGAACTCCAGTCCGAGCAGTCCCACTGGAATCGCCGCCGGGTTTACCTCGAGGAAATCCGCGCGCTGTACGACCTGCCGGGACCTGTCGAGACGCCCATCCTCCGGCGGGGCGACCCGCTGACGCCGGGTCCCATCGTTGGCCCTGGGGTGCCCGTGGTGCTGAGAAACGGACGATCGCTCGGCTGGAAGCCTCCGCCCAAGTCCGCCAGGACGACCGGACGCCGCCTGGCGTTTGCCCGCTGGCTGACTCATTCCGAGCATCCGCTGACTGCCCGCGTGATGGTCAACCGAATCTGGATGCACCATTTCGGTCGTGCCATCGTCAGCACGCCCGACGATTTTGGCGCCAGTGGCGCCGCCCCGACACATCCCAGGCTGCTCGACTGGTTGGCTCGAGAATTCATCGAATCGGGCTGGAACATCAAGCACATCCACAGGCTCATCCTGAATTCCGCCGCATACCGCCAGTCATCCCGTCCGTCTGCGGACGCCCTGGCACGTGGAAATCGGATCGACCCGGACAACCTGTTTCTCTGGAGGCAGGAGATGCGTCGACTGGGTGCTGAGCCATTCCGGGATGCCGTGTTGGCCGTTTCAGGGCGACTCGACGCCCGTCCGTTCGGGAATGCGCTGCGAGTTGCACGGAGGCCCGACGGAGAGGTCAACATGGCCGATGGCCAGCCCGACAACCGTCGTAGCATTTACACCCAGATCCTGAGGCTCAATCCCGAGACGATGTTGCAGGCGTTTGACCAGCCAACGATCGAGATCAACTGTGCCAGGCGATCCCAGTCGACAGTCGCTACTCAGGCCCTGACACTCTGGAACAGCCGATTCATGGAAAAGGCGGCGGAGTCGTTTGCCGAGCGTGTCGAGCACGACGACAACGACACGGTCGCTTTCCGGGCGATTACCGTCGCGTATTCGCGTCCGGCCACCGATGAGGAAAGACAGGCCATCGGGTCATTTCTCGACAAACAGACGCGCCGTCATGTCGGTGCCTCCGGCGGACAGCCGATCACTTCCGGCCAGGCACGGCGACTGGCGATCGTGGACCTGTGTCACATGCTGCTGGCCAGCAACGAATTCGCGTACCTCGACTAGAGACCGGGACGACCACCTCGTCATCACTGAACCTCGAACGGCTCCCCACCATGTTTGTCCAACCGCTCTCAAGACGATCCCTGTTCACAGGCCTCGGCAACGGATTCGCGGGACTGGCACTGGCAAGTCTCGTCGACCGCTCGTCGCTGGCCGACGAACGCGTCGCCTCCCTGCGACAGAGACCCCCACGTCACACCGGCCCGGCCCGTGCGGTGATCCAGCTGTTCATGCACGGTGGCCCCAGCCATGTCGACCTGCTGGACCCCAAGCCGATGCTCGACCGGTTTCACGGCACAACGCCGCCGGCCGAGATCGACGATGACGAGGACCGTACCAAGTACCTGCTCGGTAGCCCGTTCCCCTTCCGACCTCACGGAGAGAGTGGACTCGCGTTTTCCTCCGCCCTGCCCCATATCGCCGGTCACGCCGATGACATCGCCGTGATCCGGTCGATGTTCACCGAGCACCGCAACCACGAGCAGGCCATCTGGATGGCCAACACCGGGCTGATCCGTCCCGGCCGCCCCAACATCGGCAGCTGGGTTGCCTACGGGCTCGGTTCCGAAACCCGCGATCTCCCGGCCTACGTGGCACTCCCCGACCCAGTCGGACTGCCTGTCGACGGCACACGCAACTGGTCCAGCGGCTGGCTGCCCCCCATCTTCCAGGGCACCGCCTTCCGCTCTCAGGGGGTTCCGGTGCTCCATCTCAAGCCCAGCAAACCCCGCTCCGATGCCGTCAACAGCGGCCGCCTGGGACTCCTGCAGGCTCTCAACAAGAAACACCTCCGCGGCCGCAACGGTGATCTCGAGCTCGAAGCCCGGATCGCCAATTTTGAGCTGGCCGCCCGCATGCAACTCTCGGCCACCGACGCCCTCGATCTCAAGAGTGAGACCAAGGAGACACAGGCCCTGTACGGACTCGACAACCCCGCCACCAGGTCCTACGGCACCCGTTGCCTGATGGCCCGCCGGCTGGTCGAACGAGGGGTCCGATTCGTTCAGCTATTCATGAAGGGGCAACCCTGGGACACGCACACCGGAAACACCAATGGGCTGACCTCGGTCTGCGGTCAGACCGACGGGCCTGTCGGGGCCCTGCTGACTGATCTCAAGCGTCGAGGCCTCTTCGAGTCGACCATCGTCCAGTGGGGTGGGGAATTTGGTCGAACACCGGGAGCCGAATTACGCAATGGCAACACGGCCAAGGGAAACGAGGGTCGCGATCATCATCCGTATGGCTTCAGCGTCTGGTTGGCCGGCGGAGGAATCCGCGGCGGGCAGGCCTACGGGGCCACCGACGACTTCGGCTATCGTTCGATCGAAAATCGCACCCAGACGGCCGACCTGCACGCCACGATCCTCCATCAGCTGGGGCTCGATCACGAGCAACTGACCTATAGTCACAACGGCCGTGACGAGAGACTGACGGACGTCTATGAGGCCCGCGTCATCCGCGAACTGGTCTAGCTAGAAGACTGGCCCCTTCCAGCTCTCTGAGGTTGGCACGCGAAGAGATTTGGGGGACATCTCGGGGGAATGTTGGCACGAACTTCGCGGCGTGCCCATAACTGCCCACCAGATGGGGTTTCGTTGTACGCCAGACCTGCTAGCCTTGGAGAGAAGTGAGTCCACGCGGCTCGCTGACAATCCAGTTGACCGCCGAGAATTCGGCCCGACCTAAGGGGATGTCGCCATCGCACGCAACCGCAACACATTCGCGAAGCGCCAGCGAGAAATGGAAAAAAAGGCGAAGTCCGAGGCCAAGCGGCAGAAACGGCTGAAGCGAAAGCAGGGTGAGGAGGAGGAACCGGATCCCGAAGCCTTTGATCCGGCGACCTATGACCCGTTCGACGATGACCTGGGAGACGACTCGGTATTTAGCTAAAAGCCGAGTACAGCACAGCTGCGGGTCACGAGCCAATCTGAGACTTTTCCCGCCCGTGGACTGGCAACATTGCTTCTCCCACGCCACACTAGCAGACGAGGCACTTGCTGAGATCACTACGTTGGCCGCCCCCGTCGCGTGAAGCGTTCACTCCCTGGGGACGACCGTTTTTTTGAGAGAATTGGACGACACTGATGGCAGAAGGCACGATCAAGAGGCTGACGGACAAGGGTTTTGGATTTATTGAGGACGGCTCGGGTACCGATGTCTTCTTCCATATGTCGGCCCTCGAAGAGGTTCACTACGACGACCTGCAGGAAGGCCAACAGGTCTCCTACAACGTCGGCACGGGCCCCAAGGGTCCCCGCGCCGAAAACGTCCGGTTGGTCTGAGACCGGCTGACGTAAGCGACTTCAGCTGACGATGGCGGCGGTGCATGTCAGGTCAGGATGACCGACACGCCGCCGCGTCGAGCTGCTCCATCCACCGCTGAACCTGGATGGCGTCGTCATACGTGGCTCCAGCGGGCACGTCCTGCTCGCCACGGACGACGCGGCAGAAGCAGCGTAGTTCTTCGGCGAGCATGCCAGTGGCACCTTCGGGATCCGTCCGGATCTCCAGAGCCATCGGCCACTCCGCCATTTCGCCCCATACTTCCACGGGCCGCGGATTGGGCTGCGCGCGTGCCGCCCACCCCTCACCGAACACTTCCATCCGGTCAATTCCGCGCGGAGGCATACCGTTGGGGGTCAGGTACGAGGCCGACAGCGACACCAGCGGCCCGTCCTTCCAGTGCAATTGAGCCAGCGCGAGGTCTATGTCACCGCCGGGAGTCCGGTGATACTGGCAACTCACACCGTCCGGGTCGCCGGCTCCCACCAGCACTTGCACCATGTACAGGTCGTGCACCATGGCGGCGTACAAGGGATTCTCCCCGGCAAAGTCGACCACGATCGACGCCGGACGATGACGCACGCCATCAATGTGAGCAATCGGACCTCGGCTGGTCACCTCGTCTCGTAACTGGCGGAATTCGCTGTTGAACAACAGGATGTGACCGATCATCAGTTGTCCAGGACTCTCTGCCACACACCCCGCCAGTGACTCGGCCTCGGACAGATCCTCGGAAATCGGCTTCTCCAGCAAGACGCTCTTGCCAGCTTCCAGCAGCCTGCGGGTTATGTCGACGTGAGACGCCGTGGTCGACGCCACGATCCACGCCTCCGCGTCCGACTCCTCGATCGCCGTCTCGAGATCCAACCAGCCAGGTACGCCAGGCAGTTCTTCCTGGAGGGCTGAAACACTCTCGCTTCGGCGGGCCACCAGGCCCACCACTTCGGCCTCCGCCAGACCTGAAAGCGTCAAGGCGTGCAGGCGGCCAAAACGCCCCAGGCCGATCACACCGACGCGGACTGCGCGTCCCGTGTCAGCAGTCCCCAACTCATAGCCCGTGTCCGGTTCCGCCATCTTGTCACCTCGCCCCATGATGTCCTCGCCGTTCGTCGGCCAGATTCTGTCCACTTGCGAGTCTCCTCACAACTGACCTGCCCCGGCGCTGCGGCTCACGTTCCACCTTTACCACGCCCGATGGAACCCGTAGACTCAGTTCTCGCGCAAGCCATCCTTGATGTTTCCGGGTGGTACTTGTCCACGGCCTGCCCTTCAAAGATGGTCACACGCTCGATGCGTCACACGCGAAGACGATTCCTGGAAGGTACAGTCGTTGCCGGCACGGCCGGGATGGGCATCTCGGATGTCCTGAGACTGCAAGCCGCCTCGCGCGAAGCCCGTGGGACCGAGACGCCCGACACTGCAGTCATCCAGATCTGGCTGGGAGGCGGACACAGCCAATTCGAGACATACGATCCCAAGCCCGGTGCCCCTGCCGAGTATCGAGGTCCTTACGAGGCGATCTCAACGCGTCACGCCGGCGTACAGTTCTGCGAGAAGCTCCCATTGACGGCGCAGGTGATTGACAAGGCCGCCCTGATCCGGTCGATCACGCATACCACCAATGGTCACTACGTGGCGGCTCACTGGCTGTCGACCGGATACCCAGGCAACATCTCGCCGCCGACACATCCCTCCTCGGGTTCCATCGTCAGCCACTTCCGTGGCTCCAACGATCCGGGTCTGCCTCCGTACGTGCTGCTGTCGCACGAGCAGACCCGTAACCCGGTCATCGGTGCCGTGATGGGGACCGGTTATCTCGGTGTGCAGCACGCTCCGTTCACGGTGATGCAGGACCCATACCACGACGGGTTCAAGGCGAACAAGGTGGCCGAAGCGACGTCCAACTTGAAGCTGGCCGACGACATCACGATCGACCGCGTCGATGATCGCCGCAGCTTGCTGGCAGGCCTTGACCGGTTCGCTCGCAAGGCCGACGCGAGCCGACAGATGGAGGGCATCGATCGTTTCACCACGGCGGCACTCGACATGGTCACAAGCGGCCGCGCTCGCCACGCCTTCGATCTCAACCGCGAACCCGCACACATCCGTCGGCTCTATGGACCACATCGCTGGGGCCAGATGGCTCTGCTGGCTCGTCGCCTGGTCGAGAGCGGAGTCACGTTTGTCACGATCAACACCGCTCCCGATTCGCTCTGCTGGGACTGGCATCGCAACATCGTGGATGACGACCGCCCCGCCGACGGTTCCGATGGCCCGTCTCGAGGCATGGAGCATCACGGTCCCCCGTTGGACCAGATGGTCAGCGCACTGTTGACCGACCTCACATCGCGAGGACTCGACAAGAAGGTCATGCTCGTCGTCTGGGGCGAGTTCGGCAGGACGCCACGCGTCAACAAGACCGGCGGACGAGACCACTGGGGCGCGTTGATGAGTATCCTGATGGCCGGCGGAGGTCTCAAGGTCGGCCAGGTGATCGGAGCCTCCAATTCGAAGGGAGAGATGCCCTCGGAACGCCCGATTCATCCCACCGACGTTCTCGCCACCATGTACCGACACCTCGGCATCGATCTCAGCAGCGAGACGATCAACAACGCAGGTCGCCCGATCCCGCTGTTGCCCAGCGGTCGTCCGATCGCCGAATTGCTCTAGCCGACGACGTCGCCGACTCGCGGATTCTCAGGCGATGATCTCGCTGATCACCTCGCCAGCGACATCAGTCAGCCGAAAATCACGTCCGTTGTAGTGATAGGTCAGCAATTCGTGGTCGAGTCCCAACAGGTGGAGGATCGTGGCGTGCAGGTCGTTGATGTGAACCGGGTTTTCGGCCGCGCGGAATCCGATCTCGTCTGAGGCCCCGTACGTCGTGCCACCGAGGATTCCGCCTCCCGCCAACCACGCGGTCAGGCAGTGCGGATTGTGATCTCGCCCCGGCCTCGCCCCCGTCTGCGCCACCGGCAGCCGCCCAAACTCACCGCACCAGACCACCAGGGTCTCGTCGAGCATCCCTCGCTGCGCCAGGTCCTCGAGAAGTCCCGCCACGGGGCGATCGGTCTCGCCCGCGAATTGCGAGTGATTGCCGCGAATGTCCTGGTGACCGTCCCAGCTCCGCTGGTTCTCGTTTCCCCCCGAATAGAGCTGCACGAACCTGACACCTCGTTCGACCAGTCGACGGGCCATCAGGCATTGCCGGGCGAAGTGGTCACAGCGCTCGTCGCCGATCCCATACAGGTCCTGGGTGGACTTCGCCTCGGATTCAATCGCCAACGCCTCCGGAGCGGCCGACTGCATACGGTAGGCCAGTTCGAAGCTCTGGATCCGCGAAGCGAGTTCTCCATCAAGACCCGCATCGACTCCGGGCCGTCCCAGCGTGTTGAGCTGTCTGAGCAGATTCAGTTGATTGCGTTGCGAGAGCGCCGTCATCACCTGTGGCCGGGAGAGATTGTCGATCGGGGCGCCCCGGGGTCGGAAGTGAGTGCCCTGGAAGACTCCGGGAAGAAAACCCGCACTCCAGTTGGCCGCGTGTCCCTTGGGAAGCCCTCGCCCCTTGGGATCGCTCATCACCACGAATGACGGCAGATCCTGGCTGCTGCTCCCCAGTCCGTAGGTGACCCAACTCCCCACGCACGGCAGCCCCATGCGAGGCATGCCGCAATTCATCATGAACAAGGCCGGCGAGTGGTTGTTGGACTCGGTGTGCACAGAGTGCACAAACGCCATGCGGTCGACCTGTTGACCGAGATGAGGAAATATCGACGAGATGCGTTTGCCACACTCGCCGCGTGCATGAAACGCGAACGGCGATCTCATCAGGTTCCCGACCGAGTTTCTGAAGAAGCCGGTCGTGTTGTCGAATTTCGGGTCAAACGACTTGATCGACATCCCGTCTCGCTTTTCAAGACCGGTCTTGTGATCCCAGGTGTCGACCTGGCTCGGGCCGCCGTTGACAAAAATCCAGATCACCTGGCGGGCCCGAGGAGAAAAGTGGGGGCTCTGGGCGGCCAGCGGCGCGAGGCCGCGACGCCCCAGTCCTCCCGCGGCGTCCAGGCGTCTTGCCAGGAGCCCCTCGTCGTACATCAGACCGGCCAGGCCCATCAGGCCAACACCTGCTCCGGCTCGCGACAGGATGTGCCGGCGCGACAGAAGCGGTTGCCGAACCCCACTCGCAGGCAGGCGTTCCGATGGCATCGAGTCGGTCATCAGTCGAGTCATCCGTTGAGGGAAATGCTGTGAAGTGCCGGTCAATCCAGGAAGATGAACTCGTTCATGCCCAGTAGTGCCTGACACATGTCGACGCGGGCCACTTGCTGGGCCCTGGTCGATGACAGGCCAGCTGCCTGATAGATACTGGCCTGTCGCCCCAGGAATCTCGTGACGGCCTGTGACTCGTCGCTGCGTGGCAGACGGCCGAGTACGATGCGCCACGCCGCGTCTATGGCCTGCACTGGTTCATCGGGGAGTCTGTCGGCCACGCGGTGGGCATATCCACGTCCCGCCGGACTGTTCATGAACTCCAGGGCCTGCGCCGCGGTTGTCGTATTGGCTCGCCGACCGATGCTGACCAGGTGCTCCGGCCAGTCAAACAGCATCATCGACGGCACCAGCCGGCTGCGTTTGACCTTGAGAAAGACACTGCGGCGAGGGGAATGGGCATCGAGCGTTCCGGGCCCATACATCCGGCTGTCGAGCAGGCCGGAGACGCGGAGCAGCGCGTCCCGGATCGCCTCGGCCTCGAGCCGTCGACGTGGACGGTGCCACCACAACTGGTTTCCCACATCCAACTGCCGACAGAGTTCCAGGTCCTGCTCCTCCCTCCCCACCTGCCCCGCCTGCAAATACACGCTGCTGGTCAGTAGCAAGTGGTGAATTGGCTTCAGCCGCCAGCCCCCCTCGATCAGCCGGCGGGCGAGGTAGTCGAGCAATTCGGGATGAGTCGGCTCGTCGCCCTGGACGCCCAAGTCATTGGGAGTGGCCACGAGTCCCGTGCCGAGGTGGTAATGCCACAAGCGGTTGACGATCACGCGAGCTAACAAGTGACCGGCACCTCGGTTCGGATCGGTGATCCAACGGGCAAGCGCCGCACGCCGAAATGACGTGCGGGTCCATCCCTTCGGCGGCGGTTGCAACCAGGTATTTTCTTGCGTGCCCTTCTTGACGAGGACCTGAAGAAATCCTGTGTCCGCGACTCCATGCTTCTGGCTGACGTCACCGCGTGCCAGGAAGTGAGTCTGCTTGTAGAAGTGCGGGAAGCCACGCCCATCGGCGTTGTGCTTCAGCTTGGGCAATCCTTCGCTGGCCACAAGAATCTTGCTCGCCGCACCCTGCCAGGGCGGCTGCACGGTGATCTCGCCGCGAATGGTCTCCGTGAAGGCCGAGGCCAGCCGGTAGTAATCCTGCGAGGGGATCGGGTCGTACTTGTGATCGTGACAACGTGCACATCCGACCGAGAGCCCCAGCAAGGCCACTCCAGTGGTGGTCACGATGTCATCGAGCTCGTCGTATCGCGCCGACTCGAATTCCGCCTCGGTCAATTGGCTCGGAAAGACCCCGGCTGCAAGAAACCCGGTCGCCATCACGGCCAGGGGATCTTCGGGCGCCAGTTCGTCGCCGGCCAATTGCCATTTCACGAAGCGGTCAAATGGCATGTCCGTGTTGAAAGCGGCGATCAGAAAGTCGCGATAATGGTAGGCGTTGTTGCGATCCGAGTCGTGCTCGAAGCCTCCACTCTCGGCAAACCTCGCCACGTCCATCCAGTGGCGAGCCCATCGTTGCCCATAGTGGGGGGAAGCCAGAAGCCGCAGCACCAGCCGCTCCCAAGCATCCGGTTTCGAGTCATTCAGAAATCGGTCAAGCTCTGCGGGCGAGGGAGGCAGCCCCAGCACAGAAAACCAGGCCCTCCGGGCCACCACACGTCGCGTCGCCATCGGACTCGGCGAAATCCCCGCTCGCTCGAGCCGGGCCATCACGAACCTGTCCACGGGATTCCGGCACCACCCCCCGTGTTTCACCTCCGGAACACCTTGGCCCCGCAGCGGCAAAAACGACCAGTGATCCCGCTCGTCATCACTCACCACGGTACGAGGAAACGAGGACAGCGCGGGCGGCTCCGAGGCCCGGACCTCTGGCAAACCAAGGAGCAAAAGCAAACTGATGACCATTCCACCCCGTCTCATGCCCCGCATCATAACACCTTCCGCCAAGAACCATTGGGGTGAGAGCTTGAATAGTGAATAGCGGCCGGTAGCCTTGTCATTCTCGGTGATCGCCAATCGCCGCTATTCACTATTCAGGCTCTGACCCCAATTCGCTGGGGCAAGGGGAGTTGACGTGGCAACCACCGGTGCAATTCTCGCGGTCATCCTGGTCGGCATTGTTGCTGTCATCGGTGGGATCCTGGTGTTGAGGCTTCATGCTTTCGTTGCGTTGGTGCTGGGTGCCATCCTGGTCGGGCTGTTGACTCCGGGTTCCTCTGTCGAGAAGTGGTCACTGGACAAAGTGGCGGTGCCGTTCCAGCTGACCAGTCCCGAACTGGCGCCGGCTGACCCGGATCACCAGGGGCCCGTTCCTGGCAGGCCTCAGCGCGCGTTTTTTGCCTCGAACGTCTCGACCAACGCCCCACTCGACGTCGTCCGTTTTTCGGAGGCGACCGGCGAATTTGAGAGAGTGGGCAGCCTCGAGATTGAGTCCCCGGGCACGCAAGCCCTGTGGCAGCCGTCGCGGGCGGGAAACCAGCTGTTGCACACCGACCTGGTCGTCCCGCTGACGGCTCTCGATTCGGCTCAGAAACTGAAGCGCCAGACGGTTGGCGAGAGAGTCGCCACGGGGTTTGGCTCCACGTGCACCAAGATTGGCATCCTGATCGCGCTGGCCTCTGTCGTGGGCAAGTGCCTCTTGGACAGTGGCGCCGCCGATCGGATCGTCAGAAGCGCGCTCAGCCTTCTCGGTCAGCGAGGGGCCGGCGGTGCTTTCCTGGGTAGCGGATTCCTGCTGGGCATCCCGGTCTTCTTTGACACTGTGTTTTACCTGATGATTCCACTGGGCAAGGCGATGCGGATGCGCACCGGCGGAAATTACCTGCTGTACGTTCTCTGCATCGTCGCCGGGGCCTCGATGGCTCATTCGCTGGTCCCCCCCACTCCCGGGCCGCTGTTTGTCGCAGGAGAACTGGGCGTCGACATCGGGGCCATGATCCTGGCCGGATCGATCGTCGGCATCTTCACCGCGGGATGTGGCTACCTCTACGCCACGATTCTCAATCGGCACCGCGAACTGCCCTTGCGGGAGACCGCGGAACTCTCGCTCAAGGAACTCGAGGCCCTGTCCCAGAAAGACGAGAGCGAGTTGCCGGGCCTCCTTGTCTCGCTGTTGCCCATCCTGTTGCCGGTTGTGCTGATCAGCGGTGTCACGGTCGTGGACACATTCGAGGTGGCCATGCCGTCGACAGCCAAGCATGTGCTCAAGACGCTGGGCAACAAGAACATCGCGCTGCTGATTTCGGCGGCCATCGCCCTGGCCACTGTCGCCTACCAGAAGCGATCCCGGCTGGGAGACCTGGCGCAGTCGATCGAACAGTCGCTGGCCAGCGGCGGGGTGATCATCCTGATCACCGCTGGCGGCGGCGCCTTCGGACAGGTGTTGCAGCAGACTGGAGTCGCCGGCCTGATACGGGATCTCCCCGAGGCTTCGCCAGCCCTGATCGTCACGCTGGCCTTCCTGATCACCGCCGCGGTCCGAACCGCTCAGGGATCGGGTACCGTTGCGATGATCACGGCCGTCGGCATCCTCTCGGGACTGGCCACCTCGGGCCAACTCCCCTTTCACCCGGTCTATCTCGCGCTGGCGATCGGATGCGGATCCAAGCCCATCGCCTGGATGAACGACAGCGGATTCTGGGTGATCGCCAAGATGAGTGGCATGACCGAGAGTGAAGCGTTGAAGTACGTCACGCCGATGTCTTGCATGATGGGCCTGGTGGGACTGCTGGTCGTGGTGATTGGCGTCTCGTTGTTCCCGATGGCCTGACCAACGCGTTATACTGTCTCACCGCACACAACCTGCAGCGAGAGACCGATGCTCAACCTGATGCCCATGCACATCCCGCATCGTGACGCGATGAGCCGTCGCGATGCGCTGCGTCTTGGCACCATGGGTGGACTCGGCCTGACCCTGCCTCAGGTGGTCGAAGCGGCCGCCACCGGCTCTTCGGCAATCGACGCCACTCGCCATCAGCCGACCGCCAAGCGGGCGATCTACATCTTTCTCTGTGGCGGCCCCTCGCAGTTGGACATGTGGGACCCGAAGCCCGAGGCCCCCGATCGTATCCGCGGACAGTTCGGTGACATCGCCACCAGCGTTCCGGGAACGCGATTCGGGGCGATGCTGCCGTCGGTCGCCGCTCACGCTGACAAGCTCGGCATCATTCGCTCGATGCACGTCGACACGCAGTCTCATGACACCGGCATCATGAGGACACTGTTGGCCAACAAGCTGGGCACACAACGCAACAAGCCCTACCCCGTCTCACCCGACGACCATCCGGCGATCGGCGCCATCCTGCATCGGCTGCTGGGCCCATCCGGCCAGCTCCCCCCGTGGGTTGTCGTTCCTCGCCACTTCACAACCGGCGAACGTTTCTACAAGGGACAACGAGCCGGCTTTCTCGGGCCACGATTCGAGCCACTCAGTCTCGGCGCCGACAAGACGGGGTCGCTGGAACGCAGCGAGTTCACCCTGAAGAATCTCGAGCTCCACGGCGAACAGATGACGTTGGATCGCCTGGACGCACGACGCTCGCTGCTGGAAAACGTCGGACCGGCGAGCGTCTCAGTCGACGGGGCCGTGCTGTCCTACCAGCAGCAATTCGACAAGGCCATCGAGATGTTGACGTCGCAGGCCTTCCGCGAGGCATTCGACGTGACCAATGAGGACGTGGCGCTCAGAGAGCGTTATGGAATGAACGAATACGGCCAGAGTTTCCTGCTGGCCCGCCGACTGGTCGAACGCGATGTGCGGATGGTCAATGTCTTCTGGACCTATTACGGCCCGGATGGGTGCCAGTTCAATCTCTGGGACAACCACGGCACCGACGGCAAGACCAAGGTGTGTGGTGGGATCAACCGCGGCAAGGACATGCTGAGTCACAAGTACTGCCTCCCGTCCTTCGACACCGCATTCTCCGCCTTGCTCGAAGATCTCGAACAGCGTGGCCTGCTCAACGAGACGCTGGTGACGGTGATTGGCGAGTTTGGTCGGACACCCACCATCAACAAGTACACCGGCCGTGATCACTGGGGCGCCTGTTATTCGGCCGTGCTCGCCGGCGGTGGCATCCAGGGTGGCCGGATCCACGGCGCCAGCGACAGCCAGGCCGCCTACGTCAAGGACCTGCCGACCAGCGTCTACGACTTCCAGGCGACCGTGCTGCACGGCTTTGGACTCAAGCCCGAAGCCGCCGTGCCCGATGGTTCAGGCCGCCCGGTCCGCATCTCGGACGGACAACCTGTCCTCGAGCTCTTCTGATCTCACCAGGCATACACGCCGCGAGCTGTCTGTCTGTCCGGTTGCCATCGCTCTCCTAGCGGTGTACCTTGCGGGCCGCTTTGACACTCCCGTGGACATGAGGAATTGAGTCGATGAGACGTGCAGGACTGTTCGCCCTGGGGCTGGCGATTTCCGGCCTGGCGGTGATGCCCGGTCAGGCCGCCGAGCCCGGCCCGCTGAAGTTCAAGATGAAGTCGATCGACGGCAAGCCCGTCGACTTCAAGAAATACAATGGTCGCGTGATGCTGGTGGTCAACCTGGCCAGCCAGTGAGGCCTCACCCCTCAGTACCTGCAGTTGCAGGCCTTGCACGCGAAATACAACAAGTCCGGACTCTCGGTCCTCGGCTTCCCCTGCAATCAGTTCGGGGCCCAGGAACCGGGCACGAATGCCGAGATCAAGTCGTTTTGCACGTCAAAGTACAAGGTGAGCTTTGACATGTTTTCCAAGATCAACGTCAACGGAAAAAACGCGGCCCCGTTGTACAAGCACCTGACCAAGCAGGCCGCCAAGCCCAAGGGGCCCGGCAAGGTGTCGTGGAACTTCGAGAAGTTCGTCGTAGACCGCCAGGGCAAAGTGATCGGGCGATTCGGTCCCAGGACCAAGCCAGACGATCCGGCCGTGGTCAAGCTGATCGAGGACGCACTGGCCGCGTCCAAGTAAGCTGCTACCTTTGACCAGCTGAGAGCCTCGTGGTGACCTGGACTTCACCGCGAGGCTCTTTGTCATTCCGTTGCCGCTAGCCAGCTCACGTCACCCGGACTCAAACAGGGGCCTTCTCATGCTGATCGTCGACGGTCATCTCGACCTGGCCATGAATGCCATCAAGGAAAATCGAGATCTGCTGGTCAACGTCTGGACCACGCGGATGCAGGAGAGTCATGACACGGGCAAGGGCAAGGGCAAGAGCACGGTATCACTGGAGGAAATGCGCCGTGGAAGGGTCGCGTTGTGCTTCACCACCGCTCACGCCTTTGCCACCACCGGCCGACTGATCCCGCACATGGACTTCGGATCCCCCGAACAGGCATTCGCCGTCGCCCGAGGCCAGCTGGCGTACTACGAAGCACTGGAACGTCAGGGGCATGCTCGCATCATCCGGTCCCTTGAGTCGCTCGACACCCACATGGCCGAGTGGATTGCGTGGGACGAGGCCCAGGAGCCAGGTGCCGACGTCGACATCGAGTCCTCGCCCCCTCTCGGGCTCGTCGTCAACATGGAATGTGCCGATGCTGTGCTGGATCCTGGTCAACTGGAAGACTGGTGGAATTGGGGTCTGAGGCTCGTCGGGCCCGCTCACTCCGGGGAGGGCCGCTACGCGGGAGGAACAGGAAGTGCCTCGGGCCTGACCGAACAGGGGCCGGCCTTGCTGACAGAAATGCAGAGGCTCGGCATCCCCCTGGATGTCACACACTGTTCCGACGCTTCGTTCTGGGAGTGCCTGCAACATTACGACGGTCCCGTCCTGGCCAGCCACTGCAACAGCCGCGTCCTCGTGCCGCACCAGCGGGAACTCGATGACGACCAACTGAAGGCCGTCCTCGATCGCCAGGGTGTGGTCGGGGTCACCCTTGGCAACTGGCAACTGCAATTCGAGTGGAAGTGCCTCGGAGACAACAGGCACATGAAGGTGATGCTCGACCGCGCCGTCGATCACATCGATCACATCTGCCAGTTGGCTGGTAACCATGACCAGGTGGCCATCGGCAGCGACCTCGACGGAGGCGTCGGCACCGACGAATTCCCAGCCGATCTCGACACCATCGCGGACCTGCAGCGATTCATCGACATTCTGGACCGCCGCGGCTACTCGCCGGAGGCGACTGAGGCCATTCTCAGCGGCAACTGGCTGCGATTCCTCCGCAGAGCATGGGGCGATTGAGCGGCCGCGAACCCATCGATGCAGCCGCACCTGCGGCTCCATACAATGAACCAGCATGAGCCGCATGGATCACTCAAATCGCCTGCCCCGCGGTCTCCTCGTTGCGACCGTGACTCTCGCCCTGGCGAACACCCTGCCCGCCTCGGAGCCGGCGCGGCCGGCGTCTATTACAGGCCGGCAACCTCGACCGCTCGACGCACGTCGGGACATCTTGCCATGGATCGCTGCCTATTGTTCCGAATGCCACGAGGGTGATGGCGCGGAGGCCGGCCTCGATTTTGAAGAACTGCTTTCGGTGCGTCCCTTCGTCAAACACCGTGACGAGTGGAAGAACGCGGCGTTCCTTGTTGAGCACAGGTTCATGCCGCCGGAGGACTCGAAGCAGCCTGACGAGACGACACGCCGCAAGCTCGTCGATTGGATCCGGCGACAACTCAGCGAATTCGACTACGCCAGCGTCCGTCATCCCGGCCACGAGCCGGCGCGACGGCTGACGCACCAGGAGTATGACAACACGATCCGCGACCTGCTGGGCGTCGATCCACGCCCAGCCTCCCGATTCCCGAGCGAGTTGAGCGGCACCAGCGGATTCGAAAACAGTGCAAACACGCTGTTTCTGCAACCGGTGCTGATGGAGCGATACATTGGTGCCGCCGAAGCGGCCATCTCAGCGGCCCTCCCTCTCAAGCCGACCACCGACCGGCAGCGAAAGGCGATGCGGCGGTTGCTACCGGTCATGCCGAGTTCCGGGACAACCGATCGAGAAGCCGCGACACGGATCCTGGGCAGATTCCTGCCCCGGGCCTTTCGCCACCCGGTCCGCCCCAACGACATCGCACGTTACGTCGACGCCACGCTGGCGCTGTGCAAGTCTGGAGCCACGTTTGAACGGGCCATCCGCGACGTGATGCAGGCGGCATTGGTGTCCCCCTCCTTCCTGATGAAAGTGGAAACCACTGTCGCGGGACGCACTCCCACCGCTGTGTCGTCTCATGACCTCGCGTCGCGGCTCTCCTATTTCCTGTGGGCCTCGATGCCCGATGAACGGCTCATGGAGTTGGCCAGCGGCAACACGCTGCAACAGCCGGACGTCCTCGACACCGAGATCACACGGATGCTGGCTGATCCGCGGTCTGAAACGCTCGGCACCCAGTTCGCCGGCCAGTGGCTCGGTTCCGTTCATCTAGGCACACGGATCCGTGCCGATCCGATTGACAACCCGTGGTGCACGGAGTCGCTCATGTCTGCGATGCGGTCCGAGACGGCCATGTTCTTCGTGTCACTGGTCCGAGACAATCAGCCCGTGACACAGTTGATCGAGGCTCGTCACACGTTCCTCAACGAGGAACTGGCGGACTTTTATGGGATTGAGGGCATCCGGGGCACGCGGATGCGACGCGTGGAACTCAAGACTCCCCAGCGGGGAGGCCTGATCGGGCAAGCCGCCCTTCTGACCGTGACGTCCTTTCCGGGTCGCACCAGCCCCATCAACCGCGGACGCTGGGTCCTGGCGAACCTGCTGGGAACTCCTCCACCTCCGCCGCCGCCCGGCGCCAATGAGTTGGACGAGAAACTCGAGGAACGCGAGCAGCTCACTCGCCGACACAAGCTCGCATTGCACCGAAAGGACCGACGTTGCGCCGCGTGCCATGATCGGATCGATCCGCTCGGCCTGAGCCTGGAAAACTACGACTGGTTCGGTCGGTGGCGAGCACGTCGTCGCCGCCGGGCCATCGATGCGTCGGGCCGATTGCCCGGCGGCCCGGCCTTCTCCGGCCCCGCGGGTCTCCGCGCCGCGCTGGTCAAGCATCGACACGATTCGATCGTGGACCAGGTCATTCGCAAGCTGCTCGCCTACGCTCTTGGCCGTCAGCTCGAGTACTTTGACGAGGCGGCTGTCGATGACATCCGGAATGCGACGAAAGCCGCCGGCTATCGATTCCAGCCATTGATCCGCGCCATCGCCCACAGCTACCCTTTCCGCTACAAGCAGCTCCGCGTGGAATCCCCGTTCCGATGACACATAGATACGCCATCTCGCGCCGCACGGTCCTGCAAGGAGCCGGGGCCGCCGTCGCGCTCCCACTGCTCGACGTGATGCGGCCATTTACCGAGGGAGCCGATCGAGCTGCTATCACGGCGTCCGAGTCAGTGGCGAACACCACAGCGGCGTCGCCACGACGCCTGGCTTACCTGTACTTTCCGAATGGCGCCGCCAGTGGATCCTGGGACCCTGCCTCTATCGGAGCCGACAGCCGACTGCAGAAGCTCAATCCGTGGATGGCTCCTCTCGAGCCATTGCGTGATCGGATCTCGGTGATCCGAAACATGTGGACGCCAGAGGGCAATGGCCACGGTGCGGGAACCGCGACCTGGCTCACCGCCGGCGACTTCATCGAACGCCGTATCGATGCGGGTGGCACGTCGGCTGACCAGTTAGCGGCACAGTTAGTCGGCGACCAGACCTTGTTGCCGTCCCTGGAATTGTCGATGCGCGGCGAGGGATTTTTCAGCAACAGCCTGGTCCGCAACACGCTGTCCTGGACCGACCGTAACACGCCGGCACCTCGTGACGTGGAGCCGCGTGCCGTCTTTGACCGGATGTTCCGACGCGGACAGGCATCTCGGTCCGAGCGTTCACTTGTTGACCTCGTTCTCGAGGACGCCCGCTCCCTGAAACGACGCAGCAGCCTCGACGACCGCCGCAAGCTGGAGGAATACCTCGAGTCGATTCGCCGTGTCGAACGGCGACTGGCATTTGCGGACCGCCGGCTCGAGGCGTCTCCCAAGCTCAAACGGCAATTGCGCCGGCCGGGACCGGGCATCCCAGATTCTCACCAGGACTACATGAGGCTGATGCTCGAGATGATCGTGCTGGCCTTCTGGGCCGACGCCACGCGGATCTCCACCTTCATGCTCGACCACGGCCAGAGCAACCGGTACTGCAATTTCGTAGACGGTGTGAAGGGCACCTGGCACG
>MDTE01174910.1_pt1 | contig 21853 bp, 14 predicted proteins | sample 811231 | NCBI WGS metagenome assembly MDTE01 (sample SAMN05326651, study PRJNA326480) | marine metagenome | isolation source: seawater | place: Indian Ocean: Red Sea | collected 2010 | reverse complement strand
TAATCCATTTGGCTTTGGTCAAAATTCAGCTGAATCACTTGATTATGTGACTGCTGCATATTTTGATAGAGCGAAGCTAAGACAGGATATAGCTTTCTTTGAAATCGATGGTGTTATTGCTGAGCTTCCTGCTGGTGAAGTGCAAGCTCTATTTGGTTTTGAGTCTAGAACAGAAAAAGCTAACTTTAATTCAGGATTCGGAGCTGCTACAAGGGTTGCTTATGAAGCCGGTGGAAGCGGTGATGGATCGCAGGGCGGTCAGTTTGATTCCGATGATTTCTATATGGAAGCAAGGGTTCCATTGGTTTCTTCTGATATGAATATACCTGGAGTTCAAAATCTTGAATTATCACTTTCATTTAGAGAAATTGATCATTCATATGCTGGTTCAGACTCAACTGAAGGTTTTGGTTTAACATGGGATATTATTGATGACCTCACATTTAGAGCAAAATCTCAGGTAACAGTAAGAGCGCCAAATGTTGGTGAGCTATTTAAGCCAGTATTAGAGGGTAGTTCCTTTACATCTGATCCATGTGATGCAAATAACTTAATTGAAGGTCCTAACCCAACCGTTAGACAGGCTAACTGTGCAGCTGAAGGAATACCAGCTGATTTTTCATCTCAAGCCGGTAATGCATCTGTTAGAGGTACATCAGGTGGTAATCTAAATCTAATGAATGAAGAGGCAGATACTACTTCGTATGGATTTGTATATAGTCCGACTTTCCACCCTGTGGTTGAAGGTCTGCAAATCGCAGTTGATTTTATTGAATTTGATATTCAGAATGCTATTACTACATTTACATTATCACAGGTGATGGCAGCTTGTTATGACTCAACAAGTTATCCAAATAATCAATTTTGTGATTCTTTCAATAGATTGCCTGGTTCATTCCAGCTTCCAAAAGAGGGAGCCTATAATGTAGGTGTTGTTAACGCTGCCTACTATCTCTTTGATACATATATTTATGAAATTTCATATAATAAAAATGTTAATGAGTTTTTAGGTTATCTAGGTGCTGACATTGCTTATGATCTAGGTGATTTTGGAATTAAAACAGTCTGGTATCAAAAAGATAAAGATATCTTCTCAGCAACAGGTTTTGATGAAGATGATGAGCTAGGATCATTTTCTAATCCTGATAATAGATTGGTCACTCAGTTTAGCTGGGAGAAAGGTAAATACTTCTCATATCTTGATTTATTCTACAGAGGTGGTGGTAAGCTCAATGATGATTGGGATGATGCTGCTGAGCCAGAAAGATATCTTGATACAGAAGGAAATCCTCTTTCTAATGATGTCGATGGTTACTATACCGGATCATTTGGTTTAATTTATTCTCTTAATGATAATTTTAAACTAAACCTTAGAGTTACCAATGTCTTTGATAGAGGTCCGGAAAATGATTTAGAACTATCTAGGTACCCAGCTGCATGGCCAGGTAGAACTATTTCAGGTGGTTTCCAAATTAATTTCTAGTATTAATTTTGTAATATAAAAAAGAGGGCTTAGGCCCTCTTTTTTTTCTTCTTTATTATACTTTTACCTCATTATGTAAAGTAATCAGCGTTTTAGTATCATGTTCTATTATTTTTATATTGTTAAATCGATAACAGGTTTGACATTTGTTATAAAACCGTCACAATTTGTTACTGTGTACTTAAATTTAAGGGATATAACTATGAGTTTTAATTATAAATTTACTATAGCACTTATTGCTTCTTTGGTAATAGTGCCGCTTTCATTTGCTCAGGAAACTGCTGATGAAAATGTAGAAGAGGTGGTTGTTACAGGTACAAGGATTACTAACCCAAATATTGTTAGTACTTCTCAGGTCCAAGTTGTAACAGCTGAAGATATAGACAATAGGGGTGCTGTTAGATTAGAAGATGTATTAAATGATCTTCCTCAAATTGCCCCAGGCCAAATTGCTCAAACAGCAAATGGATCTAATGGAACAGCAACAGCCAACTTAAGAAATCTTGGTTGTTCTAGAACCTTAGTTCTATTAAATGGAAACAGAATGGCCCCTGGTACTTCGTCTGGTGGAGTTTGTGCTGATATTAGTCAGGTTCCCGCATTGCTAATTAAAAGAGTGGAAGTTTTGACTGGTGGTGCTACATCCGTTTACGGTTCAGATGCAATAGCTGGTGTTGTTAACTTTATTCTTGATGATGAGTTTCAAGGCTTTAAAGCAAGCGCAACAAATTCTTTTTATCATCATGAAAATGATAACTCTGCGCTAAGAGCTCTTCATGATACTTATGGCTATCAAAAAGCTCCTTCAAGTGTAACTGAAGGCGATTCTCTTAAATTATCATTAGCATTTGGTGGCTCAATTGACGATGGAAATGGACACATCACAGGTTACATTGAACATATAAACACTCAACCTATTCTTCAGGGCGCCTATGATGGTGGGGCTTGTGCCTTAAGTGGCGGTGCTGCTAGGTGCGGTGGCTCCAGTACAATACCTGCAGGAAGGTTATACGATTTTGGGTATGCGAAGAAAGGGTTTACTCCTATAGATACTTCTGTATCTGATTATAAATTCGATTATAAAACTGTAGGCGATGAGTTTGCTGATAGAGCAGGAACGCTTTATAACTATAATCCAACCAATCATTATCAAAGACCACAAGATAAAGTTAATGCTGGATTCTTTGCGAAATACAGCTTAACAGATGATGATGAATTCTATGCAAATGTAAGATTCATGCAAAACGAGTCTCCATCACAAATAGCTTATTCTGGAACGTTTGGAGATCTAAGAGCACTGCCTTGTTATAACGCAAATCTTTCAGCTCAACAGTATCAAGCTATATGTGGTAACTGGACCGGAATGGGTGGCGATCATGCTCCTGATTTTGCAACTAATGCTGATGCATTGGCTTACATAAATGATTTAAATAGCCAAGTAGCTGCTGGAACAATTATTGACTATATGGCTCCAGTTAGAAGTTTAAAGAGAAATGTCGAGGGTGGACCTAGAAAATATGCTACCAAGTATCAAAATATGACCTACTCAATTGGTTTAAGAGGCGATCTTAATGATGATTGGAGATACGATATTTCATATCAAACATCTGAAGTTGATTTCAATGAAGAAATTCAGAATGACCTTTCTATCACCAAACTACTTAGAGCAACTAATGTTGTGAGTATTGCTGGCGTGCCAACTTGTGTGTCAGTTGTTGATGGATCAGATCCGGATTGTATTCCATACAACCTTTTCTCCGGTGGCCTACCTGGAGATGGAGGTATTCAAGCTATTTGGGATGCTAATCCAGAAATTCAAACATACATGGCTATCCCTAACTTTATATTAGGTGACTCTAGCGAAACAATCATTCAAGCTTTTGTAGAAGGTGAAACAGGAGTGACTGTTCCTGGTGCTCCTGCTCCAGTAAGCGCAGTGTTTGGTTATGAGTCAAGAGAGCTAGAATCAGATTATCGTCCAGATGCATCTGCACAGGCGGCTGATAGAACGGGTGCTGGTGGTCCTATCGTTGCACTTGCCGGTGGATATGATGTTAAAGAGTACTTCCTCGAACTAGGTATACCTGTAACTGATAACTTCAACCTTGAAGTTGGTGCTAGGTTTGCAGATTATTCTACCGATAATGACACAGATGCCTTTAAGTTTGGTGGTTATTGGCAGATTAATGACCAAGTATCTGTAAGAGGTACTTATCAAACAGCTACACGTCACGGTGGAATCTCTGAATTGTATAGAGGCCAAGGTTCTAGTCTAACCGACTTAGATCCAGACCCATGTGGTACGGATCCTGAAGCTGGAACTCCTCCAACTTATACACAAGAACAATGCGCCAGAACAGGCTTATCTGCTGCTGACTATGGTTCAGACCTTAAATCACCAGCTGATCAGTACAATATTTTAACTGGTGGTAATCCTAACCTTGTTCCTGAAGAATCAGAATCTGTTACATTAGGAGTAGTTTGGACTCCTGAATCAGTTCCTGGATTATCAGTAACGTTGGATTACTTTGATATTGAGATTACTGATGGTATTGGAACCATTCCTGCTTCTACATCATTAATACAGTGTTTAGAGACTGGAAATCCAACCTTTTGTAATCTAATTGAAAGAGATCCAATTGCTGGTACTCTATGGGTATCACCGGGTCAGATTATTACTACAAACACTAATGTTTCTGAGTCTGGTTTAACCGGTTACGATATTATCTTTACCTACCCACTTGAAACTCCAATTGGTGTTGTAGACCTTAAAGGTATTTCAACAATTACCGATTCAGATACGTTTATCGCTATACCTGGCGCTGAGGAATTAGAATGTGCTGGTTATTATGGTAAATCTTGTGGCAAGAATCCTACTCCAGAGTTTGCAGGAAACTATACTGCATCTCTTTCAAGAGGTGACTTTGATTACATACTTGGTCTTAGATTCTTAGGTGAAACAGAAGATCTCAATACCGTAGATATTGATATTGAGGATAAAACCTATCTTGATTTCACAGTTAATTATCAATTTAATGATAATTTAAGATTTAGTGTCGGTGCTAGTAACATTCTTGATGAGGACCCTGTCTATACATCAAGTGCTGGTACTGCTCCGGGTAATGGTAATACTTTCCCTGGATACTTTGATGCACTTGGTACTTACATCTTTGTAAATGCTACATTTGAGTTGTAATCTTGGTTTAAAAACCTATAAAGGGGCTTTTTAGCCCCTTTTTTTATATATATAAAGCACCTTAAGGCAGTTTTCTTTGATGCTTTTTCATATAATACGCATGTGAAAATTCAATATACATTTGTCTTATTACTGCTCCTTGCAAATTGTTCAAATAATGAATCACCAGTTGATGCAGGCCTTCGTGATCAAGTGTTTCATTTTGGTAATGGCACTGAACCACAAGGAATTGATCCACATATCGTTACGGGCGTTCCTGAAAATCATTTATTGACTGCTCTTTGTGAAGGATTAACAATCAATAATCCTAAAGGCGGACCCAATCTACCTGGGGTTGCAAAATCATGGGAAATTTCTCAAGACGGTAAAACTTATATCTTTAATATTCATGAAGATGCAAGTTGGTCAAATGGAGAGCCTGTTACTGCAGAAGACTTTGTTTGGTCATGGCAAAGAATCTTAACAGCATCTTTAGGATCTCAATATCCTGATATGCTTTATTATGTTAAAAATGCTAAGGAGTTTCATCAGGGAGAAATAATTGATTTTGACCAAGTAGGAGTTAAAGCTATTTCGAATAAGACTTTAGAAGTTGAGCTTCATTCGCCCACAGCGTTTTTTATTAAACTTTTATCACATTATTCTACTTATCCTGTGCATAAGGATACTGTTCTTGCATACGGCTCAATCGATGACAGGAATGGTGAGTGGACTAGGCCTGGAAATTTTGTTTGCAATGGACCGTTTAATCTAAAAACCTGGGAGCTTAACAAAAAAATTGTTGTTGAAAAGAGTTCTACTTACTGGGACGCAAGCAAGGTAAGGTTAAACGAAATACATTTTTATCCTGTTTCTAATGAATCAACCGAAGACAGAATGTTTAGAGCTGGACAACTTCATGTAACAAATGTAGTGCCACTAGAAAAATGTCCTGTTTATCTTGAAGATAATAACCCGAACTTACGCATTGATCCCTATATGGGAACCTACTTTTATAGAATTAATACCACTAATGAAGTTCTCAAAGACGTTAATGTCAGGAAAGCCTTGGCATACGCAATTAACAGAACTCAGATTGTAGAAAAAGTATCGAAGTGCGGTCAAAAGCCGGCTTATTCCTTTACTCCACCAGGTTCAGCAAACTACTATCCCGATACTGAAGTTCCATTTGATCCGGTTCTTGCAAACACCTTACTTGCCAAGGCTGGTTACCCAAATGGAGAAGGCTTTCCGAAGTTAGAGATTTTATTTAATACCCAGGAGGGCCATAGAAAAATTGCATTAGCAATTCAACAAATGTGGCAACAAAACCTTGGTATAAATGTTGAACTTGTAAATCAGGATTGGAAGGTCTATCTTGCAAGAGAAATGGTCGGAGATTTTCAGGTTTCTAGAGCAGGCTGGATAGGTGATTATGAGGATCCTAATACTTTTCTTGATACTTTGCGACCTAACCGAGGGAACAATAAAACAGGCTGGGAAAATACAGAATATGATCAATTGATAGAGCTTGCAAATTCTATCAATAATCAAGAGGAGCGTTATAAAGTTTTTATGGAAGCTGAGAGGCTTTTAATTGATGAGATGCCGATAATTCCGATTTATACATACGTTAGACAATATCAATTAAGCCAAGATGTAAAAGGATGGCATCCAAACATCCTTGATGTTCATCATCCAAAATTCGTGTACCTCCAAAGAGACTGATATGCTTGGCATCTTTTTTAGACGTCTGTTGATTGCTATTCCTGTAATCTTAATAGTAACCTCCATTACATTTTTTTTAATAAGAATGGCACCTGGTGGTCCCTTTGATGCTGAGAAGACATTGCCTGATCAAGTGCTTAAAAATTTAAATGAAGTCTATAATCTAGATGCACCAGTTTTAGTGCAGTACAAAGACTATATGTTTAATCTTTTACAAGGCGATTTTGGTCCTTCCTTTAGATATCCAGGTCGATCAGTCACTGAAATGATTTTTACAGGCTTTCCAGTAACATTAGAATTAGCATTTTATGCAATCATTGTAGCTATCATTATTGGTATTTCTGCTGGAGTTCTAGCTGCTGTTAAAAGAAATACACTTTTTGATTATATTCCTATGACAGTCGCAATGATTGGAATTTGTATGCCAACTTTTTTACTTGGGCCACTTTTGGTTTTATATTTTGGGATTTACTTAGAAGCACTCCCGGTCTCTGGGTGGGATTCTTTGCCCGGTGACAAGATACTTCCATCTGTAACTCTGGGTGCTGCATATGCAGCCTATATTGCTAGGTTGAGTAGGGGCGGCATGCTTGAAACACTCAATCAAGACTACATTAGAACTGCACGTGCTAAAGGCTTATCAGAATTTAGGGTTATATTTGGTCATGCAATGCGAGGTGGACTTATTCCCGTTATTTCTTTTTTAGGTCCCGCAGCAGCTGGACTAATCGGAGGCTCTTTTGTTGTAGAGACCATCTTTCAAATTCCAGGATTGGGGAGGTTTTATGTAGAGGCAGCTTTTAATAGGGATTACACAATGATTCTTGGAACCACTATTTTCTTTTCCGTCCTAATCATAATTTTTAATTTACTCTCTGATCTTGCCTTGCTATTTGCTAATCCTCAAAGCAGAGGAAACAATCAATGAATAATCAATCATTGTGGAGTGATGCTTATAGACGATTAATCAATAATAAAGCTGCTGTGATAAGTGCCTGCATACTTTCAATTTTAATTCTAGCAGCAATTTTTGCACCTTTTTTAGCATCTCATTCATACGCATATCAAAACCTAGAGCTTGGGGCGACTCCACCATCCCCAGAGTATTTGCTTGGTACTGATACATTGGGAAGAGATTTGCTAAGTAGAATCCTATATGGAGCACGTGTCTCACTTTTAGTGGGATTTGTAGCCACAGCTGTTGCATTAGTGATTGGAGTCACATGGGGAATTGTCGCGGGCTATTTTGGCGGCAGAGTTGACTCAGTGATGATGCGAATTGTAGATGTTTTATATGGCCTTCCTTTTATTATTTTCATTATTTTATTGATGGTCATTTTTGGAAGAAATATATGGTTATTATTTATGGCAATTGGAGCAGTGGAGTGGCTGACGATGGCACGAATTGTAAGAGGTCAAGTCATAAATATAAAAAATCAAGAATATGTTATGGCTGCTCAAGCTATGGGAGTGCCAAATATTCGTTTATTCAGAAAACATATTTTTCCAAATATTTTAGGACCCATTGCTGTTTATGCAACTTTAACGATTCCGCAAGTTATGCTTTTAGAGGCATTTTTAAGTTTTCTTGGATTAGGTGTTCAACCACCTATGAGTAGTTGGGGTACCCTAATTCGATATGGAGTCGAGTCAATGGAAGAATTCTCATGGCTTTTAATTTATCCAGCTTTAACCTTTACTATTACCTTGTTTGCATTGAATTTTTTTGGTGATGGCTTGCGAGATGCTTTAGACCCAAAAACCTCAGAAGATTAATTTAAATTGCACTGATTATCAGCTTTAATATTTGTCCAGGACTTAAGTCATTAGAAGATAAATTGTTAAGCTCCATAATTTCGCTTATCTCAATATTAAATAATTCAGAAATTTTATATAAATTGTCACCCTGCTTAACGCTGTAAAGAATTGAGCGTTTTTTTGCTTGCATTGATCTTGCAATATTCCCCGTGCCAATATTTAAAGCAACCCCAATAGAGAGAACGCCATTGATAGATAATTGATTATTTCTGGCAATTTCAATTGGTGCTATGTCATATTTTCTTCCTAGACTCCACAAGGTATCTCCTTCACTCACAATATGAGTTTGATATGGAATAAAAGTTGTAATTTTAGGGTCACCTAATGGTACTAATAATGTTTCATTAATAGAGAGGAGACTCTGATTTGATTTAGAATTTACCAATTTTAAATCATCTAAAGCTACATCATAAAGCTTTGCTATGTCCCATAAAGTTTCTCCTGATGATACATTATGAGTCATCCATCTTATGGGATTTTCTTGAAAATAATTATTTATATCCTGCTCAATAGCCTCCAATCTTTCAATTGGTAAATATAAAACAGTATTATTTGTCGGGGGTGTTGCCCACTTTGTATAACCAGCATTGAGCTGGTATAAAAATTCTGGTGTTACCCCAGTAAATTCACTAAATGGGAGCATTTCTACTTGACCTTCAATCTGGATTTTCTCTATAACTTTTTCATTTGGAAGATTAGGTAAATTAACACCATATTTGTATGGGTCTTTAATAATTTTGTTAATTGCTAAAAACTTTGGAACATAATTAAAGCTTTCTTTTGATAGCTTAAGGTTACTCAAAGAAACTTCTCTTCCTCGACTCTCAAGGATCCTTATTTGTTTTTCTAAATAGGTAGGACCAGCGTGATAGGCTATTAATGTAAGAGTAGGGTTCCTATCAAATCTGTTGTAAAGATATGCAAGGTATTTTACTGCTGCTTTTGTTGATTCAATTGGGTCATGACGCCCCTCAACCCACCATGTTTTTTCTAAATTATAAATTTTGCCAGTCGTTGGCATAAGTTGCCACAAGCCCACGGCACCAGATGATGATATTGAAAAAGGATCATAGTTACTTTCTATATAAGGAAGTAATGCAAACTCTGATGGAAGCCTATATCGATCAAGCTCCTCTAGAACTTCAAACAGGTAATACTCTCCATTTAAAATTAACTCATTAAAGTGCTTTTTATTTTTTATGAACCTTTTTACATATCTTTCCGTCTGGTCTGGAAGCGGATCATCTACGAAGTTATTTTCTTTAAAAACTCTTTCCCAAATGTTGTTATATTTAACCTCAGGAACAAATACCTCTCTAAATGGCTCAATATCTACATAGGGCCTTGCAGGAATTATATTAAAGTTGGAACAGCCGTAAGCAATAAAAAGAGTAAAAAATACTACAAAGAATCTTTCCATGTTCTAAGAAACTTAAATATTTCAGTGTCAGATAATTGCACTGAATTATTAAGTTTATCACTGATGGATTCTCTTAGACTAGCATTAGAAACTCTTAAAAATGGATTAATTTGCAGTTCTCTATTTAATGTTGTTGGAATTGTAGAGATATCATTCTCTCGCATGATAATAACTTCATCATAATAATGATTCAATTCATCATTTTTAGGTTCAACTTGCTTTGCAAATATTAAGTTTGAGAGAGTATATTCATGCGCGCAGTATATTTCTGTAGACTTTGGTAGTTGACTAAGGATATTGATTGAGTCATTCATTTGTTTAAAAGTACCTTCAAAAACTCTGCCGCAACCTCCTGAGAAAATTGTATCGCCACAGAAAAGCACATCTTTTTTTGTATTTGAGTAAAATGCAATGTGATCAAGGGTATGACCGGGAATTTCGATTACAGAGAATTTCAAACCTATTGTGTTGATTGTTTCGCCATCTTTAACTTTATAATCTAAGTCATTAATATTTTTACTTTCTGGACCAATGATTGATCCCTTTATTAGAGGTTTGAGTGTTTTAAGGCCACCAATATGATCAAAATGATGGTGTGTTATCAATATATCATCGATCTCTATTTCTTCTTTTTGAATGAAATCTTGAACTGGGCCTGCATCACCCGGATCAACTAAAGTATTTCCTTCATTAGTTTGAATTAACCAAATATAATTATCACTATAAGCTTGGATATAAGAAATCTTTAACATTGCTATATTTTAACTCATGAAAGACGTAATTATTTATACCGATGGAGCTTGTAGAGGTAATCCTGGAACCGGGGGGTGGGGTGTCTTAATGAGCTATCAAGAGGAAGTTAAAGAGTTGTATGGTGGAGAACTTGATACTACCAATAATAAAATGGAACTCAGAGCAGTTATTGAAGGATTAAATACTCTTAAAGAGCCGTGTTCCGTTAAAGTTTTTACAGATTCAAAGTATGTAATGGATGGCATTAATTCATGGATTCATAATTGGAAAAAAAATAATTGGAAAACTGCCAATAAAAAGGATGTTAAAAATAAAGACTTATGGATTCAACTTGATAACTTAGTTAGCAAACATAATATTGCGTGGGAGTGGGTGAAAGGTCACTCTGGAAATCCAGGAAATGAAAAAGCAGACGAATTAGCAAATAGAGGCATTGAAAATTTATGAGTAAAAGATTTATCGTCCTCGATACTGAAACAACAGGCTTAGAGGTTGAACAAGGTCACAGAATAATTGAAATAGGGGCTTTGTTGCTAGAAGATAGAAAGAAGACGGATGATCATTTTCATGTATATTTAAATCCAGAAAGACTCATTGATGAGGAAGCACAAAAAGTCCATGGAATTTCAAACAAAGATTTAATAGATAAACCTAAATTTTCTGACATTGCTGATGAGTTCTTAGAGTTTATTAATAACAGCACATTAATCATTCATAATGCACCTTTTGATCTTGGTTTTCTTAATAATGAACTTAACCTAATTTCTTCAAGCTATCCAAGGTTAGAAGAAATATGTGAGGTTGAGGATTCGCTTGTAATTGCAAGGGAAAAGTATCCTGGTCAAAGAAACTCTCTTGATGCTCTTACTAAACGCTTTGATATTAATAATTATGATAGGACTTATCATGGTGCAATGCTTGATACAAATATCCTTGCTGATGTTTATTTCCATTTAACTGGTGGACAATCAAAGTTTGAATTCGGCAGTAATTTAAGTCCTGAAACTAATGAAGCGGGAATCAAAAATGAGATAGAAGTAAGTGACATTGAAATTCCATCTTTTAAAGCTAATTCTAATGACGTATCTGAGCATAAAAAAAGATTGAATGAGATTGAATCTCAGAACAATATTATTACTTTATGGAATCAATCATGACTGTGACCAGGTTTGCACCAAGCCCAACTGGAAACTTACATATAGGTGGTGTTCGTACAGCACTATACAACTATATTTATGCTAAACAAAATGATGGCAAATTTCTTGTTCGTATTGAAGATACTGACCAAGAGCGATCAAGAGAAAAATTTGAGAAAAATATATTAGATGGATTGCAAATGATGGGCTTAGCCCCAGATGAAGATCCAGTGAAACAATCTCAAAGAGGACATCTCTATTTAAGTGCTGCTCAAAAAATTGTTGATTTAGGTTTGGGATATTATTGTGATTGTCAGCCAGAGAGGCTTGAAAGACTTAGGAATCAACAACAAAAGGCTGGAAAAAAGCCGATGTATGATGGTAAATGTAGAGAAAGAAATCTTTCAAAGTCTGAAAATACTGTGTTACGACTCAAGACACCTAGGGATGGCGAAGTTAGCTTTAATGACTTAGTTAGAGGTGAGGTAATATTCGATAATTGCGAGTTAGATGATCTTATTTTACTGAGAAGTAATGGCAATCCAACTTATCACTTATGTAATGTTGTTGATGATGCTGCTCAGGGAGTTACAACTGTTATTAGAGGTGAAGATCATCTTAGCAATACTCCTAGACAAATCCATATTCAAGAGGCTCTAGGATTGCCTGATCTGGAATATGCTCATCTTCCTCTAGTCCTTGGAGAAAACAAAAAAAGGCTTTCAAAAAGGGATGCAGTTACAAGTCTTGATGAATATATAGCTTTAGGATATTTACCATCCTCAATGGTCAATATGTTGGCAAGACTTGGATGGTCTAAAGGGGATAAAGAAATCTTTTATTTAGATGATTTAATTAATGATTTTAGAATGCAAGAAGTTCAAAAAGCAGGAGCAGTTTTTGATATTAAAAAACTTGATTGGATAAATACCAATCATTTAGCTAATTTAGATTTAGAAGAGTTTATTGATCACCTCAAACCTTATTTAAAAAAAGAGAGTATCAGTCTTGAATCAAAAGATAATTGGAAAGAAATAATCTCTCATTTAAGAACTTCATCACCAACTTTGGCTTCAATTAGTCATGATTTAATTCCATACTTTTTAGATATTAAGATATATGATCAAAAATCTGTTGATAAGTTTCTTATAGGCTCAAAGCCTTTATTGGAGTTCGTGCTAAGACAGTTAGAATCAATTGAACCATGGAGTGAAGATCAATTGGATGATGTGCTTGCAAAATGCCAAAAAGACCTTGATCTTAAAACACCGCAACTTAATCAACCAATAAGAGTTGCCGTGGTTGGCTCAACAAAATCTCCATCTTTGGGATTAACACTTTCTTTGATTGGTAAAGAGGTTTCTATTGCAAGAATAAAAAAAGCAATTGAGTTTAACGATTAAGAAGAATAATTTCTACAAAAATAAACTGTCTTAGTATTGAATTGAGTGGACAAATCATGCTCACTTCCATATTCAAAAATAATTTTATCTTGATCTATTAGTTTATTAATTGAGAGCCCATGTAACTGATCGTTATGGATTTCTTTTTTTGAAAAAACCTTATATTTAAATTTTTCTATAGATAATATCTCTTCATCGACAAAGTGATAATAGTTTTTGTCGAAATCCATGAACTTCAACTCATCTTCTTTTAAATCTTTTGGATAATCCTGAAGTATTTTTTGAGTTTTTTTTAACAATTCTTCTGAGCTGTACTTGAAAATGCTTATACAGCTCGGATTGTCATCATAAACATCTAAAATATGATTTCTTTCATAATGACTAAATTCTAAAATTGATCTTGCCAGTGGTGCATGAAAATTTTCATAATGCTCTACAAACTGATCTTGCGATAATGAAGGTTTTTTAAATATAAATGAAATTGCTTTAATCAATTTGGATGGCTACTCCAGAATTAGGTCTTCTTAAATCAGCATATCCATAGCGGATGTTATCAATTATATGAATACTTTGTGTGCTACCCATAGTTTTAGATTCTTCAGCTTCATGGCCTAATTTATTGAGTATGGTAATTATGTCTGAGCTCACTGAGGACTCATGTGTTAATCCAGAATAGGGCCAATCTTTATGAATTCTTGGAAGCATTGTTGCTTCACCTATATCCAAGTCAAAATCAATAATGCCTGATATTACTCTTAGAGCAGCGGCAGGGATAAATGAGCCACCAGGCGACCCTGTAATAAGAGATATACCATTATCTTTATTTTTCACTATTACCGGATTCATTGTACTCATTGGGCGTTTTCCGGGCTCAAATTTATTGCCTGGACTACTGCTTCTGCTTATTTCTGAAGCATCACCATATTTAAAGGCAAAATTGTTCATTTGATTATTCATCAAAATACCAGTTCCTGGAATTGTTACACCCGAACCAAATGAATATCCAAGTGTGTATGTATTTGATACGGCATTTCCATCCTTGTCGATTATTGAGTAATGAGTTGTATCTCTACTTTCATTGATTACCTCGATAGGCTTAATCTCACTGGCAGGTAAAGCGGTATTGAATTTAATTTTTTGAGCATGCTCTCTTGCATGTTTTTTATCAATTAAACTACTAATTGGAACATCATAAAATTCAGGGTCGCCAACATTTCTTGATCTTGCATGATGACCTTTTCTTAATGCCTCAGCAATTAAATGGTATGTGACAGCTGAATTTTCTTTGTATTTATTTAAATTAAATGATTCAAGTACATTCAGTGCATTTATTAATACTACACCACCTCCTGATGGCGGACCTTGGGTAAAGACAGTATTTCCTCTATATTTTGTTGAGATAGGTGTCTGAATTCTTGCTGTATAACTAGCTAAATCATCCAGATTAATAAAACTTTTATTATCTGAAAACGCCTCAGCGATTTTCTGAGCTATTTCGCCTCGATAAAAACCATCTTTTCCATTTTTAGCAATTAAACTTAATGTATCAGCCAAATCAGGTCTTTTCATTAAAGAATGAATGGCTAATGGTGCTTCATTGCTAAAATATATTCTTCTTGATTCAGGATCACTATATAGCTGCGGCGCACTCTTTATGGCATGGTGTAAATCATAAGAGACTATGATTCCTTCTCTGGCTTGCCTAATTACAGGAGCAATAACCTTATTCAAGGATAGTTTACCGTAACGTTCATGAGCTTCTAGAAGGCCAGCAACAGTACCTGGAACTGTTGAGGCAAAATATCCATAACGAACTAAATCTCTATTTATATCCTCATAATTATCTGGAAGAGTTTTTTTAAATATTTCGAATAAGTCTGCATTCTTTGAAGATGCTCCTCGATAATCAATTGAAATTATTTCGTCCCTCTCTTTTATATAAACTAAAATAAAACCCCCGCCACCTAAATTTCCAGCTCGTGGAAGTGTAATAGCAAGAGAAAATCCGACCGCTACAGCAGCATCAATTGCATTGCCACCCATTTCTAATATCTCAATACCTATATCAGAAGATTCTTTATTTTGAGAGACAACCATTCCAGAGTGACCCACCACTGGATGAAAGGGAGAGCGATAATCAATATAGCTTTCTTGACCATATAAGCCTACGCTTGAAAAAAAGAAGACAAAGTTAAAAGATATTTGGCGCAACATAATAAGCAAAAATTGTGACTAGAAGAATTCCAATGATATTTAAGGCAAAACCGGCCCTTATCATATCAGGGATACTAAATTTATTAGAGCCAAAAACAATTGCATTAGGTGGAGTTGCAACAGGCAGCATAAATGCACAACTAGCAGCCAACACAACCGGAATTGTAAGTGATATTGGTAATACCCCAATGGAAATGGCCACTGCACCCACAACTGGTAAGAAGGTGCTGGTTGTTGCAACATTGGAAGTAATTTCTGTTAAAAATATTATCAAAGTAGCAACGCATAGTATAAGAATTATCGGAGGTACTGATTGAAGAACGGATAATCCTTCTCCAATCCATAGACCAAGACCAGATGATCCAATTTGTGCGGCTAAAGAAAGCCCTCCACCAAATAATACTAGAAGTCCCCATGGGAGTTTGTTAGCTTGATCCCAAGTTAAAAGATCTTTTTTATGCATCGAAGAGGGGATGATAAAAAACAACAAAGCAATAAATAATCCAACACCAGCATCTGTGAGCAATTCAAAACCTGGAATTTGATTAATTAATTTTCTAAACATCCATGCTAGAGCAGCAAGAATAAAAATACATAAAACCTTCTTTTCATCTTTAGTCAATGCACCTAAATCATCTAACATGCTTTGAAGCTTCGCTTTAGTTTCAATAGTTGCTTCAAACTTAACTGGATACACTATTTTTGTTAGGGCATACCATGAGGCTATCAACATCAGCGAGGACAGCGGTACTCCAAGTTTCATCCAATCAATAAATGATATTTCAATGTTATAGGTCTCTTGCATAAATCCAGCAAAAATAATATTGGGTGCAGTACCAACCAGAGTAGACATTCCTCCAATCGTTGCTGCATATGCAATCCCAAGCAAGAGCGCAACTTCAAAACTTTTTCTTTCGCTTGCGCCCATGTTTGGAATCGAAGAAGCAACAGAAGCACAAACTGCAAGCCCAATTGGAAGCAGCAATAATGTGGTTGAGGTATTCATCACCCACATACTTATAAGAGCTGAGACTAACATGAAGCCACCAACTAATTTTGCACCGCTGCTACCGACCAGAACAAGCATTTGTAATGCAAGGCGCTTATGTAATCCAGATGCTTCAATTCCAAGAGCTAAAATAAAACCACCCATGAATAAATAAACGTTTGGATTGGCATAGGGTAAAGCCGTAGTTTTTATATCAGTAACGCCCAGTAGTGGAAATAAGATTAAAGGTAATAGGGCAGTTACAGCAACAGGAACTGCTTCAGTTGCCCACCAAGCAGCCATCAAAACTGTAACTGAGGCTACAATCCAGCCCGCCTCGCTTAACCCACTAGGAGGCGGTAATAAATTAAATAAAACAAACAAAGAAACACCTACCCAAAAACCTTTTTTCTTATAAGCCTGCATTATTTAAGCCTTTCATAAAAAAGTTCTGCTGCAAAAGGAACCATTTGTTTTGTATTGCTATGACCATCTTTTGTAGGCACTTCAACTAAACCCCATTTTAAAAAAGTATCTAATTCATTCGATTTCTTCAACACTCCATTAAAGAAATTTCTACCGCGCTCCAATCGATGCTTGCCTTGATCAGTTACCTTATCAAATATACTCGCAACATATTCAGTATTAGGTTTTGTTGATACATCACTCATTCCTAACATTAGTAAAAAATATTTATCAAAGGAATCTTTCAGCATGGCATCTGTAATATCTGAATTTTTTAACCCAAAGGGCCATTTTTTATCTGTCATTGTTAAGTACCATCCTAGATTTGCCGCTATTGCAAGGGTATGGCTGGATTGTGGATTGTATAGGACATATCTGTGTACAAAATGAGCACCAGCACCATGACCATATATGCCCCAATGATCAGATCGAATTTTAAATTTTTTCAATGATTCTTTGACGAGTGGTTCCATTATTGAAAACAGTCTGGATTCTTTTGGTTGTTTTTGCCCTTCAGCATTAAACACATTTCCGTAATTATATGAGTGTACTCCTGGAAATTTAGCTTCACTGAACTCAGGAACAATAATCACAAGATTTAACTCTTTAGCATGATTTATCCATTGATCTCTATATTCTTCTCCATTCCGTTTTCGTCCATGCATTACCACAACCAGCCTTGTATTCTTGTTAATCCTTTTAGGAGTCACATAGAAAACTGAAATTTCCTCAATTGAATCAGTTGAAAAGTTAAAAGTACCCACATCTGCAGATAATACAAATGTAAAAAAGGCAAATAAGAATAATAATTTTTTCATTATAAAAAAGGGAGCAAATGCTCCCTTAATAGTTCAGATAATTATAGCATTAGAATTTTTTATAAAATTCAATGTTATAGTTCTTTCCATAGTCTGTATGAAGGTCGCCCCAAAACATACCAAAAGTTTCATCAGCCAAAGGAGCTCTTTCATCTTCAATATTTTTGATCTGGAATCGCACTCTAAGGTCATTTTCGAATGTATATCCTAGTGTTAGATTAATCATCCTCATTGAGTCAACAGTCCACATAACTCTCTCACCATCAATTGTTTCGGTATGAGCACTTTCAAAAAATTCACCCCATTGAGTGCCGGATACAAATACCTGATAAGGACCATTTCTCCATGAAAGCTTCATTGTATATTTATCTTCAATGGATCCATTTAAACCTAGCAGATTGTCAACACCCCTTACAGGCGCAAGCCCAGCAAGCGTACCGCCAGGTTGACCAGCTATACTTAGTTTTTGTGCATCACCGCCAGCCTCTTGATCTTTAGTGTCATAGTGCACGTTTACAAACTTAGCTGAAAACTCACCAAAATCAGTATCTATTGAATACAAAATGCTTGTATCAAAGCCTTCAATGGTTCTTGTATCACCATTAACATAATAATCATTAACTCTTTCAACTAGACCAGCAGGGCATAAACCTGCTCCAGCCCAATCAACTGAGTCCTCAGCAACCGCATTCCTAATGACATTTGGGTTACCAACACATTCGCTAGGTCCACCCTCAGCTCGAATTAAAGTATCAAGTAATATTGCATTGGTCATTCCAAAAATTCCCACAGTATCCTCAGTCTCAATTGACCATTTATCCATGGTAATTATTAAATTATCAATAGGCTCTAAAACCAGTCCTAATGATTCATTTTCGCCGAGTTCTGGTTTAAGACCAGGATTTCCCTCAGTAACTCTTTGCATAGAGTAATCATCCTGATTAACTCCAGTAGCAAATTCTAGTAATGCATCATTTGTAGAAGTACTTCTACCAAGGAAGCCTTCATTTACTAAGATCAATGCTGGAGCTCTAAAAGTTTCAGAAGCCGAATATCTAAGCTTCACCTGATCAATAGGCTGCCACCCAATAGCAAATTTTCCTACCGTTGCATCACCATAGTCATCTGAGTCTTCATACCTAACAGCGAGTTGAGCATCAACAGTTTCGTGTAGTGGTATCTGCAACTCACCAAATAATGATGTTGTGGTTCTAGAACCACTTGATGCTGGAGTTGCACTAGAATTAACTACATCAGAAATTAATGGGAACGTAAGTCCAGCTTTCGGACCGGTAGGTACCGTATAAGGCATTCTTCCATCAATTCGTGGATCCCTTCCATCGGTATATTCTTCCTCTCTACTTTCAAAACCAACCAGTGCAGCAACTGGACCAGCAGGCATTTCATAGACATTATTATTTGAGATTTTGAAATCAACCAGTAAAAGCTCAGTAGTATTTTCCCTGAAAATATCAATCGTAAAAGCACTTTCATCACTACAACCATAACCTCCACAGAAAGGGTTGTATGCATCAGGTGTGGATAAAGCTAATGATTGATTTAAAAGCGTCATGGATTGTCGATTTACATTTTTTTGCTTCGATTTCGCATCTGACCATAAAATTGCTCCGTCCCAATCCCAATCACCCCAAGCACCCCTAAATCCTTGAAGAAAGCGTAATGTAACTCTGTCTGAGTCATAACCTCTTGGAGCATCGAATCTATGTCTTGATTTCCATAATCCAAGACCATTTTTTATCTGATCTGAGTCAACTAATTTATTCCCATCAGCATCGACCAGTTGATTTAACCAGTAGTTTGATAAAGGTACTAAAAATGGCTGTGTACAAGAACCTGTTTTTGCACAATTACCAGCTCCTAATGTAGTTCCACCATAAAGTTGTTGTGTTGCAAATGAGTGGTAATAGCCAATCTCAGTGTAAGCCTCTACACCATTATCTAGTTCTGAATTAACAAAGACAAAAAGATTTTCCCTTTGCAGGTCAGGCCTCATCCACCTTGTTTCATTATATTTTGCTCTTAGTGAATCAGGTGGATTATTACTTTTACTTAGATAAAGACATGTATCTCCTCCGGTTCCTGTATAAGCACAGTTACCAGTATTAGGCCGCGTATGCAGGAATCTTGATCCTCCTCCATGCCAAACTCCATATGGAGATGCAGCGTTTGTATTTCTCCAAGAAGTATCATCCCAAGCAGTACCATCAAATTTTCCAAGACCCGGAGAAACTCTAGCATCTTGAGCTAGCCATTTTGGATCTTCACTACCTCTGATTTCTTCACGATGAAACGCATCAAAATATATTGAGACATTTGTATTACCAATATCTTTACCCCATTGAGCACTAATTTTGTGATCGGTAGCTGCAAAATGATCATATTTACTCATTCTGTACCTAACATTGGTACCAACAAAATTTGACTTTAAAACTGTATTCACAACACCCGCTAGAGCATCAGCTCCATAAATAGCTGAAGCTCCATCTCTGAGGATCTCGATTCTATCTGCACCATGAACTGGTATAGCATTTGAATTAGTAGTGAAGACTGGCATTGAACCACCTAAAATAGGCTCAGTTTGATATCCTGGAGAAGTAATTAATCGTCTTCCATTTAACAATGTAAGGGTATTTCCTGTGCCAATATCTCTCAGGTTAAAGGCACCCACATCACCCCTCGATGCGTTATAGCCTCCGCTAAATTCATTTTGGTTAAAAGTATTTTGACCTAGTTCAGCAATGTTATCTAAAAGCTCATCACCAGACTCAACGCCGAGTGCGTCTATATCATCACTTGAAATTACTGACACTGGCAGTGCTCCAGTAATCTTAGCTCCCTTAATTTGTGAACCTACCACAACCACTTCCTCAATTTCTTGATCAGATTGTGCTAACAGACCTAATGGCAAAACTAAGCCCAAACTCAATACAGCGTATTTTAATTTCATATTATCCCCCTAAAATGTTGCCTGTTAATATTAACAATTTTATTTAAATATCTCAAAAAAATGACAAAGTATCATTTGGTTAATTTCGATAATCTAAAGGAGGCGCTCGATTTCCCAGTAAAGGTTCATATTTAAATTTATCACCCGTTCTAATTCTTAATTCCTCTTTGGCTTGATCAATTAACGAGGTATCTAATAACAACTCTATCGCAGTTTCAGACAATATTTCAGCAGCTAACTTTGTGCCTTTAAGGCCAATTGATGTCCCGCCAGCAGCCACGGCTTGCCATGAGTGTGCGGATGTGCCTGGTACCCAAGTAGCAATTCTTACTCCACCTGTAGGAACAACCCAGCTAATATCGCCAACGTCAGTAGAACCATAACCATGAGTTTCTCTGTATGGCAGAACATTTTCTTGATCACCGATTTTTCCGGATGGGCTTATAAGTGTTTGATAAATTTTTTCTGCATATTTTTTTTCATTTTTATCGTAACTAATGCCACCCCTTTCAGTTAACTTTTGATACATCACTTTTTGAATAGCATCATTGGGTAGCAAAGAATAATTACCATGCATAATTTCATACGTCACCTTTGTATCAGTGCCAATAGCTGCGCCTTCTGCAGCTTTCACAACCCTTTGAAATAGTTCATTTACCATGCGCATTTCAGGATGTCTGACGTAGTAATAAACCTCAGCAACATCGGGAACAACATTTGGAGCCAAACCACCTTTCGTAATTACATAATGAATTCTTGAATCTTGTGGGATATGCTCACGCATTAAATTCACCATCATATTCATCGATTCGACGCCATCGAGTGCAGACCTCCCTTTATCAGGTGATCCGGCTGCATGAGCTGATATACCATTGAATGTAAATTTGGCTGATTTATTCGCATTTGATGTTCTAGGATTTGCATGATTTACACTACCAGGATGCCAGTGAAGGGCTATATCAACATCCTCAAAGAGACCTTCACGAACCATGTATACTTTTCCAGAGCCACCTTCCTCAGCTGGAGTTCCATAAAATCTTACGGTTCCAGGAGTTTTAGTTTTTTCAATCCATTCTTTTATGGTGACTGCAGCCCATGCAGAAGCAGCACCAAATAAGTGATGTCCACAAGCATGACCAGCTATCCTGTCAGATCGTGTTTCTTTGAATGGAGATGACGTTTGCATTACTCCGGGCAATGCATCGTATTCACCCAAAATACCAATAACAGGTCCTCCATTTGAATACTCAGCAACAAAAGCAGTAGGAATATCAGCTACCCCAGTTGTAATTTTGAATCCATTTTTTTTAAGAGTATTAATTAGAATTTCTGAACTCTTGTATTCTTGATAACCAACTTCAGCTAAATCCCATATATCCATCGCAACATTTTCAAATGTTGATTGGTGTTTTTTAATAGATTGATTTACTGAATTTTGTGAGGCATCTAGTGATGCAATAAATAGTGTTAAGAGACCAACACTG
>MDTE01088617.1_pt1 | contig 21854 bp, 13 predicted proteins | sample 811231 | NCBI WGS metagenome assembly MDTE01 (sample SAMN05326651, study PRJNA326480) | marine metagenome | isolation source: seawater | place: Indian Ocean: Red Sea | collected 2010 | reverse complement strand
CATTATTGGACGGTACCTATCTTGATCGTGTTTTCCAGATTGGTCACGATGAAGGGGACACCCTGACCTTGAGCGTCGACGAAGTCAGCTCTGCCACTCTCGGTGGCGTGGCTGAAGCTACAGGTACTGCCGTAACAGCTAACGCCGGAGCCGCTGGCGATCTTGTCATCAACGGCGTTGATGTAGACGCATCCGTGGCTACGGATGATGGCCTATCCGTGGCCGCTGATGCTGCCGCTTCGGGTATTGCCAAAGCCGCAGCTATCAACCGGGTATCCGGCGATACGGGGGTATTTGCTTCTGTAAATGCCGCTACCGTCGCTGGTACCGGGACCGCCGTGGTCGCCGATGCCGATGGTTTCTCGGTTGACATTAATGGCGTTGAAGTCGCGGTTGGTGCGGTATCTGCTAACGATGCCGATGGTGCACTTCGTGACGCTATCAACTCCATCGAGAACCAGACCGGTGTACGCGCATCATTGAATGCGTCAAGCGAACTGGTTCTTACGGCCGATGATGGTCGCAATATCGTAGTTGCTGAAGTAGGTGGTAGTACTGATTTTAATACCTCCACCGGTATTACTGAAGCGACTCATGGTAGCACCATCACCTTAACGTCGGACGCTACCATTGAGTTGACGGGTACATTGACCGATTACGGGTTTACCAGTGTCGCAACAACGACCGTGGATACAACCCAGACGGTAGATGATATCACCCTGACGACGCAGGCTGATGCACAGGATGCAATTACTCTGCTCGACCATGCGATTCGCCAGGTTGGTTCCACCCGTTCGGATCTTGGTGCGAATATGAACCGTCTCGATATGACGGTCAGTGTTCTGAGCACAACATCCGAGAACACCGAAGCCGCAAAGAGCCAAATCCTCGATGCGGACTTTGCGAGTGAGACGGCTACGTTCGCGCGTAACCAGATCATGCAGCAAGCAGCAGCAGCGATGCTGGCCCAGGCCAATGTGTCTGGACAGATCGCCCTACAGTTGCTCGGTTAAAAAAAACGCGAAGGGATCGGCTCATCCGATCCCTTCGCGCTTTTCATTCATTCTCGCCCAAAAAAAACCAAATACCACATAAAAAACGCCGGAATTAAATGGTTCGGGCGTTTAAAAAATTGGCTAGCAGGCCATCAGTTAGCATTGTTTAGTTAACGCGTTCTAAACAAAAGCTATACAATTCCTAACAAACGCGTTACTATTAAAAAAAACCAGTCAGCAAGGACGCTGACAAAAAACCCATCGAATTCGGGGAAATCCAAGGAGGACTAAATGGGACTCACAATTTTTACTAATGTTGCGTCGTTAAATGCACAACGTTCGCTGCAGAAAAACAATAATGCCTTAAGTACAAGCTTCCAACGCTTGTCATCTGGACTTCGTATCAACACAGCGGGGGACGATGCAGCCGGTCTTGCTATCGCGGATCGTATGCAGGCGCAGGTACGTGGTCTGAATCAGGCCGTACGTAATGCCAACGATGCTAGTTCAGTTCTTCGAACCGCGGAAGGTGGTCTGGTGCAAACCACGTCGATCCTTCAGCGTCTTCGCGAACTGGCCGTACAGGCTTCGTCGGATACGAACAATACCTCTGACCGTAACTCTCTCCAGGCTGAGGCTGATGAGCTTCTCGTCGAACTCGATCGTATCAAAGATGATACCGAGTTCAACGACCAGACACTTTTGGATGGTACCTACCTTGACCGTGTATTCCAGATTGGACACGACGAGGGTGATACCCTGACAATTAGTGTAGACGAAGCCAGTGGAGCGACTCTCGGTGCTGTAGCTGAAAATACAGGTACTGCTGTAACAGCCACTGCCGGTACGGCCGCTTCTCTTACCATCGGTGGAGTCGATGTGGGTGCAACACTTGCAGCTGACGATACGCTTTCGACGGCTAGTGCTGATGGTTCTGCAATCTCAAAGGCAGCCGCCATCAACCGTATCTCGGGTCAAACCGGCGTAACCGCAACAGTGAACGCTGCTACAATTACGGGTAGTGCCGCTGTAAATGCGGATGCGGATGGAATTTCCATCGACGTTAACGGTGTAACGGTTGCTGTTGGTGCTGTAGCTGCCAACGATGCGGATGGTGCCCTACAGGATGCAATCAATGCTGTAGAAAACCAGACCGGTGTTCGTGCTTCACTGAGTGCAAGTGACGAGCTGGTACTTACTGCAGACGATGGTCGTAATATCGTGTTGGCAAATGACACCGATTTCAATACGGCTACAGGAATCGCCATTCAGAGCCATGGTGGTACCGTTACCCTTACGTCGGATGCGACCATCACCCTTGGTGGCGCGGGCGTAGCGGATTATGGTTTCACTGCTGGTGACACCACAGTGGCGAGTGACAGTGTCAGCGATGTTGTATTGACAACGCAAAGTGATGCTGCATCCGCTATTACTGTGTTGGATCACGCGATTCGCCAGACCGGTAGCATGCGCTCGGACCTCGGTGCGCATATGAATCGACTTGATATGTCGATTAATGTGTTGAGCACCACCTCGGAAAACACCGAGGCTGCGAAGAGCCAAATCCAAGATGCTGATTTCGCGAGTGAGACGGCTACGTTCGCGCGTAACCAGATCATGCAGCAGGCCGCAGCGGCCATGCTTGCCCAGGCCAATGTGTCTGGTCAGATCGCACTTCAGCTTCTCGGCTAAGGAAGATCGAAGGGGGCTCGGTAATCTTGCCGAGTCCCCTTCGTGAACCACCCGGTATTTCAAACAACGGGCGTTTGAATACCACTTCAATCAAAAACCAAACCAGAACTACATAACCGGACAATACGATAGAAGATGGTCGTAACGACCAGCGGCTAGCCCATACATAGTGGGTTACGCAATCCACGGAGGACAAGATGGGACTCACAATTTTTACGAATGTTGCGTCATTGAATGCACAACGTTCGCTTCAAAAGAATAATAATGCTTTAAATACTAGTTTCCAGCGCTTGTCGTCCGGATTGCGGATCAATACAGCTGGTGATGACGCCGCCGGTCTCGCTATCGCGGATCGTATGCAGGCGCAGGTACGAGGTCTAAATCAGGCCGTACGTAATGCCAACGATGCTAGTTCCGTTCTTCGAACCGCGGAAGGTGGCCTGGTGCAAACCACGTCGATCCTTCAGCGTCTTCGTGAACTGGCCGTACAGGCTTCGTCGGATACGAACAATACTTCGGACCGTAACTCTCTCCAGGCTGAGGCTGATGAGCTTCTCGTCGAACTCGATCGCATCAAAGATGATACCGAGTTCAACGACCAGACACTTTTGGACGGTACCTACCTTGACCGTGTATTCCAGATAGGACACGACCAGGGTGACACCTTAACAATTAGTGTTGATGAGGCGAGCGCAGCTACTCTCGGTGCGGTTGCCGAAAATACTGGTGGGGCCGTGACCAACGCCGCGGGAACTGCGGGTTCTTTGTCGATCAATGGTGTCGATGTAGGGGCCACAGCTGCGGCGGACGATAGTCTCTCCCCAGCGGCTGACGCGGCGGCATCGGCCATCGCGAAAGCGGCGGCCATCAATCGAGTATCTGGACAGACCGGGGTTACCGCCGATGTTAACGCTGCGACTGTTACAGGCGGTGCTGCTGTGGTGGCGGATGCCGACGGGTTCTCCGTCGATATCAATGGTGTGGAAGTTGCTGTAGGCGCAGTTTCTACGAACGATGCAGATGGTACACTTCAAGATGCGATTAATGCGGTCGAAAACCAAACTGGTGTTCGGGCTTCGCTGTCTGCGTCGAATGAGCTCATTCTTACGGCTGATGATGGTCGCAATATCGTTATTGCCGAAGTTGGTGGTGGCACCGACTTCAATACATCGGCGGATATCGCTGCACAGACCCATGGTGGTACAGTCACCTTGACGTCCGATGATACAATCACCCTGGCTGGTGGTAGTGAAGCGGCGTACGGTTTCACGGCTGGAGCCACGACAGTCGCTAGTGACAGCGTCAGCGATGTTGTAATGACAACCCAGAGTGATGCGGCAGGCGCCATTACGGTGTTGGATCACGCCATTCGCCAGGTCGGCAGCATGCGCTCCGATCTTGGTGCACATATGAATCGACTCGATATGTCGATTAATGTGTTAAGCACGACCTCGGAAAATACTGAGGCCGCGAAGAGCCAAATCCAAGACGCGGACTTCGCAAGTGAGACGGCTTCTTTTGCACGCAATCAGATCATGCAGCAGGCCGCAGCGGCCATGCTCGCCCAGGCCAACGTGTCTGGTCAGATCGCCTTGCAATTGCTGGGTAGCTAAAGAGGATTGGTAAGGAGCCGGGCATCGTACCGGCTCCTTATCTTTTTCCCTGCACCTGTGTAGGGGACATTCATAATTTCTTATACCAAATGAGGCTAATCTTTGAGTAATACCTGGCAATGATTGCCGGGACATGACCCCAGTACCGGGGGGACAGATCCACGGAGGACAAAATGGCACTCACCATTTTTACGAATGTCGCATCGCTGAATGCGCGTCGTTCTTTACAGAAAAACAATCATGCGTTGAACCAGAGCTTTCAACGGCTATCGTCCGGACTTCGGATCAATTCGGCAGGGGATGACGCTGCCGGTTTGGCAATTGCGGACCGAATGCAGGCGCAAGTACGTGGGTTAAACCAGGCTGCACGTAATGCGAATGATGCGATCTCGGTCTTGCGAACGGCCGAAGGCGGGCTTATTCAGAGCACACAGATATTACAACGCCTACGCGAATTGGCGGTGCAAGCGGCTTCGGATACGAATAATACGTCGGATAGGAACTCGCTTCAGGCCGAGGCGGACGAGCTTCTTGTTGAGCTTGATCGCATCAAAGACGACACCGAGTTCAACAACCAGGTTCTTCTCGATGGAACCTATCTGGACCGAGTATTCCAGATCGGACACGACGAAGGTGATACGCTCACGTTGAGTATCGATGATGCGGCCGGAAATGTCTTAGGTGGTATCGCAGAACTAACCACACCAAACGGTGTGAATACCACACAGGCCAGTGCGGCATCCTTGACGATCAATGGAGTCGACGTGGGTGCTTCTGCGGCCGCCGATGATACGCTTTCGGATTCCGGTAATGCAGCATCGGCCCTATCCAAGGCCGCCGCGATCAATCGAGTTTCCGGCGCGTCCGACGTTACCGCGACTGTGAATGCGGCTACGACGACGGGTACTGGAGCGGTTGCCGTGGAGGATGGCTTCACATTCACCTTGAATGGTGTGTCCGTGACGGTAGGTGCGGTCGTGGCCGACGATGCGGATGGCACCCTCCAGGACGCGATCAACGCGGTGGAAAATCAGACCGGTGTTCGGGCGTCGCTGGATGCAAGTAATAACCTTGTGTTAACAGCAGATGACGGTCGAAATATCGTGATCACGGATAGTGGTACCAACGAGTTTGCGACCGCAGCCAGTATTGCCGAAGGGACATTTAGTGGTTCCCTTACGTTGACGTCCGACGCAACTATCGACCTATCGGTAGGGACGGCAGGCGACGAGGCTATTTTTGGTCTGGATTTTAGCGGTGGAACCACTGGTACCGAGACCGTAGATAGTGCTCGAGTCTCCGAAATTGTGTTGACCACACAATCGGATGCTTCGGATGCAATTACTACGCTCGATAACGCGATACGGCAGGTCGGTTCGACTCGTTCTGAGCTTGGTGCACATATGAATCGTCTCGAAATGGCGACCAGTGTGTTGAGTACTACGTCGGAGAATACGGCGGCAGCACAAAGCCAGATTCAGGATGCGGACTTTGCAATGGAAACCGCAGCGTTCGCGCGTAACCAGATCATGCAGCAGGCCGCAGCGGCCATGCTGGCCCAGGCCAATGTGTCGGGTCAGATCGCTCTACGGTTGCTGAATGGCTAACACGATCGCCCTATACGGGGCAGAGCGGGTGTTTATGTAGCGGGTACTGGGCTCCACTTTGGTGGGGCCCAGCCTGGTTTTGAGGTTGCCAAAACCACGAGTTTACCGATACCTTGTGTTCAGGGGTGAGCTCGTATGGATTCAGAAAAACGGCGTGATGAAAAACGTATCGAATGCGATGCGTTGGTGGACTACGGTTTCAAAGGCGAGGTCGGATTAGACCATCGTCTTGAGAATATTAGCCTGGGTGGAGCGTGTATCCGAGCCGCGAAGGTACACCCATTGGGTAGTGGCGTGGTTTTGATGGTGCATTTTCGAGATAGTAGCCGACGTAGTGTCGAGATTCGTGGCGAAGTGGTCTGGTCGAACGCCGATCCTCCTTCTGATATGGGGATTCGGTTTACGGATATGTCTCCAGAGGCGAAAGCGGTACTCCGCCGCTATGTAGAAGAGCGTGCGGCGTCAGAAAAGCAGACGGCTTCGTCTACAACATAATCCAGCTATTCGATCGTAAGAATCGGCTTCTTCTTACTGCCCGAAGCCGCGCTTTTTCGTAATAAGACATAGATTGCGCCGGTGCCGCCATCGTGGGGGAGAGCACTCGTGAACGCGAGAATACAGCGACCCACGGTGCCCTTGGATAGCCAGATCTTCAGCCCGTGTTTTAGTACGGGCTCTTCGCTCTTCGAGTGCAGGCCTTTCCCATGAATGATGAGTACACAGCGGTGGCCGTTTTTTACCGATTGGATGATAAACGCTCGTGTCGCCTCTTTGGCGGACTGTGCATCCATACCGTGTAGATCCAGGTGCGCCTGTACCGAGTATCTCCCTTTACGTAAGCGACGAACGAGTTGGGGATCGATGCCGAGGCATTTGCCTTCAATTATTTCGGTGCTGTCACGAAATTCAAAACGGGTTTCGCCGCGAACTAGCATTTGCAGCTCTGCAAAAACCTGTTCCTCTTCATTATTGGGCGTTACGGACGCTGTTTTTTCTAGTTGGTAGGCGATCGGATCGACCCGATCGCTGGAAACGGGCTGGACACCCGCCATCGCCTGTTCGAATAGGCCTTCATCGGAAGAGGTCTTTGGTGCGATCTTGTCCGGGGTTTTCGTTGAGGGAGAGGTCGTCTTATTCCCCTTCCGAAGCTCTTTCTTAAGATGGGACAGTTCTGCGAATGGGCTATGATTCGACGTTTTCTCCTTCGGAGACGTGGTACCGCCCTTTTTTTTCTTCTTTTTCCGTCCCATAGGGTTCACCCGATCCGTGAACTCAATAGGCAGCCGCCAGCGCCTGGTCCAGGTCGTTTCGAAGATCCGTCACGGACTCCACACCTACCGATAAGCGGACCAATGTATCCGATATGCCGAGCTGTGCGCGTTCCTTTGCAGGCACGGAAGCATGCGTCATGATGGCAGGGTGTTCAATCAGAGATTCGACCCCTCCGAGCGATTCCGCGAGGGCAAAGATGGAGACGGCACATAGAAAACGTCGTGCATTCTCCAGATCACCTTTCAGGGTCATGGTTATCATTCCCCCGCCTCCACGTGTCTGTTCCCGGGCGAGGGCCATCTGTGGATGGGATTCAAGCCATGGATACCAGAGGGTGTCGACTTTCGGGTGTGCCTCCAGGTAGCTCGCTAGCTGCATAGCGTTTTCCGTATGGCGTTGCATTCGCAGAGCGAGAGTTTTAAGCCCTCGGTGTACGAGGTAGCAGTCCATAGGGCCGGGCACTGCGCCTATGGCGTTCTGGAGGAACCGCAGCCGGTCTGCGAGCTCGGGGTTGGATGTGACCACGATCCCACCGACAGAATCCGAATGTCCGTTCAGATACTTTGTGGTGGAGTGGAGAACGATGTCTGCGCCCAGGCTTAATGGGTTCTGCAGATACGGGCTCAGAAAGGTGTTATCCACGACAACAAGGATCCCACGTTCTTTGGCTCGTTTCGATAACTCCCGAATATCCGCGAGTTTCAGCATGGGATTGGTCGGTGTTTCAATCCAGAGCATACGTGTTTTTTCAGTACAGGCGGCATCAAAATTATCGGAGTTGCTCAGATCTGCGAAGGTAAAATCTATCCCCAAAGAGGTGTAGATTTGCTCGAAGATTCGACGTGTACCGCCATATACGTCGTCGAAACTGACAACATGGTCTCCACTCTTCAAGAGCTGGATAAGAGTCGATGTTGCTGCACAGCCAGAGGCAAACGCGATGCCATCGGTGCCTCCCTCTAGTTCCGCCACAGCCTTCTCCAGCACCTCTCGTGTTGGGTGCTGCGTCCGGGCGTATTCGTAGCCCGTATGTTTCCCTGGTTCTTCCTGGATATAGGTGCTCGTAAAATAGACCGGAGGATTTACGGCTCCAGTTATTGGATCGGCCTTGAAACCAGCGTGTACGGCAAGAGTATCAAGCTGTGTTCGATCATTCATTGTGCGACTCCCATCTACTTGACCAGGGAGGCGAACGTATACCAGAGAAGCTATCGGGAGCAAGGCCTTCTATTTCTGGAAATCCAACCCGTGAATGTGACGAGTCTCTTCCCCTCTATTTTTTGGCCTTTTTGTTTACATAGGCCCGATAGGCACCGGGGTTCCCATGTTCGTCTAGAGACTCTATCCGAGCGCGAAAACCCAGAACTCGCTGCATGTCGTCGACCTGGATCTCTTCGACATGGGCAATCATCGATATTCGTTGCTTTTGCACGGCGTGAGGGATCCGCATGATTATGACCGTGCGTGCACCTTTCTCTGGGAACAGGGCTTGCGGCTCAATGAACAGGGTTTTTCGGCTTATGGCTTTAAGGCGCCCTGCCAGGAACATATTTCGGACCTGGTAGGTGATCGGAAGGTTGACCGGAACTTCGTCGGTCATTTCCGATTGTTTCGACGGCTTGGCCGGCCGAGTCGTGGGGGCTGGCTGGGGCACGATCTCAACAGTGTGCGGCCGGGTTCTTTTTCGACCGTCCAGATCGAGTTGCTCCAATGGAAGTCTTTCCAGGGAGCCAAAATACCGGACTAGAACATTTTCGAGGATTCGGGGGTCTCCACGCGTGTGAATTCGAACCCACTGTACTCCGAACCCAGCCGACTCAGTCGCGGTGGGCTGTGTGACATGCCGTACAACACGGCCTACTGCGAGTATCGATCCCTGTACACCGGCTGGAAGTTTTAATCGTAACGGGATTAATTTTCCCAGAGGTACGAGCTGCCGGGTTTGAATGAATGCTCCGCCCGGACCAATATTGGATGTTGTTGCTGGAATACCACCGGACGACAACTCAATTGTGACGCCGATGAGCTTATTCACTCGCTTGCTAATCCGTCGGTCTTCGGTGAGGTTTGTCACGGGAATTCTGCTCGGCACATAGGGTAAATCAACGAGGACAGTTGTGCTGGTACCTCGTATGCGTTGACAATGCAATAGCTGACACGTAGAAACGTGAAGACTAGGTATAGGAGATGCTACATGACGGCGCAAGGTCCGGCACCGATCAAAATCCTTTTAGCAGAGGACAATGGAAACGATGTTGAGATTTTCCGGATTTGTATGGGCCAGGCCCGGATCCTGAACACCATCAACGTAGTCAACGATGGAGATGAGGCTCTTCGCTATCTTCGGGGTGAAGGGGACTTTGCGGATCGTGACGCCTATCCGCTTCCAGGTTTGATCTTCCTTGATATCAATCTACCTGGGCCCACCGGCCTCGATATTCTGCGTGAGATCCGCGATGACGCGAACCTTGCAGATATCCCGGTAGTGATTCTTACGATCTCCCAGGCTGAAGATGACATTCTGCAGTCGTACCAGTACGGCAGTAATGTCTATGTACATAAGCCGATCGATCCGGTGAACCTCCGTGAGGTAATCCTGGGTCTGCCCGGTATCGGCGTAATGCTGACCGCAGCGGGTGAGTAGAGCGCTTAGACGTTCCAGTTGCCTTTCTGAAGCGTGACCTGCAGGCCCTCTGCGGGAAACCTCTATTGCGTCCTGCTATAGATCCAATAGAATAATGACACTGTTGGCTTTTGGGAGGCTTGTAGATGTTCAGGATTAATTCGTTTTCAGGATGGTTCCTACCTGTTGTTCTTTTGCTGTTCGTCGCAGCCGCCTGCTCTTCGGGCCCTGACTCCGACTCCGATGTTGCTTCGGACGTTTCGGCTTCGGATACTACGGAGAATGATTCCGGTACGTTACCGAGCCCCGACGCAGAGGAAGATGTGGCGGTGGAGGATACGGTAGAGGCGGACTCTACGCAGAACGATATCAGCGCGAACGACGAGGGTGAGCCGTGCCCAAATATAGCCTGTGAAGCAGGAACGTTCCCTGTGGATGAGGATGGCGATGGCTGTACAGACGCCTGTGTACCCGGGTGTGATGGAAAAGAACATTGTGATGACCTCCAATATTGTGATTTTGGAGCGGCCTGTGAAGGCATCGGGGAATGCGTGGTCATGCCCCAGGGCTGTACTATGGAATATGCTCCAGTATGCGGTTGCGATGGACAAACCTACGGAAATGCCTGTAGCGCAGCCTCTTCTGGTGTTTCGGTGGCTAGCCTCGGGGAGTGCGAGGGTTGCACACCGGTTCTATGCGGTCCCAATGAAAAACCTGAAGATCTGGATGGAGATGGCTGTGATGAGACCTGTTCTCCGACTGGGCTATGTGGAACCATCGCGGGTATCCCGTGTGAAGATGGCCAATTCTGTAACTTCGGTGCCGGGTCTTGCCTCCAATCCGATAATGCAGGCCATTGTGTCGATATCCCGGAGTCATGTCCCGAAGTCTTTGCTCCTGTTTGTGGTTGTGATGGGAAAACCCACCCCAACGACTGCATGCGTATAAAGGCTAAGATCCAGTTGGATCACGAGGGACCATGTGATCTTCCAGGTGCTACATGCGAGAACGACGACGACTGTGGTCCGGCCGCATGGTGTCGTCCGACCATGAATGGGCAGACGGAGTGTACGCCGTATCTACCCAAAGGTGAATCGTGCCATAACGATGCGATGAGCCCCATTGCTCTTCCGCTCTGGGCTGAGGAGAAATGTGCACCAGGCTTGGACTGTGTGGTTCTTTCTTCGATTCCAAACGAGGAGGATGGGATCTGTACGGAGCCATGTTTTGCGAACGAAGAATGCATCGAGACCGAATTCTGTGCGGGGCCAAAGCCTTCGCAATTGATGAGTCCGATCGTTGATATCTGTAACCAACAGGGTGGCTGTTTGCCGAAACCCAGCCTATGTCCCGATCTCTATCTTCCAGTATGTGGTTGTGACGGGAACACCTATGGCAATGGCTGTGAGGCGGGGGCCGCTGGTGTTCGAGCCAAGAGTACCGGTGAATGCGCTATACCGGGACCAGTTTGCGTCAATGATCTGGATTGTGAAGAAGGGTTCTGGTGCCGAGCTACCCAGCAGAACGCTGAGATGGGAATCGAAGGTGGCGAATGCTATCCCTACGCAGGGGAAGGCTCGAACTGTTCGGGGTTTGTTCCGCAATGGATGCTGGAAAAATGTGACCCGGATTTGACCTGTGTAACCATGCTTCTTGGAGTCATGGATGTGGGCGGCATATGTGGGCACCCGTGCGATAGCAACGATGATTGTGAGCCTGAGGGCACCTATTGTCAGCGACCCAAACCGTTGGGATCTCTACCTCCGGGCTTGGAATTGAATCCGTGTGATTCGACGGGACTTTGTACCGATGTTCCACAAATCTGTGTGGACGTATGGGATCCTGTTTGTGGTTGTGACGGGAACACCTATGGCAATGGCTGTGAAGCCGCAGCAGAGTCCATGGGCGTAGCATATCCCGGCTCCTGCGAATCGGGAGGGCAATCCTGTGGAGGTTTCGTTGGTGCTACCTGTGAAGAGGGGCAGTTATGTGATCTCATGGAAGGGGTCTGTTCTGGCGCCGATATTCCAGGAACCTGTGTAGAGGTTCCGGAATCTTGCCCAGAGATCTACGATCCTGTCTGTGGCTGTGACGATTTAACGTATCCAAACGACTGCGAACGCCAGAAGGTCGGAATGCAGAAGGCGTCGTCTGGTGCTTGCGATGCCGGGGGGCAGCCTTGTGGAGGTATCATTGGAACCACCTGTAGCCCGAACCAGTTCTGTGATGTCCTGGAAGGCGCTTGTGGTGGGGCGGATCTACCGGGAACATGTGTCACGGTTCCAGACATATGCCCAACGATCTTCGCGCCAGTCTGTGGCTGCGATGGTAATACCTATCCAAACGACTGTGAACGCCAACGGAATAGCGTGCAGAAGGCACACGATGGTCATTGTGAGGAGCCGCCCAACTAGGCGCCGATTACCAGCCTAATGGCGTCGTGTGGCTGGGCCACCCTCCAGGAACCGAAGCCGCTCCTTGAAGCCGAGGTGCTCAAAGGCGTGACGCGCCGATGTATTTTCCTCTGCGACATTCAGTGCGACCGCGTCGACTTTCTTGAACAGGTCATTCAGCAGGGCCGCCACCGTTGTCGTCGCCAGCTGTTTTCCCCGGTATTCGGGATGGGTAACTACATTTCCAACCGCCGCTACTTTGAACTCTTCCGAGAATACATGGGTGCCTGCGGCTGAGACCAGGCGTCCGTCGCGGCGTGTCCCGTAGTAAAAGCCGTGTTCGAGTTGATAGGGCTCGAAGAAGGCGTCGGGGTAGGTCGTACCGTACAACTCCATAAGATCTGCGGTGTCTTGATGCCCTAGCTGTACGACGGTCTCTGCGTCCACATCTACGGGATTGTAGTCTTCTTTACGCAGGCCCATTCGCAACATAGACCGCATCGTATCTACTTCGTAATAGCGACCCATCACCAGATCATGGGGCCGCTCAATCTGCAGATGAATCTGGCCGGGCAGATCGTCGATGGCCAATTCCAGGGCGGCGTTCAACGCGTGGGGATTCCCATGGGTGAGTAGAACGGGTAATCGTAGGCCCGTATAGAGCATAGCGATGGCGCTCACGGGGGCGGTCTCATGCTCCGCTCCGATAAACCAACGGGTGAACCGAAAGTGTGTTGGTTCCAGGTCTCCGAGCATATACGAAGCCCGTAGGGCGTGATCACTCAGCACCTGTCGCAACAGCATCCGATCTGTTGTTTCTTTGGCGTACAAACCCACCTCCGAGGGCCAGCTGGATTCCCGTGTACATCAAAGAATACCCTCAGGGCAATCACGAAATGTTCTGATGTTGTCCTGTGGGCTATTCCGCTTCGTTTTCGCCCGCACTCTGCTGAAGAGTGTTGATGAGGCTCCCCACAAGAAGTGCGACGCAGAGTAGGAGTCCTATGGTCCGATTGGGGACTTCATATCGAATTGTAAACACGACGATCGTGGTAAGCACCAACATGAGGATTCCACAGTCTCGGCGCATCTTCGGCTGAGCTAGAGCCACGGTACATAAGAGGTGGTTGGCCGCTGCGATGCCTATGACCAGAAAGGCCTGTCCCGCATAGGTAGACATCGCCCCAGCGTCTGCCGCGATACTACCCGCCCAGATGACCAATCCGATATTGGATAGACACATTACGGCGAGGGATATCTCCGCGATCATCTCTGCTCGTTCAGGCCACTGTCGTTCTTCCGAGACGATAATCTTCAGATACCGGGTACCAAAGTAGAAGAACGGGGTGTCTACAAGGGCAATGATCAACTTGAAGCAATAACTCGCTGCGATAAGAGCGATAATCTGGTTGGTGGGCAGGACTCCAAGGAAGAGAATAAGGACCACCAGAACCGTATCCACAAGTTGGCTCACAACAGTCGAGGCGTTATTTCGAAGCCAGAGGTGCTCACCATTGGTACGTCGTTTCCAGTAGTGGAACATGCGAACATCGACCAATTGGGCGATAAGATAGGCGATCATGCTGGCAATAATAGCTCGTATTGTCCCGCCAAAGACGATCTCAAACTCGTGTTGTCGGTCGTTTGCTATCTGCTTGAACTGCTCTGACTTGAAGCATTCACGCATATTCTCGAGACATTGCATGCATTCATTCAGGCTTCCATAACAGGCGTACCAGGGATCTCCTTGCGCGACCGGTGTAGCAGCGAGACCCAGTTGGAGAATGAGCATCACATAAAAGGAAAGAATGAAGCCGATGAATACCAGGGTATTGGCTCGACGTTGCCCGTACACCTCACATACCAGGTCGGTGGCCAGGAAGGTGACAGGGTAGGGGATTACACCGGCCACCATCACCACCCCAAACAATACGAAGAGTTTCGAGGCCATAAGGTTTGCCACGACCAGGGAGACCAGGAAGATGCCACCCAGCAAAAGGAATCCAACCTCGTAGCGTGGGAAACGCGGTACGGCTCGTGGGATATTGGGGTTTTCGGGATCGGTCACGAAAGAATCCTTGCGCTTTCGCCTGCCAGAGACGTCGAAAGAAACGACTTCGATTTTCGGCTCTGTCGTAGGAATCGTCAAAGATTCCTAAATCCGACATTCGAGAATGAATTGGAATTCTCGGTCAGAACCAGGCTCGGTGTGGAAAATCCACCATACATTGACAGCCTCTAGCCCCTATGGTCCGGTCATTTTTGAGCCCGATACCAAGGAAATATGGAGTGTTTCGACCATGGGGATTCCTCGATGAAGGGAATTGTCGTTGCCCACGGTCCCAGAGCGACCGAGCGGGCTGTTTTCCGGGCCGTGGATGCGCATAGGGACGCCAGCGGTACATCCGCAGGGAACCAATGGGCCGATCTGCGAATCATCGTACCATCGGCCAGTTTACGGCAGCATCTTCTTCGGGCTCTTGTGAAGAGGTATGGACGTGCTGTTGCGGGGATACGCGTACAGACACTCTGGGGATTGGCCCAGGAGGTGCTGTTTAAGAGAGGTGTGGTCCCTGCATCGGCGGATGATCTCTTTCGTGTCGTGGTGGCTCGTCAGCTCGAAATCGACGGTAAGTTCTATGAATATCTATTGTCGATCTCAGATGGTGCGGGGGCGGTATCGGGAGCGGTACGAGATCTGCTCGATGCGGGCTATACCCATGGCATGTTTGAGGCAGCGGGGGAGTGTCTGGCTACCCCCTATGCGGATGAACTGATCCCGGATCCGGGTCCGATGATGGGGACCAGCAGCGTAAAGCAAGCGGTCGATGTCTTACGAATCGCGGCGGATACAGAGAAGAGCCTCGACGATCTCGAAGTGTGGACAACAGCGCGTGTGTTTATGGAGGCGGCAGAACACCTCCATGGGGCTCTTCCCCACACACGGGTACTTGTACACGGCTTTGCAGAAGCGACGGGCGCAGCATCGGAATTGATCGAAGCGTTGGTACAGCACCAGAACGCCACGGTCTTTATCGATCTTCCCATGGATCCGAGCCAGGCTGGTTCGGTGGATTTGGGGCGTCGGTTTGCCGGCCGGTTGATGGATCGGCTTGCCCCCTACGGCCAGAGCGCGGAATCGGAGGCGGACGATGAGGCGGCCGATACGGCTGGCTTCGTGGCTCACGGACGAGCGTCCGAGATTCGAGAGGTCGCCTTACGCATTCGTGCTCTTCTGGATGCTGGATCCTCTCCCGAGGATATTGGAGTTGTGGCTCGAGATCTCTCCGGTTATGGACAGACCATTCGTACACAATTCGAGCGTATGGGTATTCCGTTCGCTGCCGAAAAAGCACGGGGTCCGATTCTTCCTGCGATGCGGCCGATCTATGCGTTATGCCGGATGCTCCGCGATCGAGAAAAGACCCGAAGCGATGTCTGGGTCTCAGTATCGAATACGACCCAATCCCAGGAATCCCCCTTAGCTGGTTTCGATCTGCGAGCCTGCCTACGTAGCCTTGGATGTAGCCGCCTGGAAGATGTGGTGCGCCTCAATGTCGAGGAGATGTATGGCGACGATGGGGTACAGAAGCTGCCGGTAGTCGAAGGGCTATTAGCGCCGGATGAACCTGGAGACAGGCGGGGGGTTCGACATCGAACGCTGCCCCGGGCGACTGTTGAAGAGCTTGTGACCAAGATTCGAACGGCCGTGACGGCATTGGGTTCGATTGGAGAGAGTGAATTCAAGACCTTCGACCAATGGAGGGATTGGCTCACCGATCTGGGCACGAGCTGCATGGGTTGGGAGGAAGACACCGAACTACGACTCTCCTTTGAGTCGGTCTGTTCGAGGATTAGCCTCCCCGATGATTTTCAACTGCTCTTTAGCGAGTGGATGCAGATACTGGAATCGACGCTCGAAGCCGTGGCCTATTCCGAGCTGGGTGGGCCAGGCGCGGGTGTCCAGGTTCTGGATGCGATGCAGGCCCGTGGCCGCACCTTTCAGCATCTCTTCCTGGTGGGAATGAACCGCGGACTGTTTCCACGCACGAGCCCCGAAGATCCCTTGTTCTCGGACTCTTTACGAGTTCGTCTACGACGGGGCGATCTCCTCCGAGAGATTCCCATCAAGCGTTTATCAACCTATGAGGAACGGTATCTCTTCGCCCAGCTCATGGGCGCAGCACAGCAGGTAACCGTATCCTGGTTGACGACAGACGAGCGGGGACACGATTGTTTTGCGTCTCCCTATGTAGAGCGGTTGCGCAGCTCGTTGGGTTGGGAAGAAGACGCCCAGCTCTCGATCGCTCGAGGGCCCACGACGGTGGTGTTGGAGGATACGGCGAGACCCTATCTGGAGCATGCGGTTATCGCGGGGCTTGTCGGTGATAGACAGCTGAGCCAACAGATCGTGCATGCCGCTCATCGAGTGGGAGCCAATCCCAACCTTACCTCCGCCGATATAGACGCACGGTTTCAAATTCTGAATGAGCAGGCTCCGGATTTCTCCTCGGACGCCGGGCAGGTCTTGCGAAGCGCTCATGGTCCATATCTGGGCTTTATCGGGCCAGCGCAGGATAGCGCGGACCCGCGTAGCGGTCGCCTCTTCGTAACGCGTCTCGAGGACTACGCTCGTTGTCCCTGGAAAATGTTTGTGGGGCGCTACCTCGGTCTGGAACCGGTGCGCGATCCCTTTGAGATGCTCTCCGGTAGTGACAACCTCCTGCTCGGAAATCTGGTGCATGGCGTATTGGAGGTCATTGGGAAACGACCCGATTCACCGCGTCTACATCATTTAGATGAAGCCCAGGCTGCTCTGACCTACCAGACCCCGTGGCCGTCTAAGGAGCGATTGCAGGCGTTGATAGAGCATGTTGTGCACGATGTCTTCGCGGAAAAAGCGGGCGGCCTGCTTGCTTTCTCCCAGGCGATCGTACGCCGGTCGATGCCCTATTTTGATGTCGCGAGAGACGAATGGGGCCAGGGGTTGGATTTGGTGGGGGTTGAGCTGGAAGGGCGTGTCGATGTTCCTCTGGGAACAGACGATGAGGGCACGCGGCCGGTGTTCTTCAAGACTGATCGAGCGGATATACGCGATGGGCTACTCCGGTTGACCGACTACAAGACAGGGAAATCCCAGACGCGGGGCGAATTTCTGAAGCGCTTTCGCCAGGGAACGATGCTTCAGGCGGCCCTATATGCAGCCTCTCAACCAGAGCATAAAGGTCTGGGGCGGTATCTATTCCTCCGCCCAGAGCTTAAGAGCAAGGCACTACGCGATATCGCCTTTCAGGATGAAGAGAGCGCGTCGCGTGACGAGCTTCTATATGTCCTCGGGCTACTCATTCGGGGTCTGGAGCAGGGCATTATGTCGCCACGACTGTCGGAGCCTGGTCGGAATAAGGAACCGGATCAATGTGGCCGTTGTGAAGTGGCAGAGGCCTGCTATCGAGGCGACTCGAATATTCGGGGCAGACTTCGGGGGCTTGCGGGAGAAGAGGCCGTTCCACCGGACGAAGATGAGTGGTCGCAGGGGTTCCAGCGCATATGGCGTCTTGCCGGACGGAAGAGGAGGGGGAAATGAGCGAAACACCAACCTATTCCGGGACCACCATCGCCATCGCTAGCGCGGGTACGGGTAAGACAACGGCCTTAATGGCTCGGATTCTTGCCTGGTGCCTGGGGCCGGGATGGGAGAAAAATGAAGCCCACCTCTCTGGGACCAACGCACCGGCCGATGAAGAGGTGGCGAGCCGCGTGTTATCGCGGGTATGCGCCATTACGTTTACGGACAAGGCTGCGGCGCAGATGGGCGAGAAGTTGGCGGAGAATATCGCGGATCTGCAGGCGGGTCGTCAGCCCTATGGTCTGGAGGATTTTGAAGGCCTCCCCACAGGTGATGATTTATCGCGGCGCGTACAGGCGTTAGCGCTTTGCCAGGACCAATTCTCGGCGTTGACGATTCACGCCTTTTGTAAAGGAGTGATCGCACGTCACCCCATGGAAGCAGGCCTACCTCCGGGCTTTGAGGTGGATGCGGATGAGAGTCGTTTGACCCATCGAGTGCAGGAGGTCGTCGAAGAACATCTGCGGGCTGCTCTGGAGAGCCCCCAGGATTCTGCTCTATTGGATCTGTTAAGCCGTGAGTTGTCCCTGGAGGATGTGCTTGCCGCTCTCGCTCGATTATGTACCAGCTCCCTGGAGCCAAGGGATCTGGATTGGGATCCCTTCCAGAGAAAAAGTCTGCATCGCATCTGGACCAGTCTGGGCCGATGTCTGGCGGATCTCGAAGATATTCTGGCCGATCGCCTGGTCGGGAACCGTCTGCGAGGTGCGTTCGATGCCCAGGATAGTTTCCGAGGGTTGCACGAGCAGCTTCAACAGTCGGAGCCCAATCTGGAAAACCTGAAAGAGCTGATCCGTTGGAATGATGAACAGTCCAACCAGAAGGCTCTGAAACGGATCGGCGATTGGGGACGGGGAACGTTTACCCAAAACGAAGAGGCCTGTTTAGGCCAGCATGCCCGCGCATTGGCTACGATTTGCCCGGAGCTTCGCCGTAGAATGACTGCCGTGCAGAGCATCGACGTGGATTTGATTCAAGTCGCGCGACGTGCCCTCAAGCCCATGTTCGTGGATGTCTGTGAGGGGCTGCGTCAGAACGGAGTGGTCACCTTTGGTGATCTTCTCTACCACGCCAGAGCTCTACTGGCCGATCGAAGCAATGGTATCGCGGCCATGGAGTCCTCGCGCATAGATCAGCTCCTGGTGGATGAATTCCAGGACACGGATGAGCTGCAATGCTCGCTGATCGCGTACCTTGCGCTCGAAGGACCGGAAGAGAGCCGACCGGGTCTATTTATTGTTGGTGATCCCAAGCAGTCGATCTACGGATGGCGTAACGCCGATCTGCAGACCTACTCGGACTTCTTGGATGCGCTCCGGTCGAATTGTGGAGCGCGAGAGCAGTCCTTGAAGGTGAACTATCGCTCCTGTAAGCCGGTGGTGGATGCGGTGAACCATGTCTTCTCGGAGGTCATGAAGCCTACCAAAGGCCTACAGCCCGACTATATGCCCCTGGTGCACCCCTCCGATCTGGCTTCCGACCCATGCCCAACCGATGAAGACCAACCAGGCGTTGAGTATTGGGTGACGTGGGGATGGGATGGGGAAAATGAGGAGCCCATAACCGACGGTAAGAGTGACGCCCTCTCCGCTATGGAAGCGGCCTGGATAGCGCGGGATATCGTTCGCCTACGACGTAGTGGAACGATCCAATCCTGGGACGATGTGATGATTCTATATCGTTCGAGCACGATCCTGGACTCTGTGCTGAACGAGCTTCGAAAGCTACGGATCCCCCATCGGGTAGAGCGGGATCGAAGCTATTTCCGACGGCGAGAAATTGTAGAAGTGGTGGCCCTTATTCGGACGATTATCGATCCAGGAGACCAACTGGCTCTGCTTACTACGTTGCGGTCGTCCTGGGTGGGAATACCCGATGCCGCTTTGATCCCTCTCTGGGGGCAAGGCTTTCCAGGCAAGATGCTGCATGTGCCAGACCAGGCTGTCGAAGAGCAGCTTTGCGGGCAGCTTGCCGAGGTGGCAGCACAGATACAACCGACGGTCCCTGGGATGGACCGGATTACGGGCTGGCACCATAGCGCCAGTGGGTTTATACGACTTCTGGGGCGATTGCGACGCAGCTTTCGAGAGGATCCTTCCGATCGTTTTATCGAGACCCTCCGTCGAGAGCTATATCTGGAAGCGACCGAAAGCAGCCGCTATCCAGGCCGATATCGGATCGCGAACCTGGAACGCTTCTTCGAAGATCTGGGCGCGACTCTCGAAGAATACGGATGGGATATTCCTGTGTTATTGGAGAGCCTGCGCCGAAAGGTATCGCGTCAATTGGATGCAGAAGAAGCACGACCCGAGGCCTCCTCCGATGGGGCGGTTCGGGTGATGACGATTCATAAATCCAAAGGTCTTAAGGCCGAGCATGTCTACCTGATGGGGCTCCATCGAAAGGCAGCACAGAGCGATCGTCGAAGCCCGGGGGAGAAGACCGAGGTGTCGCGAAGAACCGGGGGGTTGTCGTATCAACTCTTTGGTGCCTGCTCTCCGGCGTTTGGAGATCTGGGGGAGATTCGTGCGGCGGTGGAAGACGCGGAACGCATTCGTACTCTCTATGTGGCGATGACCCGAGCGGCATCGCGATTGGTCATGTGCGGCCGCTGGCCTCTCCAAGGAGAGAAGAACTCACCAACCAGCTATATGTATCTTTTGAAGCAAGCGTACTCCGATGGTCCCGATCTCGAATTCGGTGTGCGGGCCTGCGCAGAAGAAGGAACGAGCCGGTTCACTCAGAACGGGGTTCAATGGTGTTATCCAGCTCTCGATCCCGTGCTGAACCAGGCTGGAGTGCCAGTGGAGGACGCTCTGCGTGTGCCGCAGATCCAGGAGATTGAGGCGGGGTTGGCGGATCTGGAGCGCCGCGTTGAGGCCGCCCAGACCCACCAGAGTCGGCCAATGGGGGTGAGCGTATCCAAGCTGTTACCAGCGTTTGAGGCGACGTCCGAGGATGAAGCAGTGGATCGCCCGCGGTCGTATTCGGGGCTTGGCTCGCTCGTGGGGAGTTTGGTGCATGAGTTCCTGGAAGAAGACCTGGTTCTCGACCAGGGCTGGCAAGAGAACCTGCCGACGCGGGCTCGAGCGCATCTGCAAAGTCGTGGTGTCCCTGCGGAGCGACTGGAGGCGGTCATTGAGGACGCGACGTCTATTCTGGAGTCGTTCCGATCCGGAGATCTCTACGGTCGACTGAAGGCCGTCTCTCCCCATGTGGTGGCGCGGGAATACCCGGTGCTCATTGAGCCTGAGTCGACGCCTGACGGACCAGTAGGCTATGTGACCAGCGTGCTGGATATGGTCTATCTGGATCCGGAGCGGCAGCAATATGTGGTCGTGGATTATAAGACCGATCCCTACGACGGCTCCGGCGGCTCGGCCGAGCTGCTCGCCAAATATAAAGGGCAGGGCGAGGCGTACGTCTCGGCCCTACAAGAGGCCATGTCCCTGGATTATAGGCCGTCCTTTGAGCTCTGGTTCGTCCGAACCGGCCACCTGGAGATCACAGCGGGCTGATTTACAGGCAGAGAGGGCTTTTAGAGAGAGCATTGAGGACAAATATCGAAGACGTATACGGATCCGCCGTCTCTTGTGGAATTGGCGATGACCGTACTGTCGCTGATGCTCACCACGTTGCCCAACGCGTCACCCGCAACGTATGCGTTGACGGTGAGTTTGGGTTGCTCTATCCAGGCTCCGGCATTTCGTACAAATACATAGACTGCACCGATCCCTGCGGTGGCCCCAAACAGGCCCGGATGGTCGTAGCCAGGTACGCCCACCGATAGGATGTTGCCCTGTAATGTAACGCTTAGGCCGAAATTATAATGAATTTGATTTTCCCCTGTGTAGCTGGCGGTGAGTTTTTGTTGCTCCGTCCAGACTCCATCACTTCTCTCAAATACATAGGCCGCACCGCTGTTGAAGTCCCAAGTATCCTCCCACATTGCGCCCACAACAATGGTGTCGCCGCTGATGCCCAATCCAGAACTGAACCAATCACCGCCTTCTCCATCGCTGGCGGTGAGTTT
>MDTE01057409.1_pt1 | contig 21855 bp, 21 predicted proteins | sample 811231 | NCBI WGS metagenome assembly MDTE01 (sample SAMN05326651, study PRJNA326480) | marine metagenome | isolation source: seawater | place: Indian Ocean: Red Sea | collected 2010 | reverse complement strand
TTTGAACAATCATAATATATATGTACATTTTAATTAAAAATAAAAGATAATGTTATTTTATGAGAATTTGGTGGTTTAAAGACTCAAAAATCGGTCACGAAAAGCAGGTTCGTGCAATATTAGATAATTTAGCATGTTCAGAAGATTTTATTTTAGAAGAGATGTCTACTAATAATCCAATATGGTTAGAGTTATTGCTGTACATGCTAAAGATAAGACCAAAAATTGATTCAATACCTGACATTATAATTGGCGCAGGTTCTAAAACTAATATTCCTATGCTTAGGCATAAATTACACAAAAAGACAAAGGTTATATCAGTTATGAAACCTCAATTTTTTCAAAGAAGATTTGATTTAATTGTTGCTCCAAGACATGACTTTCTGGCCATACCAGAGAATGTTCATACCTATATTGGCTCAATTGCAAAAGTAAGAATAAGCGAGGATTTAGAAAATATCGGATTGATAGTTATAGGAGGAATCAATAGACATTTTGATTTTAATTGTGAGCATATTTTGCTACAAATTAATTTCATAATTTCATTATATCCAGAAATAAATTGGATTATTTTTAATTCAAGGAGAACACCACAAGATATAAATATTGCAATAAAAAATAATAAACAGATTAAAAAGTTTATTGACTTTAATGAAAATTTTGAACCACTTGATAACTATATTTCAAAAGCAAAGGTAAAATTTGTCACACCAGATTCGGTAAATATGATATTTGAATCTTTGTCCTCAAGTGGCGAGACTTTCCTTTTTGAGATGAAAAAGTTTAAAGATAATAAAATAACGATGCTTATTGATGATATTAAAAGAAACAGATTTGTTGGGTATTTGGAGGAGCAGAAAGTTGAGGGTAGTAGTATAAAAAAATTATCATTAGCTCAACCTAACAAACTACATGAACCTTTAAGAGAAGTTGAGAAAGTAGTTTATAAGATCAAGCAGATTTTAGATAACTAACAAAATTTCTGAATTTTATTATTTTTTCAGCAATTTGTTATAGAGATCTATTGTCGAATCTGTCATTCTTTCTGCTGTAAAAGTATTTTCATGGGGTGTAGATGAAGAATTTGCAATCTTAACTGTTGTATCTCTTAGTTTTTCCATTTCATCTAAATCTACTAATCCCTGAGGAAATAGTTTTTTTAGTATTTCAGATGCGCCTCCATGATTCCAACCTACAACTTTAGTCCCGCATGCAATTGCTTCTATCATTGTTCGTCCAAATGGTTCAGGAGTTTGAGATAGGTTATAAACAATATCAGAAATCTTGTATATGTTAGAGATATCTCTCCTAGATCCAGTAAAAGTAATTTTGTTATCAAGATTTAAAGAAGAAACTTTCTCCAAAAGTTTATTAAAATAGCGTTTTTTAGACTTTGCTATTGGTCCAACTACCAAACCATGATAGCTATTGTCCAGCAGTGACATTAATTGAATAAATTCTGCTATTCCTTTCCATTTAGTTATACGTCCAGGGATGGTTAAAACTTTTTTTCCTTTTATTTGTGGAAATTCATTAAGCAGATCATCTTTTTCTTTTGGATCAATTGATACATTATTGAATGTATTTGGATCGCATCCTCTTGGTATTATCGTAATATCTTTCTTTTCTAAATCGTAGTTTTGAATAATATAAGACTCAACTGTATTTGAAATAGCAATTGTATGATCAACAAATGACATAACTTTTGAATAAATTGGGAAGCTGTACAAGCCATGAAAAGTAGATACTAAAACAGGCTTATTTTGAAGTTTTTTAAATGCTCTATAGTTAACCCATGCAGGCATTCTTGATCTTATGTGAACAATATCAGGATTAATCGATAAGATTTTTTCAGAAAGCTTTTTCGCTAAAAATAAAGTTTTCAAGCTTTTGATATGAACTGGCATTTCATAATGAGTTGCACCTGACTTTTCTAACTCATTAACTAAAATTCCGCCACCTGATATTACAAAGGCATCATGACCATTTTGAATTAATGCCTTTGATAAATCTAATGTTCCTCTCTCAACTCCTCCTATGTTAAGTTGAGGAAGAATTTGTAAAACTTTCATTACTCATATCTTAGTGATACAGCTGGATCAAGTCTAGCTGCTCTTTTTGCAGGCCATATACCAAAAAATAAACCAACTAATGCCGAAAAGCTTAACGAACCGATTATTGCATAAAGGGGCACTGAAAATGGGAATTCAGTATCATACAGAGAAGCTGCTGCAGTGAATCCATAAACGATTAAAATTCCAAGAAGAATTCCAATTAAGCCACCAAGAATGCACAGCACGACTGCTTCAATAATAAATTGCATCATGATGACAGAGTTAGTAGCACCTAAAGCTTTGCGCAGGCCAATTTCCTTCGTTCTCTCAGTCACGGAAACTAGCATTATATTCATAACTCCTATTCCACCAACTAAAAGACTAATAGAAGCAATACCAGTTAGCAAAGCTGTAAAAATTGCAGTTGCCTGCCTCTGCAAATCAGCATACTGACTCCAATCATTAATTCTAAAATCATTTTGCTGTCCTGGCCCTATGTCATGAGCAACTCTTAGTATTTGTTCAATATAAAGCATGGATTCTTCAACACTTGAATTGTTTGGAATTTTTACATTTATTGAACGCAGATTTCTTGTACCAAAAATTCTTGAGCTTGCTGTCATTAAAGGAACATACACCTCATTATCTGGTGACTCCCATCCACGTGATCCTTCTTTTTTAAGTACGCCTATTACTTTATATGGAACTCCATTTATAAGAAGCTCATTGTTCAAAAGAGTTTTTGATGAGGTTTTGAGTTCTTTAGGAATATCTGCTCCTATTACTGCAACCCTTCTCCTCGACAAGTCCTCCTCTTCAGTAAAGAATCTACCCTGATCAATCTCATAACCTCTTGCTGAATCATGGTTTGACCAATAACCTCCTATTTGTGCACTAAAGTTAGCATTTTCAAACTGAATTTGCCTTCGGTCTTTCATTTCTGGGGCAATCTCCCACGAAAAGTCTTTAAATCTTCTTAAAGCTTCTGCATCTTTTATCTCCAAAGGTGCATATGATCCTTTTACACCCCCTCGCCGTGTTTGGCCAGCATACACACTTAGAATTCTTCCTCCAAGAGCATCTATTTCATTCTCAAGAGCTTTTTGCGCTCCTGCGCCTATGCTAAGCATAGCGATGACTGATGCAATACCTATGATAATTGCAAGCGCAGTCAAAAAAGATCTTGTAGCATTTGATCTTATAGAATCTATCGCTGTTTTAATGGATTCAGAAAATAACAAATTTATACCCTATCCAAAACTATTTTTAACTCTTTCTTTAAATCTGTTCTGATAATCGACCAAACCCTTACTAGGCAAAACAAAAACCTTATCTCCGTTATTAAGTCCGTTTTTAATTTCAACATTTGCTAAATCTGAAACACCGATTTCAACCCATGAGAGAATTGGTCCAGTTGATGATTCTTTAAAAACAATGAATTTTGTAAAGTTTTCGCCATCAACCTTATCCTTTAAAAAACTATCGACAGTTAATTTACTAATTCCTAGAATTTCTGCGGCAGAATGAGCATCTTCTCTAGTCCTAAGTGCGCCAGTTGGTGCACTAATGGCAACTTCTTTATCAATTACTTGAATCACAACATCAGTATTCATTCCTAGAAGCAAAAGATTGTTTTTGTTTTGGATGTCTATTAAAACTGGGAAAATTGTCACGCCCTGTTGAACAATTGCTAATGGCTCAATTTTTGATACCTTTCCAGTGAATACTTCTTCCCTGAAGGCACTCACCCTTATAGATACTTCTTGACCAACTGTGACTTTTCCAATATCAATTTCATCAACAAATGCTCTTATTCTAACCTTAGTTAAATCTGCCATCCTCATTAATATCGTGCCACCACCTACGGCAGAAGTTGGTGAGGAAATTACCTGACCTACTTCAACAGGTCTTGAAATTATTGTTGCATCAAGTGGAGACCTAACCAATGTATCATCAAGAGCAATTTTAGCATTTTCAACATTTACAATTGATCTGACATGTTGTGATTTCGCTGATGCGAAACTCTCTTGTATTTCTTCAAAATTTTTATCAGCAATACTGCCCTCAGCATGTAAAGATTGACCTCTCTCAAGCTGAGCCTGCGCATTTTCAAGTCTAACCTCGGCTAGCTTTAAATCAGCTGAAGCTTGATCTAAAACATTTTTTGGAGTTCTTTGATCAATTCTCGCTAAGATGGTCCCTTTTTTAACAAAATCTCCTACTTCAGCAGGTAAATCAAGAATCTCTCCCGAAGCTTTTGATTTTATTTCTACTGAATAAATTGCTTCAATTTCTCCAGAAGCTTCAATTGTGAGGTCTAACTGTTTGGGTTGAACATCTTTCTTTTGGTAGTAAGAGTAGGAACTAGATTCACCAGAACCGCTTCCACAACTAACAAGAACTATCAATGGTATAAAGTATAAATATCTCATTAAATTCTCCTCTCATCAGATTCAATTAAACCATCTTTTACCGTTATTACTCTGTCAGTCTGATCGGCAATATCATTTTCATGGGTTATGACAATTATTGTTTGACCATTTCTATGAAGTTTTTTAAATAAATTCATAATTTCTTCACCTGTTTTAGTATCAAGATTTCCTGTTGGCTCATCTGCAAATACAATACTAGGATTGTTTACAAGTGCTCTTGCGATTGCCACTCTCTGCTGCTGTCCACCTGAAAGCTCATTAGGTTTATGACTAATTCTGTCATTGAGGCCAACTTCAGTTAAAACTTTTTTAGCTTTTTCTAATGCATCATTCTTACTATATCCAGCATATGTCAATGGAAGCATGACATTATTTAAAGCGGTATTCCTTGATAGCAGATGAAATGATTGAAAAACGAAACCAATTTTTTTATTTCTGATCGCTGCTAGTTCATTGTCGTCAAGCAAGCTGACTTCGCTATCGTCCAAATGATATTCTCCTGATGTAGGTGAGTCCAAGCATCCTATTATGTTCATCAAAGTTGTTTTTCCAGATCCAGAAGGACCCATTATTGAAATAAACTCCCCTGCTTCAACATCGAAGCTTATATCCTTTATTGCATTCACAATCTCGCTTCCAATTTGAAACTGTTTTTTTAAATTTTTTACTTTTATTAGGCTCATAGATGTCAAGTATACTTTACATATTGTAAAACTTGAAAAGAAATTTATCCAGCCGTATCCTTTAAGTACTGAATATATTCTAACCATGGAGCAACTGAATCCTCCTTTCCTGCCTCTGCAGCCTTTGAAAGATAAGAGACTGCATCATCATATTCTTGTAATTCTATAAAACAGATACCAATAAAATAGTCGATTTGACCTTCCTCATCATCCCAACCATATTTTTCTGCTAACTTAAAAGATTCAACAGCTTTGGCCCATCTGCTTAGGTTTAACTCTATTTGCCCTAATCTATAAGGAAGATCTGGATTTGATGAAAGTTTTGATGCTTCAGAGAGAATATCAGCAGCTTTTATATATTCTCTTGAGCCAATTAATGCATTGGCTAAAGACTCTAAGTTATCTTCATTCCTTTCAATGATGCCGTTTCTAAGACCTTCATCGAGAACTTTTGCAGCTTCGATAGGTACATCTTTAAACATAAAGAAGTTTGAAAGAAGTAAATAGTCTCTTTCCTTTTCAAGGACTCTTTGAGTTAGGCCAAATTCTAGGGAAGATAGTGATTGAATATCAAAATCAAGCTCATTGTACATAGCTCCCATTTGTTCAAGGTATTTCTTATCTCTTGGAAAGTTAGCAACCAAGTCCTGGGAGGTAGATAGTGCGCCATCAAAATCATCTAATCTGTAGTGAAGTGCAAATTTTAGTTCATACCAAGATTTTATAAAAATATTAGCTTTATCAATAGCTATAGTTATATATTTTAAGCCTTCTTTATATTCTTCAAGTTGGGCATGACAAATGCCAATTAATGCAATACCTTTTGGGGTTAGATCATAATTTCTTGCTTGTCCAACCTGATACCATTTCATAAGTTTATCCAATGCAAGCTCATAATTACCTAAACTTGCATTTATTTGACCAACAACATATTGCAAATTGTGAACATCTCTATCTTCTAACGCTCTTTTTCGAAGAGCCCATTCAATAAATTCTAGGCCCTCTTCAGCTCTATCTTGTCTTATAAGAAAGAATCCATACCTTTTAAGTATCACAGCATGATCAAAAGACCTTGAGCTCCATGTGCTTTCATATATTAATTCAAGATAATCCTCTTCAACCTCTGCAAATCTCTTTTGAGCTTCTTTTTCTTCAATTCTTAGGAACTCATAATAAACCCAAGTGTTTATAGTTTTGCCCTGATTACTTGGTGCAGAATAAATTTCAGGAGCCAAGAATATGAAAAGCGTTAGTAATATTCTGATCATAGTGTAAACTCTATAGTTGTTAAACCTCTTTGTTTTACTGCAACTCCGCCCGATACCCTTGGTTTAAACTTCCATTTAAGAACAGCTTGAACAGCAGCAGCATTAAATATTGATGAAGGGCTGAACTCTACAACTTTTGCTGTAAGAACACTTCCAGATTCATCAACGAGTAATTCTACTATAACATAACCCTCTTTTCCTTCTATCAGTGCTGTTCGCGGATATCTTGGAGCAATTCTTACTAAAGGAATTAAACCACCATCTCCGATAAACTGTCCACCACCTACAAGCGCTCCATCAGTGTCAATAGGCATATCAATGTCTGGTAATTCAATATCAAGCATTGGTGTCGGCATTTTTTTTAATTCTGGCTGATCAATTTCAGGAGGTGGAGGTCTCTTAGGTGGTGGGGGTTTGTCAGGCAGCTTCCTATCTCTTTCATTCAAAGTATCATCTTTCTTAATACGGATAAAATCAATCATCTGACGATTTTTTAAAGATTCTAAATCAAGGTCTCCAGGCTTAATCATCAAGTACATAATCAAAAAAAGGGAAAAGGCAAAAACCGATCCAGATAATAATAATAGAATTACTCTTTTAGTCTTTTTCTGCTGCAATTGAAACATTTTGAACTCCTGCTAACCTAACCTGATCCATAGTTTCTACTAAAAGCCCAGTTTTTGAGCTTTTATCGGCTTGAATAATTACAGAACCTTCAGGATTTTCGGCTTTAAGTCTTTCGACATTGGCTCTAACAGCTCTTAAATCGATCAATCTTTTATCAATATAAATTTCATTGTTCTCTGTGATCGCAATGAGAATATTGCCTCTTTCATCTGCAACAGCTGTTGATGCATTTGGTCTATTTACCTCAACACCGGTTTCTTTGATAAAGGTTGTCGTAACAATAAAAAAAATCAACATGATAAATACAATATCAAGCATAGGTGTTATATCAATGGATGAATCTTCGGGAGCTCTTTTTCTTCGTCTAATCATTATCAAATACTACCATTCTTTTATTTGTTTTATCTTGGATAAATCTCTCAACAATAGTTATTGCAAAAAGGCCTGAAATAGAAATTACTAGTCCTGTCATTGTGGGCAATGTTGCCTTAGAGACACCTGAAGCCATCGCCCTAGGATTTCCAGTTCCGGTATAGGCCATTACATCAAAGACCTCAATCATGCCCGTAACTGTTCCCAGTAATCCAAGCAGCGGGCAAAGAGCGACTAGTCCTTTAATTTGATTAATATTCTTATTCTTTAATAGATTTATTTCGGCAACATGCATTCGCTTGTACTTTGTATTAATCCACTCATTATGGCCTTTCATATTCAAAAAGGATTGATAACTATTATCTATAAGATCTTTTATTTCAAATTTATAGAAATACACTCGCTCTGATATCAAAAACCACATATAAAGAGCAACAATAAAAAGAACTATAAGAACATAACCACCTTGATTAATGAACGCTCCAACAAAAGTAAATGGAAGAAAAATATAATAAAACATTAGTTATTCTTCGCAGCTAACCTACCAATGGCTTGCTCTTCAATGATTTGAACAATTTCCCTGCTCCTTGTATCGAGTTGGTTATGGACAAAAAGAAGAGGAACAGCTGTTATCAAGCCAAGCATTGTAGTTACAAGAGCTTGGGAAATACCATCAGCCATGAGTTTTGGATCACCTGTTCCAAAAAGTGTTATAGCTTGGAAAGTTTCAATCATTCCAATAACTGTTCCCAAAAGTCCAAGGAGAGGTGCCACTGCAGCAAGCAACTTAACAGTACTAAGATTTTTTTCATAAACTGGCTCAGTATTGGATAGGACAGCCTCAATTTTATTTTCTAGTTTCTCTTGGTCTAAAGAAGAATCGGAAATGATCTCATTAATTTCATAAAGAGGTGAACCTGATATTAGATTTCCTGAAGATAACTCTTCATTAATACTTTTTCTTTCGTTTACAAGAAATCTAAACCTCATTCCACCCATTGCAAGACCAAAAATCAGGATTATTAGAATTAAATATCCAACTAAACCACCTTGGTTAATTCTTTCAAAAAAACCTGGATTCTGAAGTATTAGACTTAACAATGATCCTCTAGTAGGGTCGATTGAAAATTCAGCATAACCATTATTTTCAAGTGAAGAAATGGCTCTAACTGATGACCTTGTTCCAGGAGGATTTGCTTCAAGAAATTCTAAAGTCTGCTGTTCTGGTATAAAGCGTAGATACTTTCTATCGGAGATCGCATTAAATTGACCAATTCTAAGTACTTCTTGAGGCTCAGCATCGCCACTAGTATCGAGAACAGGAGATTCGAATTTCACAACCTTTCCAGACTCATAAATTTCATTTAAAAGCGTAAACCACAACTTCTCTAACTCAGGAACTGATGGGAGTGCTTTTCTTTCTGCTAGATCAGCAAGAAAATCAATCCTAGCAGGAAACTGAAGGTTTGTTAGCGATTGAGAAAAGTTACTTTTTGCATCTCCACTTATTTGTCTCACTACACCGAAAGTTTCTCCAAGTGTCCCAATTTTTAAGTTAAGCTGCTCTTCTAAATCAGATAGTCTAGCGTCATTGTCTTCAAAATTCTTTGTCAGCTTAGCTTCCCTATCCTTTTCTAGCTTTAAAAGCCACTTAGCATCATTCAAAAGTTTCTGTTGCTGATTTCTGCTCTTAATAAATTGATTTAACCTATCTTGATCACCTTTAGTTCTTAGAAGAGTGTTTTCTTCTACCAAATCAAGAAGAATATCTATGTCACTTGGCTCGACAGCAACCTCAGTACCTGCTTCTTGACCAAGAACTAATCCCGTGCAGATAAAAGGAAGAATAAATAATTTATTGATTTTAATTTTCATAAGTTGTCAAAGGTATTGTAATTAAAGTTGGAGGTGCTTGCTTTAAAGCTATTTTCAAGCCATCAATGGTTGATCTTCTGACAGAGGCTGAAGATTCTTCCCAAGATCCAGTTGATTTGTTCCAAAACCCTGCCTTATCGCCATTTGATGTTACAAAAGCAAGAGAAACTCTTCCAACTCTTAAGAAATCAGCATTAAAAGTTTCACCATCAAATTCAACTTCAGATCGATATGCTTCAATAGTTCTTCCATAATCACTTTCAATTTGATAGGCCTCTGTAACTTTCCTGAACTTTTCTGAAGTTGAGATATCTCCTCTATCCATAATAGTTTTGAGGTTTTCAACTCTTTCGGTTCTTTCCTCTTTGAGAAAGGGAATGTCTAGGGAGACAAACTTATCTAATGCATCAATCATCTTAAGCATTATAGGAATAAGATTAATGTTTATATTATCCAGTTCATCGATTTGATTGAGAATAGAAATGATTTCTTCTTCTTGTGAATTTATAATTCTTTGAAGTTGATCGTTATAGAGTTTCAGATTTTCATATTCTTTAATTGTGTCTTTATAATCAAACTCCAATAGTTTGGTTTCATCATCTATTTTATTTAATCTTTCTTGATTAGCTGCACCTGAATTAATCGAATTTGTTGAAATATCAAGTGATTTATCTAATTGATCATTCTTAGATTCTTGAGATAGCGTATCTATTCCTGAAATAAGAAAAAGACATGTCAGAAGTACTTTTAATGCTTTCAATTGTTTCCCTTTAGTTGAAATGTTAATTATAAAAAATCGTCATGTATTATAGATAAAAATAAGTTAAAAATCCAAAAAAAAGGGCAGTATTTAACTGCCCTTTTGAATCAAGACTTTAATTAAAATCTAGCTGAAAATACTGCGCTCACAGCTGGACCAGTAATTGGGTAAAGCCTAGCATTCACAAAGAATGGGTTAGCAGAACTTCCACCAAATGCTGAGTCTCTGTCAGGGAAAGCATCAAATATATTGTTTGCTGTTAACCCAACATACATATTATCTTTAATTTCATAATATGCTGTGACATTAGTATTAAAGTATGGACTGATTTTAGTATCTTCAAATCCATTCACATGTCCAATTCTACTTATTGAAAGTGAAGCACTCCAATCACCAAGTGACCAAGATGTTGTTGCAACTTGTCTTGATCTTGGTGTGTAAGAAGAATCCATATAATCAACTCTTGAAACACCTCTTTCAGTTGCTTGTTTAAGAGCTAATTGTGATGAACCTCTGAATGTGAATCCAAAATCACCAGCTCTATCAGTAATAAGAGTATATCTGAGCGAGTAGTCTGCTCCTTGATACTCTTGTGAAGCAATGTTAAGCGGTCTAGTATAAAGTTCAGTAATACCAGGAATTGCATTTGGATCATCAGGATCTACACCTGAAACTGGTCTACCTTCTCTAGTAATGTTTGAATAGATGTCATTACAATATCCACTATCATAAGTTGGAGTGTTTGCAATTGGAGCTCCAGCTTCTTGAGCTCTACAAACAGCCTCACCATATCTCAAGTCAAATTCACTTGAAGTAGATACGATATCCTTAAGAATTATTTTGTATACATCAAAAGTAAAAGTAAGTCTGTCAACTGGCTCCCATACAATACCTAGAGAGAATGAGTCACCTGACTCATCTCTTAATGCTAAGTTACCAAGCTCAATTGATTTAATATTGATCTTGGAGTAATCGTTACAATCTGTAATATCTCCAGTAATCAACCAACATTGATAATAGTCGATACCACTTGTAAATCCTTCAACAGCTTCAATAAATGATCTTTGCATATCAGGTGCTCTAAAGGATTCAGACCAAGAACCTCTCAGTAAGAAATCTTCATTTGGTCTATACTCAAAACTAGCACCAAAAGTGTTCCTATCAACATCTACTACCGCATCATCATATACGTCATTTCTTCCAGAAACATTGACAGTAAATTCAGATGTAAAAGGCATTCTTAATTCAAGACCAGCGGCTTGTCTATCTCTAGAACCACCACTTTGAACATATCCGGTACCCCATAGTAGGCCATCAACAACTGCCTGTGATGGGAAAGTATCATATCCCATGTCTTGATATTCAAGGACAGCCGCAAATCCAATAGGACCTCCAGCTAACATTCCAAACTCACCAACTAATGATGCAGTTGTAAAGTCTGAGAAAGATGCAGCTCTTTCATCGTTAACACCTTGATAATCTTGATAAACAAATTCACCACCGTTTACAGTACCACCGAGACCGAATTCCCAGTTAAGACATGTTGGCTGACTGTAGATTGCAGATAAATAATATCCATAATATGGATCGGATGCACTTCCTGGAACTCCGTCCCAATAACCCATATCTATAAGGTCATATACATCCATAACACATGGATTACCAAGACCATCAACACCGCCGATGTTGAAGTAAAGATCTGTCATTTCTATATCTAACCACAATGTACCTGTTGAATTAGATTCATAATCATTGGTTGTATGAGAAATGTCATACTCCCATCCATTATTTAAAACTCCTCTTAAACCAAGATCAAAAGTTTCTGAAGTTTCATCATAGGCTGAATCCCATGTTGGGGGTGAATATTTCTTGTATGAAAAAACATCTTGTACCCAGACAAGTTCGCCAGGATTATATGGATGAGGTAATGCGCTTGCAATTGGACCATATGCAGAATATCCAGCTGAATATAGTGTTGTTGCTCCAGCAGCTCCACCAGCGAAAGGATAGAAGAAACTATTCCAATATGTACCAGTAGTCTCTGTGTTGAACTGCATAGCCTTCATATAAAGCTCAGCATTTTCGTTTAATGTGTATGCACCAGCAAAAAATATTGATTGATTATCTCTTTCATTCCACACAGTTTGTGGAGGGTTACCATTACCCATAAAGCAAAGCCTTTGGTCTGCTCTTGAGCTTGTAGGTGAGAAATCTCCAATAGCGCCTTCAGCGTCGCCAGGAATATTTGTAGCAGTGTCACAAGTAAATCCAGCATTTTCACCTTGAGCATTGTAAAACTCAGAAGGACCCCAGTATCTGTAACCAGAGTAATTTATGAAACCAAATGGGTCAAAAGCACCATAAGTTCTTACAGAGTCCCAAGGGAAACCTTCACCAGGTCCAGCACCCTTTTCGTCATCATAGTTATCATATTCATCTCTATCAGTTGTTAAAAGGGGATCAAGATGAGTGATCTCTGCAGCAATTGTGTATGTAAATTTATTAAAAACGCCACCAGTGGTAAATTCTATACCCCAGTCTTGCCCACCATTATCACTAGCGTCAAGATATCTTCCAGCATTAACTCTAAGGCTAGTTTCTTCGACACCTTCAACTAGAACGACATTAATAACACCTGCAATAGCATCTGAACCATAAATCGATGATGCACCAGCAGTAAGAACTTCAATTCTTTCTACTGCAGCAAGTGGAATAGATGCCCAGTTAAATGAAGCAGATCGTCCATTATAAGGAAATGGATAGTCAGCCATTCTTTTACCATTAACTAGAACAAGTGTTCTTCCAGGACCAAAATCCCTTAAGTCGATAACTTGGTTAGCAGGGGTAAAACCAATTTGATAATTCTCACCAAAGGTTTCACCAATGTTTTGTGTTAAGTTTGAAACAGCCTCATAAACAGTACCGTAACCTGCTTGGTCGATATCTGCTCTTGTAATAACTGTTATTGGTGTAGCTCCCTCAATATCAATTCTTTTGATTCTTGAACCCGTAACGGTAACTTTACCGACATCAGTAACATCCTCATCTTCAGATTCCTCATCATCAGATACTTCAGCCACTGCCTCAACAGATTCAACTTCGTCTACTTCTTGGTCTGCAACCGCTGAAATAGAGAAAGTAAGCGAAAACAACAGAAAAGTTGAGAAGCTAAATAAAACTCTATATATATTCATAAATATCCCCTTTTAAAGATAAATTCAAGGCTTGCCCTCTTAAAAACAAGCTTCCGTGTGATATATTGACATAATTCTGCTCTAATGCAAGATTTTTCTTAAGAATTTAAAAAAGAATTTAATTAGTAAAACTTATAAAAAATGTAAAAGAAATTTGACATTTGTATTGTTTGATATTGAAAAACTTTGTATTATTTTTCTATCACTTTTTAACTAATAACATTTAAAACAAATAATTATGAAAAAAATTAACTTATTGATGGTTTTTGCGTTTCTATTTTCAATAAATTTTGTTGAATCAGACGAAAGAATCCCTTTGGATAAACTAATTTGTTACGGCACAGGTACTGGAGTTTCGGTATCCCCCGATGGTAAATACTTTGCTGCAATGATTCCTTCAGGTGATGTCACTTGCGATATAACTACTCCTGAAGAAGATGTTGCTGTTCCAATACTTGTGGTGATAAACCTTGAAACAATGGAAAAGAAACAGTATTCAGGTACTTCCCTTAACTCAAGGATTAGCAGTGCAACATTTATAAATAACGAAACTCTCTTGGTAAACAGATCATGTGCTCGAGGGGCAGGCTCTTCTGGAACAGTAGATTGTTACACTCTATACGGTTTAAACGTAGTAACAGGAAAAAGAGAAGCTCTAATACAAGCAAAACAAACTAGTTCTGGCCAAGGAGTTAGGTACCCTTCTCTATTCGATGCTATGCCTCAATATCCTAACAAAATAATTATCACTATGAACAGGATGCCTCAGTTTCCTTGGAGATTCAGAGATTTATATTGGCTTGATTTAGAAACAAAGAGAACAACGAAAATCGCTGAGGTTCCAGATATTAAAAATGAATGGCATCAGCAATGGTTGATTGATCATGAAGGCAATGCAAGAGGTTTTGTTACTAACCATGATTATAGAAAAGATAGAGAACCAAATGGTCCAAGAGATGGTTTATATACATACGTATATCTCATGGATCCAGAGACTAAAAAATATGAAAGGATGGCTGCATGTAAACATCAAGAACCATGTTTTATGCCTCTAACATTCGATTTCGATAATAGAATGCTTTTTGGAGTTGGCCAAGCAGTGAATCCCGATGGTTCATTAGATAAGACGATGGAATACACTGATACGAATGCATTATGGCTTTACGATACTAAGGAAAACAAATACGTTGAGAAAGTTTTTCATGATCCATTTTTTGATTTTTCAAATCCTAGACAGGGCTATTCAGATGGGAGAGTTCTTCAGGATAGATTTAATAAAATTAATCTAGGTTTAAGATACTCTGCTGAGAAGACTAAATATATTTATTGGGATGAAACCTATGGGTATATTAGAGAAAACGTTCAGGCTACATTCCCAGATAGACAAATTGGTTTGAACACAAGTGCAGATTTTTCAAAAGTTGTAATTTCATCTTCGTCTGATAAATTTCCTGGAGCTCTTCATTACTATGATGTAATGGAAGGCGCCATTATTGAGGTTGCTGATTTTGCTCCATGGCTTAAAGAATATGAGCTTGGAGATATGATACCTTTTAACTTTACTGCCAGAGATGGTGTCGAACTCTCAGGCTATATTACTCTTCCTCCTACTTATAGAAAAGGCCAAAAAATACCATTCATTGTCCATCCTCATGGAGGTCCGAATGCTAAAGATAGTTTTGGTTATAGACCCGAGGTACAAATTTATGCAACACGTGGTTATGGAGTTCTTCAAGTAAATTATAGAGGTTCGGTTGGCTTTGGATTAGAAAAAATGAAGTTAGCTAATAAACAATGGTCATTGGCTATGCATGATGATCTTCTTGATGCCTTATCGTGGGCAACGGATCGAGGCTTCGTGGATACAGACAAAGTTTGTATTTCTGGAGCTAGCTATGGAGGTTACTCTGCCATGGTTGGAATTACTAAAAATCCCGATACTTTTAAATGTGCTGTTAATTATGTTGGAGTAGTTGATTTATATACTCTTTATGATGATAAACAGTGGATGTTTGCAGATATGGGAAGACCACAACAACATATTGAAATGGGTAATCCTAATACTGAAAGAGATATCTTAGAAAAAGCAAGTCCAATTAACTATGTAGAGAATATAAAGGGAGATCTCTTTGTGATCCATGGAAGACAAGATAGACAGGCTTCCTATAAACAAGTGCTGCAGTTAAAAGAAGCGCTTGAGGATGCTGATATACCTTTCGAATATATGATCAAAGGTGATGAAGGTCACGGATTTTATTCAGAAACAAATAATCTGGAACTTTATTCAAAAATGGTTGATTTTTTGGATGCAAGTTTAGCTGACTAAACTTTAAAATGTGCTGATGCCTGTCTGTTTTTGACCTAATATGAGGGCATGAATATCACTAGTGCCCTCATATGTATTGACAGCCTCTAAATTCATAGAATGTCTTACTACATGATATTCATCACTGATTCCGTTTCCACCATGTATATCTCTTGCAGATCGAGCTATCTCAAGTGCTTTTTGACAATTATTTCTTTTAATTAACGATATCATTTCAGGAATAAAATTTTCTTCATCGATAAGCCTTCCAACCCGAAGAGCCGCTTGCATACCTAATGAAATTTCAGTTTGCATGTCTGCAAGTTTTTTTTGAATTAGCTGTTTTGAAGCTAAAGGCGCATTAAATTGATTTCTGTCTAGGACATATTCTAGAGATTTCTCCCAACAGAACTCAGCAGCTCCCATTACGCCCCATGCAATACCATATCTTGCAGAATTCAGACAAGTAAATGGACCTTTAAAGCTTTGGACTTCTGGTAATACTTTATCTTCTGGAACAAATACTTGATCCATAAAAATCATTCCGGTTGCTGAAGCTCGAAGAGCAAATTTACCATCAAGATAAGGAGTCTCAAGTCCTTTAGAATCTTTTCTCTCTAAAATGAACCCTCGTAAAACTCCTTGTTCATCTTTTGCCCAAATAATAAATAAATCTGCAATTGGAGAATTAGTAATCCAAGTTTTTGAACCCGTTAATTCATATCCTCCATCAACTTTTTTAGCAATTGATTTCATTCCTGCAGGATCAGATCCTGCATCAGGTTCGGTTAATCCAAAGCATCCTATAATTTTCCCCTTAGCCATTTCGGGAATAAAGTGTTCTTTTTGTTCCTCAGAACCAAATTTATAAATTGCGTACATAGCAAGTGAGGATTGAACACTAAATGCTGATCGATAACTTGAATCGACTCTTTCAATTTCTCGAGCTATCAGACCATAAGCTACATTGCTTACCCCAGCACATCCATATCCTTTAATGTGAGGACCTAGCAGACCTAGCTCAGCAAGTTCTTTATAAATTTCTTTATCAAAAACCTCATCCCTATTAGCTTTTTGTATTCTTGGCATAAGAGAATTATCACAATAATCTCTGGCAGTTTTTTGGATTGCAAGCTCCTCTTCGGATAACTGTTTATCAAAAAGAAGCAGGTCTGGAAGTTTACTCATATGCTTATTATAAATTAAATTTTCTCTACTCTTATCAATCCATAGCGAATATCTTGATATTTTATAGCATTAAAATTTAGACATGACTTAGTTAAAGAAATCATCTTAACACTGTTACCACAAATTATAACTAATGGAATTAAATCTTGATTTCTTAGGACAAAATCAAGAACCATATCATTAACTTCATGGTGTCTTACACCATGAAGGTCCAAGTGAGTGATTCCATTCTCAACAAAAGTTTTCATAAAACTATTATAATTGGGCAATGGCTAAGGTTCACTTTTTTTACTCCACAATGAATGCTGGAAAATCTACGGCATTACTTCAATCAGCTCATAACTATCATGAGACTGGAAACGAAACCATCTTATTTATTCCAAGAGAAGATGCTGAAAAGAATTCTGGCCTTATTAAATCAAGAATCGGCTTAAGCGCTTCGGCAATAGTAATTGATTCAAAATTAAAAATTTTTGAATATGTTCAAAAGGAAGTAGTGAATAGGCAAATTGACGCAATTCTTGTTGATGAAGCACAATTTCTCAAGAAACATCATGTTCTTCAAATGTGCAAAGTCTGTGATGAGTTAGAAATTCCTGTAATGTGTTATGGCATCAGAACAGACTTCAGAGGAGAGCTATTTGAAGGAAGTGGATCGCTTTTGGCATTAGCAGATAATCTCATTGAGCTTAAGACGGTTTGTAATGAATGCAGTAAAAAAGCAACTATGGTTGTTAGGCTTGATGAGAATGGTAAGGTTGTAACAAAAGGTTCAAAAGTTCAAATTGGTGGTAATGATGTGTACAGAGTTTTATGTAGAAAACATTTTAACGAAGCAACAAAACTTTTAGATTAGTTCTCTTTATTTCATGACCACATACTTGCTCCACCACAAATAGTTAAAGCCTGACCTGTCATAAAGGAGCTTTCATCGGAGGCTAGAAAAACTGCAACACCTTTAAAATCATCAGCTTCCCCAAGCCTCCTCAAAGGCATTCTCTGGCTTGAAGCTTTTTCAGCTTCTGGATTTTCCCATAGAAGTTTTGAAAAATCTGTTTTAACAAGGCCAGGACAAATTGCATTAACTCTAATGTTAGAAGGACCTAATTCAGAAGCATAGTTTCTCACTAAACCTAAAACTGCAAGCTTTGACATGCTGTATGTGCCTAAAGTATCAGAGGCATGGAAAGCCGCAATACTTGAAGTAATCATGATTGATCCCTCTCCTGATTCTTTCATGGAAGGTAAAACCATATTTATCAACCAATGATTAGATTTAACATTTGTATTCATAGTCTTATCATATGATTCATCATCTATTTCAGACATTGATCCAAAAAATGAATTTACACCTGCATTACATACTAATGTAGTAATTGATCCAAGCTTGGATAGTGAAAACTCTACTAGCGCATTCAACTCATCTTTGCTTGACGCATTGCAAGCAAATGCAAATGCTTTTTCCTTGTCAACGGATTCATTGATAGTCTTTGCAGCTTCTTCACACTGATCTAATTTCCTGCTTGATATGACAACATTAGCTCCGTGATTTACCAATCCCTGAGCCATAGCTAAACCCATTCCTTTGGAAGCACCTGTGAGCAAAACATTCTTATTTTTAAGGTCAAAGAGTTTAGACATTTATTCAGTATAAATGAAAAAAGGGAGCAAGCTCCCTTTTTAAAAATAGTCTATTTTAAGAAGATGGTTGAACTATGGGATACCCCTCGAATTCTAGAGTTTCACATGATTCAATTTCATCAAATCTAGATCCGAAATCTGTCTCACCATAATTACTATAGCCAGCATCTCTTTCTGCAGCATTTTGCCAGTAAAAGCCAATTGCATAGTCATAGCCGTCTTGAACAGAGCCGCTTGCATTTGAAGTATCAAATAACGGATCATGCCATACATACCACATGCTATCCTCTTCTGTTCCCTGAACCCATGCATCATAATCTGCCATTATAGGCATAAGTTCATCCATTCCGTTTTCACCTTTGAAAGTACAAAAATAAAAATCAGCATTAAATGGTGGCTCAGCAGTCCACTCAACTCTTGGTGTCATTCCAGCAGTACCTGTAAATTGAAAGATTCTATCTTCTCGACAATTAAGAGTATCGTTATGCTTCGCTTCAAAATCTTCTTGGCTGTCTGCAACCCAATCTTTCCAGCCGGCATTTCTTTGATCTTCATCAGACCATACATTCAACCAAATAGCATCATATGCATCAGTTTCAAATGTTGGGAAATATCCCCAAGCACTCTCAACTGGATGATCTGAATTTTTAGTGACCTCATTAAAATCAGCAACCAGCTTATCTAGACTTTCCCCAGATGTGTTTGGCCCAAAGTCGCACCACATATACTCAAGTAAGAAACTTTCAGCAGCTGCAGTTTCCATTACCTCGGATTCAGAATCTTGATTTGAGCAACCAAAAACAAATAATAAGGCTGTTAAGTAAAAAATATTTTTATTCATAAAAATTCCTCCATCTCAAAATCATACATCAATTTTTATCAAAAATTTATTATGTTCATAAAAAAAACTTAATTTTGGCAAGTATTTTCTTGATAAAGGTCTGCAATCGCCTCTCTCTCGTCTGCATCAAGACTCAGCCTGAATTCGGATTTTATATTCAGCCATTTCTCTAAATATTCACAATGATAGGAAGCATTGTCTGGCATCCAATCCGATGGATCCGATGCGCCCTTGCTAGCATTAGATGAACCGCCAACTGCAATCAAAAGGTCATCAAAATCAATATTGTTAGCAAATTTAAGCTTTCTTGCAGCCGGGAAACTCCAGGCTCCACTTTTATGTGCTTCAAATAATGCAACAACATGGTCTATTTGCACATTTGATGAGGAAAAATAATAAAGGTTATCATATGGATCAAACCATTTTCCTGAATCTACATAACATCCGTCAGAAGAAAAAGTTAAAGGATGATTTACATCATCATCAATGTGTTCAGATTCAAGAACTTCATGTCTATTATTTTGACAGTCGCCATCCCAATCTTGCCAGGTTGGATAATCATTTGATCTATCGTATTCAACGCTTGTATTCTCTTCTTCAAAGCAAACTGCTTTTCCTAAAAAGCTATCTGAACAAACTCGCAACAGAAAAACTGTGAGTGATTGGGTAATAGAAACAATGTTATCAGTGACATTTATCAAAATTGAAAACTCATTCTTATCAAAATAACTTGGTGGTTGATTAAATGTCACTACTCCTTGATTGCTTATAGAAAAATAGGACGGATCATTACCTGAAAGACTATATTGAAGTAAATCACCATCACTATCATTTGCAGAAATAGTTGTAACCGACAATTGCATTTCATCTACCTCAACTTCGCCAACATTATTTACAAAGAATGGCGGATTATTTGGAATCTGAGGTACTGGATCAGTTCCGCCTCCACCATCTCCGCATGAGACGGTAATAATAGTTGCAACAATCAATGGAAATATTGATCTCAAAACAAAATATTTCATAAAAAAGATTATAATCTCAATTAAAAATTAAACATGAAAAAAGCGCTAATTACAGGATCTTCTTCAGGCATTGGTTTTGAGTACGCAAAGTATTTAAACCAGAAAGGTTGGTCTTTAGACTTAGTTTCACATAACGAAGAGAGGTCAAAAAAAGCAAGAGAGTTTTTTCAAGACAACAATAATAACTATCATCTTCTTGATCTTTCAAAAAAAGATTCTATTGCAGAACTACTTGGTAAAATAGATACTCCTGATCTTATCGTTGCTAATGCGGGCATCACTTTGATGAGTAAAGCTGGTGAGAGCTCATCATTAGAGAGAGATGAACTGTATTATCTCTTATGTGGAGGAGTTATCGATTTAATTGAAGGATTATTGCCGAGATTAAGAGAAAAAGATGCTTCAAGGATTGTCATTATTTCAAGTATAGGAGCAGTAACACCGATGCCTAAATCATCACTTTACGCATCTGCTAAGTCTGGTATCTACTCTTATGGAAGATCTATTGGTGAGGAGTTAGCAAATGAAAATATTTCTGTAACTATCTCGCTGCCAGGATATGTAAAAACAAATGCTCACAAAAGAGCTGGTCTTAATCATCTCGAAAAGAAAATTCCTTTTTGGATGTGGATATCTGCTGAAAAGGTTGTAAAGATAACTGAAAAAGCTTCCTTAGCTGGAAAAACAACAGTGATTCCAGGTTTGGCTTATAAGATAGTTAAACCATTTCTAGGCATGAAAATAACATCTAAAGCATGGAAAATGCTCAATAAAAGAAATTAAAAAAGTTTTAAATTATTCTAAGAATTTCTTTTAAGCAAGATTCTAGATCTCTGTTGTTTGTGACGATATGATCAGCAAAGCCTCTATAAATGTCTTCTCTTTCATAGAAGGCTTGTTGAATTGTCTGTTCAGTTGCTTTTACAAATCCGCGATCAGAGAAATTTGAAATACGATTAAGAATTTCTTTTAAAGATACCTCAATAAAAATCACTGATGAATTATTTTTAATATAACTCATTGCATCTTTGCTAAAAATTGCACTTCCTCCTGTTGCTAAAATAGTTTGGTTAAATTTGACTGACATGAGAGCTGCCTCTTCAATTTTTTTAAATTCATCGTTTCCTCTCTCATCCAGAATTTCCTGCAATGATTTATTATTGATATCCTCAATCAATTTGTCACTATCGATAAATTTGAAATTAAAATGCTTTGCTAACTCTTTTCCTATGGACGACTTCCCTGCTCCAGCCATACCTATAAGTGATATTGATTTTTTCATTTTTAAAGTATTTGGTGGAGCCAAGGGGGATCGAACCCCTGACCTCAACGCTGCCAGCGTTGCGCTCTCCCAGCTGAGCTATGGCCCCAAGGTGTCAAGATATTACCTAAACATATTTTTGAAGTAAATATTTATTCAATCTAATTTTATAATCGAACCTGGTAAAGGAGCTGTAAAATTGTTCATATTGATATTGTCAATCGCTTTATCTAATCTCTCTTTAGGCTCCAAAGTATCTTCATCAGTAAGCTTAAAGGTTGCCCAGTGCATTCCAAAACTTTCTTCTGCACCTAAATCTAACATAATTTTGA
>MDTE01125894.1_pt1 | contig 21859 bp, 21 predicted proteins | sample 811231 | NCBI WGS metagenome assembly MDTE01 (sample SAMN05326651, study PRJNA326480) | marine metagenome | isolation source: seawater | place: Indian Ocean: Red Sea | collected 2010 | reverse complement strand
CGCAGGTGATGTGTCTCTTCTTGCGCAAACGACCCTAAGCCACCGGGATTGGGAATCCATTCTAGAGGCTGCCAAGAGTCGCTTCCCTCTGCTTGATGTCCCCGGAAGAAGCGATTTGTGTTTTGCCACAACGAACCGGCAGGGAGCACTGATGGCAATAGCTGAACGCTGTGACAGCGTCATAGTAATCGGGTCAGCGAATTCATCTAATACCCGAGCACTCGAAAGGCTAGCTGTCGAAGTGGGCTGCCCTGAGGTCTACCGAGTCAACCATGCGTCAGAGATCCCCGAGGACCTCTCGGGAACTGTTGGTGTCACGGCTGGAGCGTCAGCCCCAGAGGAGCTAGTCAACGCAGTCCTTTCAGCACTCAACCCAAATGATGGCGTGGAGGAATTTCGATTTGTCCTCGAAGAAGAATACTTCCCCCCGCCACGAGAACTTCGATCGCTAATTAACGCAATCGGGTTTTTTTCTAAGATAGGTTTTTCAGACCCAGAAGCCGAGAGGACTATTGATGATAGGTCAATCGACGCTTCGGATGTCCTAACGTCTCTTCTGTAAGCCTGGTCTTCTTATACTCCAGCTACTACTTGGGCTTCATTAAATAACTCTTGAAGTGTCGAATGCAGATTATCTGAGTACTCCTTCAGCGCTGGGCGCGAAACCCTTTTTTCTCCTTCTGCAGGTTGTGGAGGTGGGATCAACTCTCCGTAAAGGATCACTACCTTACGAGGCACGGGAAAAAACTTTCCCTTTGGCATAGCCCGCTCTGACCCGCCTATAGCCACTGGGAGGATAGGCGCACCAGCCTTCGCAGCAAGCCAGACGGCACCATCAAGAATAGGAAAGATCGTGGGGCCGGATTTTCGTTCGCCTTCAGGAAAGACCGTTAAAGCTTCCCCGCGTTTAAGCGCATTCAATGAGGCGTGTAATGCTAGTTTGTCAGCTTTCGATGAACGATCTAACGGGATACCCCCCATACCAGGAAGGGCCCATGCCCAAAATTTTGTTACGAATAGGGACCCTTTCGCTAGAAAGAAAAGCTTGCGTCGACATGTGGCGCTTATCAAAGGAACATCGAGATTTGAACGGTGGGTAGGAGCGACAATAACCCGTCCTTTTTTCGGTAAGCCCGAACTGTTTTTTGCATAAACGCGAAAGTAAAGAAAGAAAGCTATTTTCGCTATACCTTTGAGGAATACATACAGCAATCGTGAAGCGATTGATGCTTCAGAGCTCATTGACCTTCTAGCCTCTTCGAATGCGGTCATTGCAAAAAAAGTTCCTCAATGTAGTCGGAGGTTTCCTCAATTGTCTTCCCAGTCGTGTCAATCACTACAGCTTCTTGATCAGCTACGAGAGGTGAATCGTCACGAGTGCTATCTTTGGTGTCCCGCTGAAGAATTTCTTCCATAATGTCTTCAACCGATCTTCCTGATTCTAAACTTCGTCGCCTCGCTCGTTCTTCTGGCGTTGCAGTTACATATACTTTGAGTTGGGCTTCAGGGAAAACGACTGACCCTATATCGCGCCCTTCAAGGACCCCTCCTCCGCGCACTCTAGCCCATGAGCGTTGCTGCCTTCGCATTATTGAACGCACACCAGGATTTGCTGCTACCTTACTGACTGCCGCGTTGACCTCTGGGCTTCGAATAGCCTCCGTAAGGTCGTCGTCATCAACATAGACTTTCCCATTGGTAAATTGGATGTTGATACGCCCAGCGATTTCTGCTATTCCTGTTTCATCATCTAATGACGTTGACTGTGCCAAGGCCACCGCAGCGACGCTTCTATACATGGCGCCAGTATCCAAATATTCGAGGCCGAGTTGCTTCGCTACCTGCTTGGCAAGTGTTGATTTTCCTGAGCCAGCGGGCCCATCAATCGCAAGTATGCTGAGCTTTGCATCACCAGCAACTCGAAGTTGATCAAGGACATCAAAGAATGAAGGAAAAGTTTTTGCCACGCATTGGGGAGAATCAAGAGTTATTCCGGGAACAACGAGTCCAAGAATGGAGAATGCCATGGCTATCCTATGATCGTCGTATGTATGGATGGTCCCTTTCTGGATTTCTCCAGGGTAGATGATCATCCCTGTTTCTGTTTTTTCAGCTTTTACTCCGATCTTACGAAGTTCAGTTATCAGCGCTGTTACCCTATCCGATTCTTTTTTGGCTATAAAGGCGACATCGCTGATGGCTGTCGAACCGGAAGCCAGTGGAGCTATAGCAGCAAGGGTCGGGACAGTATCAGATATTTCTTTCATAGAGACATCAATACCGGCGAGAGAACCAGTTCCAGTAACCGAAAGGGCATGGTCCAATCTCGTAACTTTGGCGCCCATTTTTTCTATGATGCCAACAAAACCTGTATCGCCTTGAATCGATTGATTTCCGATACCTTCTACAGTGACGCTGCCACCAGAGATTGCCGCCGCTGCGAAGAAATACGATGCTGCGGAAGCATCGGGTTCTATTTCATATCTGGAATTTTGATACCCAGTTGGCGAGATTACATACCGTCGATCGGTAACTCGTTCAGCTTGTGCTCCGAATGCTTGCATTACAGAAATTGTCATATCAATGTATGGTCGCGAAACCAGATCCCCTTCTATATTCAGCTCCAATTGATCTGGGAAACACGGGGCGGCCAGAAGAAGAGCTGAAATAAATTGGCTTGAGATACTACCATTAAGTGTGATTTGGCCGCCTTTCAAGTTCTTTCCATTTACTACGAGCGGGAATGAGTTCGCAGCTTCAAGGTATTCAATCTGCGCACCTAATGATTCAAGGGCTTTGCAAAGCCCTTCATGAGGGCGGTTCCTTATTTGCTGATCGCCATCTATCGTTACTTCTTGCCCGCAGAGCGCCGCTAACGGCAAGCAGAAGCGTGCAGTCGTTCCACTTTGGTGAACCCAGATAGTTTCCGCTGGTCTTTGTAAACGACCTCCTGTGCCGATGATCGAAACAGATTGGTCATTTGAATTCTGACGGATTTCAACTCCCATCTTCTGCAAGGAATCCATCATCACATGTGTATCTTCAGAGAATAATACGCCTGATAGGCTCGATTCCCCATTTGCTAAACCAGCTACGACCAGAGCTCTATTTGTAATGCTCTTTGAACCGGGAAGGGAAAGACGAACATTTGGTGGTTCGACGAGCGGGTCAATACTTAGCATAATTATTCCATGGCCCTAACAGATGGCCGGTAACCGTTTGCCATAAGCCCTCCGACTAGTCGTTCGCTTTTCTCTGCTGGAACAACCATAATGACAACACCCCGCTCCCCTTCTGACGAATGCGCTATTTCAAGGTCGTATATGTTGACATCGATCTCTGTAGCTAATCTGGTCAGACTAGCGAGTTCACCCGGCTGGTCGAGGACAGGAATCCTGACGACATCAAGGTCAATATCGACTGGGACACCAGTTGGGAGATTTACTCTTGCTGACCTTGCATGTTCCAAGTCCTTTAGCAGAGCATCCTTGTCTCTTGAAGCAATATTCTTTCGTGTCTGATCGAGGGAAGCTATTACTTCGTCGATGACACTAAGGATTGCATCAGAATTATCAATGCAAATATCTGGCCAGATGCCTGGATTCCCTGCAGCTATTCGGGTCATGTCTCGAAAGCCTCCAGCAGCTAAGCGTAAAAGCGGTCGGTGCTCTTGAGAGTGATCATCAGCGATCCTCATGAGAGCCCCCGCAGTCAAATGAGGAACATGCGATACAACTGCAACAAGCTCGTCGTGTGCGTCTGCATCAATAACAACCACATCCGCTCCAATTTCAACAATGACGGCCCGCACTTTCGCAAAGTGGTCATCACCAGTAATCTCTGCTGGAGTAAGGACCCAAGCTGCCCCCCTAAAAAGGTCGCCTCTCGCCCCTCGTATGCCTTCTTGCTCGCTACCAGCCATGGGGTGACCTGGAACAAATAGAGGACTATTGATCTCTTGGACTATAGAGCCTTTAACGCTTCCAACATCAGTAACGGCTTTAGCCCCTTCATCGAGCGCCTGCCGAACAGAAGCAACAACATTGCTAACAGGCGTAGCGACAAAGGCTATATCAACATCATCCATGGTCCCGACCCTGTCGATAGCGCCCATATCCAATGCCAAATCTTCTCGTTCTTTATCTAGGTCTTGGCCTACAACAGACCACCCTGCTTCTCGAAGAGCCATCCCAACTGAGCCCCCAATAAGCCCAAGTCCTATGATCCCTGCTTTTCCACTCATTTCGGCCTCCCCGATGGGAAAGAGCGACAACTACCTTGCTTATTGATCCTACGCTCTCTCTACTTGATATTAGTCTTGTTCACTAAGAAAGCTGAGAGTATTAACTCGGGAATAGTACTTATGGCAAGGCTTCTGTTTCAGAATCGGCGATTGCACGCTCTAAATTTCGAATTTCTTCCATCGTTAACGCTCGCCATGACCCTGGTGCCAGTTTTCTATCAGTAATCGGACCTATCCGCGTTCGTATTAGTCGATTGACAGGGTGCCCCACCTTTGCGCACATTCTACGAACCTGACGATTACGCCCCTCATGAATCACTATTCTTAGTAGGCCTTTTTCCACTTCAGAAACTTTCGCTGGAGCCGTCTTTCCATCTTCGAGCTCAACGCCCTCGCGAAGTGATCGAAGAGCGGAGCGGGACACTTTTCCAGAGACACTAACAAAGTATTCTTTTGGAACCCCGAAAGAGGGGTGTGTTAAGCGGTGGGTCATGTCCCCATCATTGGTTAACAACAAAAGCCCCTCTGTTTCTCGGTCAAGGCGGCCAACAGGGAAAACTCGCGGCTTATCCGGAACAAGATCTACAACTGTTTTTCGTCCTTGGGGGTCACTCGCAGTCGAAATAACATCAACAGGTTTGTATAAAAGATAGTAAACCAGGTCCGGTTTAATACTGATTTGCACTCCATCGACAACTACAAGGTCAGTAGTTGACGTAATTCTCTGCCCAAGAGTAGCTACTTCTTCGTTGACCTGAACACGGCCTTCTAAAATCATCTCTTCAGCAGCTCGCCTACTAGCAACCCCTAAACGGGCTAGAACTTTCTGAAGCTTTTCCGTGGTGGCTGCTTCTTCTTCCACAGCTCTAGGTCGCCGGAGGTTGATCTGCCCCTGACTGCACAGAAAGATCCTGATCTGACTTATTAGGCTCAGTAGGTGTTGCGTCAGGGCGAAGCCCGCTTTCCAGAGCCTCTACTACATCAGCACCTGGAACAAATTCTGCAAGTGGTGGCAAATCGTCTAACGAGTGAAGTCCTATTCTTTCAAGAAATAACGAAGTAGTCCCAAAGAGAACTGCGGAACCCGGCCCTACATCTCGCCCTACTTCGTACACATAACCGCGTTGTTGGAGTGTTCGGACCACTGAATCAACGTCAACTCCTCGGATTGCTGAAATCTGCATCCGAGAAATAGGCTGTTTGTATGCGATAATAGCCAGCGTTTCAAGAGCAGCCGCAGACAGTCGAGCATTCTGACCTTCTAAGACGAAACGCTCGACATATGGCGCTGTATCGGGATGCGTTTGGAATCGGTAACCCCCCGCTACTTTTGCAAGGATAAATCCCCTACCGTCACTCTCATATTCTTTTGCCAGATCATCACAGATCTCCTCGACTTGTTTCTTCGGGATTTCAAGAAGTTGGGCCATAACGTTAGAACCAACGGGATTGTCGGAAACGAGGATAATCGCTTCGATCGCACTTCGATATTCGTTAGTTATTTGAATCACCCCTCATATGCATCGATCGAAGAAAGGTCGTTGGAGTCATCAACGCCCACCCATTCAATAGTTAGTGCGCCGAACGTCGATAACTGGGTTAGTTCGATCATGCCTTGCTTGTACATTTCGAGAATAGCAAGAAAGTGAACAACGATTTCTATTCTGTCAACTGCGTTACTTGTCAGTTCCCGAAGCGTTGTAGTTCCTCGGTTCTCTATTTCGCCAATCAATCTATCTACAGTCTCTGCAACAGTTAATTTCACTGGAGTAACGTGGAAAAAATCGATTGAAGGTTTAGGAGCTGTTGCTCGCTGATAAGCGTCAGCGAGATCCTGAGCTTTGACCCCAGTCAGTAGATCAGGCACTAGGCCAAAGAATTGTTCTTCCATGCCTGCTGTGCGTGGATACGAGAAAGCAGCATCGTAAGCTAAATTCTCCAATGCGCGTGATGCGTCTTTAAAGGTTTTACATTCAAGAAGTCTTGCGAGAAGAAGGTCGCGCTCCTCCCAAAGGGCGAGTTCATCCTCTAAGTCATAACCAGTAGTATTGGGGAGGAGACGTCGGCTTTTGAGCTCAACAAGAGTCGCAGCTATCAGAAGAAATTCTGTAGCAACGCCTAAGTCTACGTCTTCCATTTTCTCTATTTCTTGCAAATAGGCGTCGACGATAGATCCAAGTGAGACCTCATACAAGTCGACTTCATCCTGAAGAATCAGATGTAAAAGCAGATCGAATGGCCCTGCGAAAACGGATGTTTCTACTTCATATGCCACTGTTTAACAATAGATGCGAACAGGCCTCAAGGAGTGAATCCTCGGGTCAAAATATATTTTTTCACCAGATGCTTTGTGATCGACTTATGTATCGGTTTGTCGTTCTAATAATCCACTCCGCTACAGATTGTGCATTCCATACCTTTATGTGTTCGTGATGCTGCTACTGCATCGTCTGTTGACTGGTATTGGGGTTTGTCTCCACGATCTAAACGGTCATCGACCACATCTTGCTCTTCAATTTTCTCAGGCCCGCCAGCAGGAAAGACATGATCTTTCCAATCGTCGGAGTCACTCCAGCGATACGGAAGGTCTTTTATAGAGAGTGCATCTTTATGTTCAAAGAGAGAAAGAACGTCAGAGATAATATTGTAGCTAAGGTCAATATCGCCCGGCTTTCCAGTTGTGTGACCCAAAGGAAAATCGAGAAATCCTGATCTTGGAGTTTTGGCGGCTTCAGTGATATCACGCGCTGAGGAAACGGACATTGTTGGGATACCTGCACTTTCAAGTTGATGAGCGATCAAACCCACGGTTTGATGGCAAACAGGTCAGACAGGAATTAGAAGAACTACATCAATTTCATCTTCCAAACAGCGTTGCACTAAAGACGGCGCAAGTTCTTCATTTACTCGCCTTTGTGAGTAGATACCACCCATGCAGGTAAAAAAGAAGGGCGCCAGCTCCTTGACCTTCCCATCTCTATCTATTTTTCTTAAAGCCTCAATTGGGAAGACCACGTTGATATCTTCTCTTGCATCTGAGAGATCATAGGCAAAGTGCGTAGCTCGCAAATCCTCTGAGTTAGCATCTGATGGGATAGCTCGGTACGTTACATCGTCCTTGTATGTAAAGGCGACTTGGCCGACCTTATAGATTCCCCCTGTTGCTATGACGCCGAGCCTGCTTTCGCATAAAGGCTTAGATACAGGAGCCAAGTTCGGATCCTTGTCAGCGAAATACCATTCGTACGGCTCATATCCCAGCGCCGAGTACGTTGCAGTTATCCGCTCAATATAGTTTATTGGAGATTTCGTGATAGCTTCCATAGCTAAATCTTAGCCTTATTTCGTTATTTGGAAGATTTCACCTGTTGGGTAGCGCACAGATCACGATTCTTCGCGTAACCTTAGCCAAGATGGCACGAGTATTTAGCGGAATCCAACCTTCAGGGGACTTACATCTCGGTAATCTTCTTGGCGCGCTAATGAACTGGGTGAACCATCAGGAAGAGCATGACGCTGTGTACTGCATAGTCGACCTCCATGCTTTAACACTTCCGAAAGACCCTGAAGAACTCCGATCAAATACATTGCAACTAGCTCAACTTCTAATGGCAGTTGGACTGGACCCAAATAAGAGCACCTTATTTGTTCAAAGTCACGTTCAGGAGCACTCCCAACTAGCCTGGCTGATGGAGTGCACCGTAAGCTTCGGGGAACTTAGCCGCATGACTGCGTTCAAAGATAAATCTGATCGTAGTGAATTTATTTCTGCGGGCTTGTTTACCTACCCAGCCCTTCAGGCGGCTGATATTCTTCTGTACGACACTGACCTAGTTCCAGTCGGTGATGACCAACGACAACATATCGAAATTACCCGAGATGTTGCAGAACGGTTTAATCACCGGTTCGGTGAGACTTTTGTTGTGCCTCAACACGTGATCCCCAAGGCCGGAGCCCGTGTTATGGATTTACAACACCCTGAGAGGAAAATGTCGAAATCAGAACATTCGGTTAATGGCACGATCAATGTTCTGGAAAACCCTGACAGTGTTAGAAAAAAAATCAAACGTGCGGTTACAGATAGCGATGGTGAAGTTCGTTTTGATTTTGAAGAAAAGGCCGGTGTTTCAAACCTCCTTTCAATTCTTGGGGCAGCAAAAGGAATACCCCCATCTGAAGTGGCAACCTCCTTCGAGAGGTACGGAGATCTCAAAGCTGCTACTGCTGACGCTGTTATTGAGCTTCTATCTCCGATACAAGAACGATTTGCTGACCTTCAATCTGATCCGGCAGAAACACGCCGGCTTCTTCAAGTTGGAGCAGATAAGGCTCGGGAAGTCGCTTCAGCTACCTTAACTCGAGCTCAACATAACTGTGGCCTGCTTGAGAGCTAACGTCGACGTGCCTCTCTGGTTGCGTGTAAGGCAACAGCCATAGCAGTGGCAACGTTAAGAGAATCGACGTCTTTTGACATTGGTATTCTGAACCTATAGTCGCATTTCTTTAATGCTGCTGTTGTCAGACCTGTTTGTTCGGCTCCAACGAGTAAGGCGACTGGTGTATCCTCGTCCAACTCCATTTCCGATATGTCATTGGCACTAGAATCTGGGGTTAATCCCACACGGAGAAACCCTGAAGATTCTAATTCATCTAAACCCTTTTCGAAATCAGGTATCCGAGCATGATTGGTCTTAAAGACTTGCCCCATAGATACTCGAACTGATCGTCGATATAGCGGGTCGCATGAAGCCGAATCTATGCAAACGAGGTCGGCGTCTAAAGCGGATGCATTTCTAAACAAGGCTCCCATATTTGTCGGATTCGTCACGTTTTCTGTAACTACTACTGTATTTGCAGATTTAATCGCATCAGAAAACTTCAAGGGAGTAGGTCGCACGAAAGACCCAATTGGATCTCGGATACTTGACCGGCCAGAAATAGCGAGTATCACGGGTTCACCGCAGAATAATATAGTTGCTGTCTTTGGAATCCACGTTGGAAGCGGTTTCTTTCTGCTGGCGTCAACTACCAATGTCAATAAGTCGTGCCCCGTTTTGATTGCTCGCTCAATTACTTGGTCGCCTTCTGCAAGGAATGACTTGTCCATATCTCCGCCTGGCCGTTCTCGCTCCTGGCGTTTTTGGTGGTTGTTGAGGCTGAGGAAATCTCGAATAAGTGGATCATTTGGGTCAGTAATATTGTATGAGTTCATGAGCGATCAGCTCTTTTCAAGACTGCAAGAACGTCCTGCGGGATTTCTGTATTATCTTCTTCATTGTGATGTTGGAGCGCCCAAGATACGACTATGGGAGCGCTTCCAGCTTTCGCTAAGAGTTCTGCTCCTAGCTCACTATGGATGCAATAAGAGTGGATCCTCTTTCGTAGGCCATCCTTTCGACACCAGCTTCTTATTATGTCCATGGGGAGTATTTTCTGGAGTGTTGTTGCAGATACTCTTCCAAGAATTCCGAGGTTCGACTCAGCTTTCCCCACGTCATGCAGAGCAGCTGCAATAACATGACTTGGTTGGAAAGGTCCTGATGGGTCACTCAGTACGCATTTAGCATTTCGTACGCTGTGAATTCTATCTATTCGTGGTTGCGATAGGTACAGTTTTTTCTCTTCTTCGTTTAAGAGCTCTAGAAGCTGGAATTCGGTTTTTGTATCAGCTCGGAAAGCAAACACTGAAACGAAAAATCGTTTTACTAAATGGAAAGGCGACCCTAACTGCAGCATTTCACAAAAGGGCCCGTGGGTGCGCTGACTGATAAACCTCAATAAGCTGATCTCGAGATACGTGAGTGTATATCTGGGTTGTTGAAATACTCGCATGCCCTAGCAACTCCTGCACTGTTCGAATATCAGCACCGTGCTCAAGCATATGAGTAGCGCATGAGTGCCGAAGTGTATGCGGGGATAACTGTGCGCCCAAACCAACTTTCCTTCCATATTTCTTTACTATTCCCCATCCGCCTTGCCTAGACAGTCTTCGCCCCTGCCTGTTGAGAAATAGGGCTTCGCTGTCGTCTCTGCTTGCCCACCGTTCTGGCTCTAGTTTTCCCCTTCCATCTGGTGATAGCCATCTCATCAGTGCTGTTTCTGCATATCTTCCCAAGGGCACTATTCGTTCTTTGTTTCCCTTGCCTAGCACCTTAAGAAGTTTCTCTGATAAATCAAGATCGCTAATAGATAAAGAAACAACTTCAGAAATTCGTGCCCCCGTTCCATAAAGTATTTCCATCATAGCCTTATCTCTTTTTCCGGCTGCCCCCTCATCATCGATTGCAAATAAGAGTTCACTTACTTCTTTCTCGCTTATAGGTTTCGGAAGCCCTCGGGGAACACGAGGGAGTTCAACATTCTTTGCAGGGTCATCGCTTCGGAAATTCTCAACCGCGAGAAACCGGTGGAATGACCGCACTGCCGCCATCGCTCTAGCGACAGTGGATGCTGCTTTACCACTTGACTGAAGCTCTCGAAGATACACGATGATAGAAGACTCTTGTACGTCTCCTATCCGTTCGCCTTGTTCCTCTAGCCAGAAAAGATAGTTTCGCAAGTCACGTTCGTAAGCGCTGACCGTCGATTCAGCTCTTCCACGCTCAACTCGAAGCCAAAGCAGGAAATCTTTTATTTCTCTTAGTCCAGATGCAGGTACTTCATTCATCCAATGTGCTCTTTAGCAAGCATGAGCCCAATAATGGTTTTCGCGTCAATAATTTTTTTCTCCGCGATCATTCCGACTACATCATCTAGGTCTATCTGAACTATTTCCATATACTCTTCTTCTGCACCTTGCCGATTGTCGGGAACTGGAGTGCAGTCAGTGGCTAGATAGCAGTAGGAGTATTCATCACAAAACCCTGGCGAATTGTAATACTCCCCGAGCAAGTGTAATTCCCCAGCACTTAAACCTACTTCTTCAACGAGTTCTCTTCTCGCTGTTTCTTCGGGAGGTTCTCCAGCTTGGTCTCTTTTCCCTGCAGGTATTTCCAATAGGTACTGATCAGCGGCGCAACGGTACTGGCGGATCATCGTGACTGTTGATCCATCCAATGGAACAATACAGACAGCCCCTGGGTGTCTAGTTATTTCGCGATTCAATAGCTCGTTTTTTGGACCTCTAACTGTGGCTTCGAACACTGATATAACACCACCTGAGAATCGTAGTTTTTCTTCAATCTGTTCGAATATCGTGATAGGAATTCCTCCTTCGCTAAGGTTAATCAGCCATAGAAGGTTCTGTGATATCTAGAAGCTGTGGGTTTCTTCCACTAGCACGGGTTATCGCCGCTGAAACGAAGCCTACAAATAACGGCGCAGGGCGGTCCGGCCGACTTTTGAACTCTGGGTGAGCCTGGGTACCTACCCAGAATGGGTGGGTTGAAAGCTCAATAAATTCTACGAGTCGTCCGTCTGGGCTTTCACCAGAACATAGGAATTCTGATTCATCAAATTTTGATCTAAATTTAGGATTAAATTCGTATCGGTGTCGATGGCGTTCCGAAACTACTGTCCTTCCATAGGCTTCAGCTACCTGTGACCCTTCTAGAAGCTCGGCAACATACGCCCCCAACCGCATAGTTCCTCCCATTTCGGTGATATCCCGCTGCGACTCCATTAAGTCAATAACAGGATAAGACGTTGTTGGGTCAAATTCAGTTGAATTAGCGCCTGCCATTCCCAGTACATTTCGTGCATACTCGATTGTCATGACCTGCATTCCAAGACACAGTCCAAGGCATGGAATTTCATTCTCTCGGGCAAACCCGACAGCTGCGATCTTGCCTTCGACCCCTCGCTCACCGAAACCTCCTGGGATAACGATTCCATCTAGATCTTTCAGCCTTCCGGCAGCTAGGAGTCCTTCGACCTCTTCTGCCTGTATCCATTCGATGTTGATATTCGTGCCTGCGTGAATACCTGCATGATTAAGGGATTCCACAACTGAGAGATAAGCATCAACAAGAGTGACATATTTTCCGATAAGGCCAATTCGAACTGAACTTCGCGCAGCTTGAACCTTCTCAACAAGTGCTTCCCATTCTTTGAGGTCCGGCTCTATAGGAGGAAGTTGAAGAATGGAGCATAAGAACTGATCAAGGCCTTCTTCATGAATCACCAGAGGAATTTCATAAAGAGAGTCTGCATCAGCAGCATTTATCACTCCTTCTAATGGTACGTCACAGAGATTAGATATTTTTTGCTTCAACGCATCATTTATAGGTTCTTCACTTCGACAGACGATCGCATCGGGCTGGATACCTCGGCTTCGTAATTCAGTTACAGAATGTTGAGTGGGCTTAGTCTTCTGTTCCCCTGAGGGTCCAATAAACGGAACCAATGTGACATGAACGTAGCAAACATTTTCGCGGCCGCAGTCAAGGCGAAATTGGCGGATGGCCTCTAAGAACGGGAGGATTTCGATATCTCCGACTGTCCCCCCAATTTCTGTAATAACTACGTCGACGTTCTCACCAGAAAGTGAAGTGATCCGTTTTTTTATTTCATCAGTAATATGAGGAATTACCTGAACAGTCTTTCCTAGATAATCGCCGTGGCGCTCAGCTGCAATAACCGAAGAATAGATAGAACCGGTTGTGGCGTTAGAGCCCTGTGAAAGGTTCTCATCAATAAAACGTTCGTAGTGTCCAAGATCTAAATCTGTTTCACCTCCGTCATCTGTAACGAAAACTTCGCCATGTTCATAGGGATTCATAGTTCCAGGATCAACATTAAGATAGGGGTCGAGTTTCTGCATGGTCACTCGCAGTCCTCGCGCCTTCAGTAGCCTTCCGAGAGAGGAGGCAGTCAGTCCTTTACCTAGCGAACTCGCAACTCCACCTGTAACAAAAATGTGCTTGGTCACGGGATAACAGCATACCCGAAGTTCGTTCAGGAAGTTTGGATAACCGAGTTTGATTATTTCTACTGCTTAGTAAATTTTCCTATTGAAATCTTAGTTACTGAGAACGAGATGCTGCTATCAACTCAACTGCATGTTTCTGCGCGTTTTTACTGTCAGGTGACCCGGAGAGCATCCGAGAAATTTCTGTGACTCTTTGCGTGTCATCGAGCGTTACCACCTCGACATCAACCCCCTCATTGGTTTCAGATTTGGTTACACCGATATGCGTATCAGCGTATGCAGCCACCTGGGCCAAATGAGTTACAACCAAAACCTGGCGGTCGGTTGATAGATCTTTTAAAGCTTTCCCAACCGAAAGGGCTACTTCTCCACCTATCCCTGCATCAACTTCATCGAAAATTGCTGTTGCTGGATCGACTGAAAGAACTAGGCGAAGAGCCAGCATCGCTCGAGAGAGTTCACCCCCTGAAGCAATTTTTGACAGAGGTTGGAGTTCTGAACCCTTATTCAGAGATATTAATAATTCTACGTTCTCTCCAGATTTGCCATCTACAGAAAATTCTATAACGGCGTGCGGCAACGAAAGACCGACTAAATGGGTAAGGATTTCTTTAGATAATTTCGGCGCTGCTTTCTTTCTCTCCTGGTAGATCTTTTCTTCTTCTGTGGCCATTTCACCTCGAAGTTTTGAAAGCAGCTCCTCAGTTTCTTTAATTCGTTCATCAGATCCTTCTATCGACTCAATTTTTTGTTGAAGGTCGCTTCGGTATAGTAAAACTTGATCTAGCGTTTCACCGTATTTCCTTCGCAAACCTGTCAGAAGACTTCTGCGCTGTTGCACTTGGGAAAGTTTTTCGGGGTCAGACTCTAAAGATTCCGCTATCCCTCTTGCATTTGAGGCAGCTACAGATGCTTTGTCAAGAAGTTCGTTAACTGCTTCTTCAAGTTCTTTCAACGAGTCACGACCACTGATTTCCCTAAGTAGGTCAGTAAGCTCGTCAATGAACCGACTATTTGAGCCAAGAACCTGAATGACATGCATAGCTGAATCGCGATTTCCAGCGACATCACCCAGCAAAAGTTCTTCTGATCGGAGACGTTCATCCTCCGATGTGTCTACAATCTCAGCTTCATCAATTTCTGCTGCCTGAAACTTATAGAGTTCTAGCTCTTTTTCCCTGTCTCCACCCACGCCTCCTAATTCCGCCAAAATTGCATTAAGGGAGTTTTCTTCCATACGGAAGTTCTCTAGCCGGGTGGTGTCTATCGAAGCAAAAGCATCTAACGCTTTCCTTTGGTTATCTCTTTGGCTTAAACCGGAGTATCCATGCTGGCCATGAATTTCAACAATTGGCGCTGAGAACTTCTGAAGGATGCCGACAGTTGAAAGCTCTCCGTTAAGATAAGCCCTCGATCTTCCTTCTTTGGGAATAACACGCCGCAATATGACTTCATCTTCATCACAGATGAAGCGCCCTTCAACTGTCGCTTCTTCATTAAAAATTCCCACAAGTGAATTATCTGATCGCCCTCCAGAAAGTAGTTGCAATGCTGTCACAAGTAAGGTTTTTCCAGCTCCGGTTTCTCCAGTGATAACAGTCATCCCTTCACCAAAAACAATCGAAGCTTCCTCAATCACGCCTAGGTTCTTGACAGCTAACTCAAGTAACTGATTTCTACTTTTCGAAGTACCCACCCGAATGACTTTACTTTTCGATCACGTTTAACGGTCAGATAATCCAAATTTTTCTTTAAGAACACGGTGAAAGTTATTACTTCCGAATGAAACTAACCGTGCAGGTTTTTCTGCCGCAGTGCATGATAGCGTTTGGCCCACTTCTAATTGCGAAACAACATGGCCGTCTAACGCAATCGAAGCGTTCGAGCCTGGAAGCACTTCTATTTTTAAATTGTCATCAGGTGAAAGAACCACTGACCGATCAAACAAAGAATGAGGCGCTACCGGAGTCAGTAGAAGGGCTTTGTGGGTGGGGTCGATGATCGGCCCTCGTGCAGATAAAGAATACGCTGTCGAACCTGTCGGCGTAGCTACAATTAATCCATCAGTAGCGTACGACATGAAGAAGTCATCGTTGATGTCTAAAGCAAGCCGAACGGTTCGACCAGTATCATTTTTTTCAATTACGACTTCATTTAGAGCTCGTAATGGGCTTTCTTCTCCATCAATCAAGACCTCCAGCCGCATTCGCTCCTCAATAGTATGCTTACCTTCGAAAAATTCCTGCATCCGAAACTGCGCAAGCGTCGGTTCAACTTCGGTAAGGTAGCCCATCCTCCCTAAATTGATACCCATCACAGGCACGCCGAAGTCACTTACCTCACGAACCATGTAAAGAATAGATCCGTCTCCTCCAAGAGCTACGGCCAGATCAATAGACTGGTCTATTTCACTCTCACAGATCGCGAGGTCTTCGCGGTTCACTGCCGAGGCAGAATCTCCTATCAGGACGCAGATGTGGCCGGACGATTCGATCCATTGAATCAATTCAGTAGCTAATTCAACAGCTTCTGATCGATTAACATTAACAAATGCGGCAACTCGTGACATACACCCTCTAGGTTATGGGATTGTGGCTGAGTAGCCACTATTGAAGATTGGGTTTCATTGATCTCAATTCTTTGGAAACATCGACGAACTGTTTTTTCGCCCCCTTTATAAGGTGGAAGAAGAACTCACGATTACCTTTAGCTCCAGCAAGAGGAGAAACGGCCATCTCCTGCAACGGAGCTCCGACCCGTGCCGCTTCTTCGGCTACTTCCCTTAGCGTCCGTTCCCATACTCGAGGATCACGAATGACTCCCCTAGCTTGACTAGCCTCTTCGTGCGATGATTCAAACTGTGGTTTCACTAACAGAACTAGGGAGGCGCCTTCTTTGCAGAGAGCCACAAGATCTTCAAGGACTAATCTGAGCGAGATGAATGAAAGATCAGCAACTAACAATTGAAATACTTTACCGTCAAACGTAGCAACAGCATCTCTGATATTTAATCGTTCGTAGACTTCAACTCGTGCATCGTTTACGAGCCGTTCGTGAAGTATTCCATACCCCACATCTATCGTTGTTACAGTTAAAGCCCTATTCTGCAAGAGACAATCTGTGAACCCTCCTGTGGATGCTCCTACATCTACACAATCTAATCCATCAGGGTTGATACAAAAGGCACTAAGAGCATGAGCCAGTTTGTGTCCGCCTCTACTCACGTAATCGTCTTTCTCAGAAACCAGTTCAAGGCTGTCACTTCTAAGCACTAGTTGAGCTGAAGTGGCAGCGAAACTTCCATTCACCTGAACTTTTTTCGCTGCAATAAGACTCTCAACTTCTATTTGGGTAGCAGCTATCCCGCGTCTGATGAGTTCGGAGTCCAGGCGTATACGTCTAATGATTTAATAATAGCCAGAATTTATCTGTTGATTCAGGCTACTTCCCATGTCGGCTGTGAGTTTAGAAGATCACTAATATCCCCTAAACCTTGCTGGGTTCTAGCAACGTCTATCTGTTGGTTAACAACGGAAGCATACTCAGGTCGTTGGACTTCACGGAACACTCCGACAGGAGTTGGCTCGTATGGGCCGCTAGAAATTCTAGAAATAGCAAATGCTAAGCTCGGGTCTTCACAACTTTCATCGTGAACAATGAGCGCAGACTCTCCCACATCTGCGACCTTAACAATCTCAGCATTCCCTTGGGAATTAGAGATGACACCAAATTCATTATCTTCACCGAATCTAATCGGCTCACCGTGAGTCAGCTGGATCAACATTGAATCGCGCTTATCTTTCTTCGTTATCTGAGCAAAAGCCCCATCGTTAAAGACGTTACAATTTTGGAAGATTTCAACCAGAGATGCTCCTCGATGTTCATGTGCTCTCCGGAACGTTTCCTGCATGTGCTTTCGGTCCATGTCGTGAGTACGTGCGACGAAAGTGGCTTCAGCACCCAACGCGACACTAACTGCATTAAACGGCTGATCCACTGACCCCATCGGTGTAGATTTTGTTATTTTTCCAACTTCACTTGTAGGCGAATACTGTCCCTTGGTAAGACCATAAATCTGATTGTTGAAGAGGAGAATCGTCATGTTTACGTTTCGACGCATAGCGTGAATAAGATGATTTCCACCGATAGAGAGCATGTCTCCATCACCACCGATTACCCAAACGTCAAGTTCAGGCCTGGCGATAGCTAAACCGGTCGCTACTGCGGGGGCTCTTCCATGGATGGAATGCATGCCATACGTGTTCATGTAGTAAGGGAAACGCGCCGCACAACCTATCCCCGAGATGAACACCGTATTTTCTGGTCGTGGTCGAGATTCCATTTCTGGCAGCATGAGTTGCATAGCCGTCAAAATAGAATAGTCTCCACATCCTGGACACCATCTTGGCTCTTGGTCGCTGGTCCAATCAGCTTTAGTGGTTTCTGGCGCTGGCGCAGTGTCGGTCATGTTTCTCCTGCTTACTTTAGTTCTTCAACTATAATGTCAACCAGTTCACTGGTTGTGAAAGGTTGCCCTTGCACTTTATTGACAGATTTAACATCTACTAGAAACTCGGCTCGAAGCAACTTAGAGAGTTGACCCATGTTCATCTCAGGGCATATCACGGTCTTGTATCGAGAAAGAACATCTCCGAGATCACTTGGAAATGGGCTGATATGAATAAGGTGAGCGTGTGCAATTTTATGCCCCTGATCGCGAACTTGTTTCGCAGCGCTAGTTATCGCACCCCAAGTAGAACCCCACCCCACTAGAAGAACATCGGCATCCTCATCGCCTTCAACCCAAGTTAGAGGAATATCTGACGCGATATTAGCGACCTTAGCTTGGCGGATATCTGTCATATGCTGGTGGTTTAAGGGGTCATAAGAGATATTTCCGGTTCCATCTTCCTTTTCTATACCCCCAATGCGATGCATGAGGCCCGGGGTGCCTGGCACAGCCCAAGCACGTGCAAGAGTCTCTGGATCACGCTTGTATGGCCAAAAGTGCTCGTTACCATCTTCATCGACGTGATTAGGTTCAGTTGTAAATATTGTGTTGATATTGGGCAATGAATCTACATCAGGAAGTTTCCAAGGCTCAGAACCATTAGCTAAATATCCGTCAGACATCAGCATTACGGGGGTGCGGTACTTTAAGGCAAGGCGAGCTGCTTCAATAGCTGCGTGGAAACAATGCCCGGGACTATATGGAGCAATAACAGGCATTGGAGCTTCCCCATGACGCCCATACATTGCCATGAGGAGATCAGAGGCTTCTGTTTTTGTTGGAAGTCCAGTTGATGGCCCTCCACGCTGGATATCAATTACAACAAGAGGAAGCTCAAGATTGATTGCCAACCCTATCGCTTCGCCTTTGAGAGCTATCCCTGGGCCGCTAGTAGTAGTGACCGCAAGTGATCCACCAAACGCTGCGCCAACCGATGAAGCAACAGCCGCTATTTCATCTTCAGCTTGGAATGTTGCTACACCAAAATTCTTATGCTTTGCGAGCTCATGAAGAATATCGGATGCTGGCGTAATGGGATACGAACCTAAAAATACTGGGAGGTCAGAAAGTTTCCCTGCAGCAACAAGCCCCCAAGATAAGGCGGTATTACCATTAATATTCGTGTAGGTTCCTGCCTCCAAAGCAGCAGGTTTAACCTCGTATGTATAAGCGAACGCCTCAGTTGTTTCCCCATAAGCGTGACCAGCTTTGAAAGCCGCATTGTTTGCTTGAACTACGTTCGGAGTTTTACCGAATTTTTTCTCTATCCAGTCCAAGGTGGGTTCCATCGGCCTTTGGTAAAGCCATGAAACTAAACCAAGGGCGAAAAAGTTCTTAGATCTTTCAGCATCTCGAGGCTTAATTCCCTCAATTTCCTTACATACTTCTTTAGTCATCGAAGTCATAGGCACTTCAAACAGGGTGTAGTTAGATAGTTCTCCGGTTTCAAGAGGATTTTCTGCATACCCCGCTTTGGCTAGGTTCCGCTCCTCGAAAGTATCTTTGTTAACGATAACGGTTCCACCGATTTCCAATTTAGAAATTTCTTTCTTCAGAGCAGCCGGATTCATTGCGATCAAAACATTTGGAGCATCTCCCGGGGTGGTTATGTCATGATCTGAAACTTGAACTTGGAAAGCTGAAACGCCTGCAAGGGTTCCTTGCGGAGCGCGTATTTCAGCAGGGAATTCTGGCAAGGTGGCAAGGTCGTTACCGAAAAGAGCACTTGCATTCGTAAAGCGCTCACCAGTTAATTGCATTCCATCTCCTGAATCACCTGCAAAACGGATGATGATTCTAGATAGCTCTCTTGCTCCTGATTCCGGAATAGTATCTGTCACGGATCCCCCTTGACACGTGTCAGTAGTTAAAGCCGCCTCGGACGACGATAGCCTCTCTTTAGTCTAAATGGTTTGATTTACATCAAGAAGTTGTGTGACATATTTCTCACTTCGTTTTTTTTGCACATTCGGTGTAATGATCGCCTATTCTGTCTGTGTCACATTCTCTAAGGACAGATACATGAACAACGAGCAACTAAACAAAGTACAACACGAAGATGGTTTCATAGCCGCCCTTGATCAAAGCGGAGGTAGTAGCCCTAAAGCATTAATGAACTACGGGATAGAAGAAAATAGCTATGACGGTGACGAGGAAATGTTCGACTTAATTCATAATATGCGAACCAGGATTATGACAAGCAGCAGCTTTAGTGGTGAGCGAATACTTGGAGCTATTCTGTTTGAGAACACAATGGATCGGGAAGTCTTAGGCCAAAGTACTGCTTCATATCTATGGGAAGAAAAGAGAGTCGTCCCGTTTTTGAAGGTGGATAAAGGTCTTGCCGATGAGCAGAATGGCGTTCAGGTAATGAAACCAATGCCTGACTTAGACAGTCTTCTTGAACGGGCTAATGAGAATAAAATATTCGGAACAAAGATGCGCTCGGTGATTAAATCAGCCAACGAGAATGGCATAAACTCAATAGTCAACCAACAGTTCGAGGTAGGAAAACAAATCCTTGATGCAGGGCTTATCCCTATCATTGAGCCAGAAGTTGACATTCACAGCACAGACAAAGAAGAGTGTGAATCGATTCTTTTGGATTCTATTGTCCAGAACTTAGAAGAACTAAGCGGCTCACAAGCAATTATGTTGAAACTCACTCTCCCAGAAGTAGACAATTTTTACAGTGGCTTAATAAGCGACCAACGAGTATTAAGAGTAGTTGCCCTCTCTGGAGGATATTCACGCCTGGAGTCAAATGAACGGTTAGGAAGAAACAACGGCATGGTCGCAAGTTTTTCTCGTGCTTTAACTGAAGGATTATCCGCTCAGCAATCTGATGCGGACTTCGACGAACTTCTCAATAGCTCTATTCAGAGCATCTTTGATGCATCTTGCTCGTAACTTGATTAATTCAGGTTTTTTAAGCGGTCCCTAGCGTCCACAAAGGACGGGGCGAAACTAACAATCCATTGAAACATTTCTCTGGCTCGCGGAAGATTGCCCGCCCTATCATATAGGTCACCCAAAGCGTAAGCCCTCCGGAGATGATGATCTCGAGGTCGCTTCGGGGCCTTCCACCCCTTTTCGAGAAGGTATACGGCCTTTTTAAGATTACCGCGGTCTGCTAACGCCCCCGCCATCACAATGCGACCTTCAACCACCAGAGAGCCGGATGGAGAAACTTCTCTAAGTTCATCCCATAAATAATCAACATCATTCCATCGCTTTTCTGCTCGGTAACAATCCATCAAAACTGGGTGCTGCTCTGTTGAGGAAGCCAAGTGGCGGAATTTCTCTAACCAGTCTGCAGCATCTGTGAACTCTTCTTTGCGATAGAGAATTAGACCATAGAGTTCATAAATCTCCGGAATTCTATGATCAGCTTTTATAAGGGGACGGAGTTTACGGCCCGCATCAGTAAAACGTTCCTCTTCAAACGCTCTCATAGAGTCAAAGAAGGCTTTAAGATTTTTCTTACCCTGTTCCGCTCCAAATGATTTTTTAAACCTTGGCTGCATCTCCCCAAGCTGCATGGGTCCTCTTGTGATCGGTTTTCTCTTTAGTGCTCTTGGAGTTTGTTTCGTTTCCTTTGTTCCTGATTTCTGAGCACGATCGATAGCAGCTCTTGCCTCTGATCGTAATTCCTCTTCCCTTCGATCACGTTCTTCTCTTCTTCGCTTTCTCTCTTCCCTCCGCTCTAATTCATCAGGCTCCAGTTCTTCTTTAACTTCAGCAGGAGCATCCAAAGACTTGAGATCATCATGGTGGACACGAAGAACCCCTTTCCGCGCTAGGCCACCCCACTCCTGGTTTCCAGGAATAGGGTCTAAAATATCATCATTTCGTGCAGATGGTTTTTTCTTATACTTTCGCGGAGCACCACCCTGTGGCTTTCGATCATCCGCTCCTCTATAACCCTGATTCGAACGACTTTTCGGATTTTTCGTAGCCCTGTTTGAGCCTCCTCTGCCAGTACGACCATTGTTATTGTTCGAACGTTTTGAAGTACTTGACTGTTTTCTAGGACCACGCTTTGAAGTTGACATAGCAGAACAAGCCTACAAGTGATGTGGCTAAGGAACTAGGGCTTAGAGAAATAATATTACATAAAACGAGTAACGGGCCCTTACGGGCCCGTTACAGTATCGAAATCCGGCGGCGTCCTACTCTCCCGGGGACACTCGTCCCAAGTACCATCGGCGCTGGTGGGCTTAACTACCGTGTTCGG
>MDTE01161360.1_pt1 | contig 21861 bp, 16 predicted proteins | sample 811231 | NCBI WGS metagenome assembly MDTE01 (sample SAMN05326651, study PRJNA326480) | marine metagenome | isolation source: seawater | place: Indian Ocean: Red Sea | collected 2010 | reverse complement strand
TGCTGGCGCTCCTGGTCGTCCAGCCCCGCCAGTCGCGGATCCTCAGGCTCATCCGATTCCTGCCGGTAGTAGACCGCGACAGCCCGGTTCTCGGCGGCGAAGTAATCGTTGGCGACCCGCATGACGTCCTCGGCCGTGACCGCCTCATAGAGCGCCGGGTCGCTGTTGATCGTTTCCCAGCCGCGCCACGCCTCGCGGACGAGCAGCTGGTTCATCAAGCCGAAGTTCGACCGCAACCCACGGAAGTTCGATGCGGCGTTCTGGTTCTTGACCTTCTGGAGCTCGCGGTCCGGCACCGGCTCGGTCTTGAGCCGTTCGAGCTCGGCATAGATCGCCTGCTCCACCTCTTCGGGGATCCGCCCCTCTTTGGCGGTGCCGCTCAGCTGGAACATCCCCTCGAACTTGAAGCCTGACTGCCCGCCGCCGGCGTTGGTCGCCACCTCCTGCTCTTCGACCAGCGCCCGGTAGAGGCGTCCGGTGCGCCCGTTGAGCAGCTGTCCCAGCACCACCAGCGGCGGCTCGTCCACATGGCCGTCGGGCACCGAGTGATAGCGGATGGTGACCGACGGGTTGGTGTCGGCGTAGGCGGTCATCCGCTTCTCGCCCAGCTGCGGCATCTCGCGGGTGCGTGGCCGCGGCGCGGGCCGATCGCTCGGTGTCAGACGACCGAAGTAGCGCTCGGCCAGAGCCTTCGCCTCGTCGGGATCGAAGTCGCCCACCAGAGCCGCGGTCAGATTGTTCGGTGCGTAGTAGAGCCCGAAGAACTCGAGCGCCTCTTCCCGCGTGATGCCCTCTAGGTCGCTCGGCCATCCGATGATGGGCCAGCTGTAGGGCGACGACTGCCAGAACATCGAATCGAACTGCTCCTGGAACTTGCCGATCGGCGTGCTGTCGGTGCGGAGCCGTCGTTCTTCGTGCACGACGTCCCGCTCCGAGTAGAACTCGCGGAACACCGGATTGAACAACCGGTCGGACTCCATCCAGAACCAGAGCTCGAGCTTGTTCGCCGGGACGTTTACGAAGTAGATCGTGTAGTCGTAGCTGGTGCCGGCATTCATCGCCGAGGCGCCCTGCCCGGAGTAGGTGCGGCTGAAGTCTTCCTTGATGATCAGCTCGTCCTGCTCGGCCAGCAGCGCGTCGAACCGGTCCAGGAGCTCCTGGTGTTCCGGGGTCCGCTCGGACGGATCGTCGGGGTCGTCGAGCTGGCCCAGCCGGGCCGCCTCGAGCAGCGCCGCCTCCTCGACCCGGATCTCGCCCTTGACCTGATCGAGCTCCGCGATCAGCTGCAGATCAGACTCGATGTTCCGCGTCCCGATGGTCGCGGTGCCCTTGAACATCATGTGCTCGAAGAGGTGCGCCACGCCGGTGATGCCCGGCCGCTCATAGACCGACCCGACCTTGGCCACCCACCCGGCGGCCACGTTGGGGTCACCCGGCCGCGGCAACAAGAGCACGGTCATGCCGTTGTCGAGCACGAGCTCCTCGACCGGCACCTCCTGCGCAAGCGTCGCGTCGCCACCCACCAGCAGCGCCGCCAGCAGCAACGCCCCGATCCGTCTCGTCATCTTCGGCTCCTCTTCCCCACGCCCTCTCTGTCGCACGTTTCCTCAGAAGTAAGACGAAGGTACCGTCCCAGCAGTCTGGCACAGCGTCTGTCTTGAGCCAAGCGCCGTCGGAGTCGCACCACAACATGTGACGCCTCCGGACCCTTGAGCTACAATATCTGGCCATCTCGGCTGTACATCGTCCTAGCGAGCTCACCGACGCGGACACACTCGTGAACGACGTCCCTTCATCCCCATCCGTGCCGTGCTGGGCGCGCGCGCTCGACCTGTTCACGGTGGTGTTGCTCATCCTGGTGACCCAGGTCTGGGCGTTCGGCCGGATCGACTTCGGCACCTGGCTGCGGATCGGCGAAACCTGGCGTCTCTGGCTGATCATCGTGGCCGCCGCCGGGCTACGGCACTACAGCATCCCCCACCCCTCTCTCCCGGAGCGCATCGTCGGATACGTGCGCCGGGGCATCCGCGATGAGGCGTTCCGTTCCACCTGGTCGACGACCGTCACGACCCGACTGGCGGTGCTGCTGGTCGGCTACCTGGGCGTGGTGGCGGTCGGCTTCCCCCCGGGAGCACCGCCGATCCGCGTGTCGAGCAACGAAGCGGCCAACCTGGCGCTCCGTTGGGACACCGGCTGGTACATGCAGATCGCGCTCGAGGGCTACCGTTACGACCCCGACAGCGTCGGACAGCAGAGCATCGCCTTCTTCCCAGGCTATCCCTTGGCGGTCCGCACCGCCGCCAATCTGCTCGGTTCTCAGCGCATCTTCGGGGAAAGGGAGCTGCCGCCCGGCATGGCGATGGAGCAGCTCCAACAGCGCTTTCTGGCCGCCGGCCTCCTCGTGTCGCTCGTCGCGTTCGGATGGGGGCTGATGTGGCTCTATCGCCTGGCACGCCAACATCTCGACGACACCACGGCCCGCTCGACGCTCCTGCTAATGTCGGCCTACCCGTTCGCCGTGTATTTCAGCGCCGCCTATACCGAAGCGCTGATGCTCCTGGCGTTGGCCGCCTCGTTCTATCTCGTCGGTCAGCAGCGCTGGGGCCCCGCCGCCGCCTTCGCGCTGCTTGGCGGCATCACGCGGCCTAACGGCTTCCTGCTGGCCGGCCCGCTCGGCATCATCGTACTCAAGCAGCTGCTCAAGAAACGCAACGCCGGCGCCCGACAGGCCGAGCTCACCCGACACGCCGTGATCGGCTTAACGGTCGCCGCGCTGCCGGCACTGGGCGTCGGCCTCTACTCGCTCTACATCTACAGTCTCACCGGCGACCTGTTCGCCTGGCGAGAGGCGCACACGGCGTGGGGACGCGCCTACACCGGCTTCCCGACGCTCTTCACCCCGGTGACCCGCATCACCGAGCAGGGGCTGGTCGAGTACACGACGTCGCAGCCGATCGAGGCGCTGAACGCCCTGGCGGCCATCGCCGCGGTCGTCATGATCTGGCCGATCACGACCCGCCTCGGTCTGGAGTATGGTCTGTTCATGCTGCTGAACGTCGGCCCGCCCATGCTCTTCGGTGGGTTCCTCTCGATGGGCCGCGTCACCAGCCTCCTCTTCCCGATGTTCTTCCTGGCCGCCTCGCTTCTCTCGGAGCGACAGCGGCAGAACCTCACCGTGGGATTCGCCCTGCTGCAAGGGTTCACGGCGATCCTCTTCTTCACCTGGCGTGGGATGCTGTGACCGAAGCTACGACCGGCGCCCGCCGCGCCCTCGCGATCATGCCCACCCTCAACGAGGCCAAGAACCTCCCGCTGCTGGTGCCGCGGATTCTCGAACACGAGGGGTTCCAGGTGCTCGTCGTCGACGACCGCTCGACCGACGGCACCGGCAAGGTCGCCGAGGAGTTGGCCACCGAGTATCCGGGCCGGATCGACGTGCTGCATCGCACCGGGGCTCGCGGGCTCGGACTGTCCTACGCCGAGGCGTTCCCGATCGCCGCCGCGAGAGACGTCGACGTCATCGTCCAGATGGATGCCGACCTGTCCCACGACCCGCAGCATCTACCCGCACTGGTAGCCGCCACCGCGGACTACGACGTGGTGATCGGATCGCGTTACACGGCCGGGGCCGGCCTGGTGGACTTTCCTGGCTCCCGGGTGGCCCTCAGCCGCGGCGCCAACACCTACGTGCGGCTGATCACTGGCCTCCGCGCCAACGACTGCACGAGCGGCTACCGCTGCTGGCGTCGGAGCGCCGTGCAGCAGATTCAGTGGAAACGGATCGGAGCCGAGGGCTTCGCCTTCCTGGTCGAGACCCTGTGCGAGGCGGCGCAGGCCGGATGCCGGATCGGAGAGGTCCCGGTCCGCTTCGTCGGCCGACAGCACGGCGTCTCCAAGCTGACCGGCCGTGTGTTCCGGGAATCGCTCATCGTGCCCTGGCGTGTCCTGATGCGGTTCAGGCGCCATCCGCCACGCTAGCGGCCAGTTGCACCCCCTGTCCCCCTGCGGTACAGTGGGCCGTTCCCGTCGCACCATGACGGGCCCACCATCAGCGCTGCGTTCTGGCGTGCCGAGGTAGCTCAGTTGGTAGAGCACATGACTGAAAATCATGGTGTCGGCAGTTCGACTCTGCCCCTCGGCACCACTCTTCTGGCAATGCCGACCAGGCGACGGCCCCGACGAACCTAGTGTGGATAGAATCGTGCGCATGGTGATCTTCTCTAGAGCGCTGGCCGTCGTCGTAATCCTGTGTGTCGGGGGCACTTCCTCGGCGTTCGGCCAGGCGTTGCCGAACAAGTATCGGCTGGTGGACGACTGGGCCAAAATGCCCGGTGGCCGTGAGATGGGGGCGGTCGGCGACCTGGAGCCGGACGTTGACGGACTCCATCTGTGGGCGGTGATCCGGTGCGACCTGGCCACGCCGGAGGACTTCGGCCGGGAGTGTCTCAACTCCGACCTCGACACGGTCTTCAGGTTCGACCCTGACGGCAACGTCGTAGAGAGCTTCGGTGGCGGCATGTTCATCTGGCCACACGGGCTCGACGTGGACGCCGACGGGAACGTCTGGGTGACCGACGGCTACTTCCTGAATTCGAGCCCCGAGGGAACCCGCGGACACCAGGTGATCAAGTTCAGCCCGAGCGGAGAGGTGCTGTTGACACTTGGTACTCCAGGGCAAGCGGGCGGGGGCACCACACACCTGAACGCGCCCTCTGATGTTGTCGTTGCCGACAACGGAGACATCTTTGTCGCCGATGGCCATAGCGTCGGCCGCAGCGACCGGGGGAACAACCGGATCGTCAGGTTCTCGCCCGATGGCACCTACATGGCCGAGTGGGGCCAGACAGGCTATGCCCCGGGGGAGTTTCGGGGCGTCCACGCGATCGCGATGGACAACGACGGGCGGCTCTTCGTGGCCGACCGGTCGAACAACCGGATCCAGATCTTCGACCAGGCGGGGACCTTCATCGCACAGTGGACACAGTTCGGACGACCCAGCGGAATCGCCTTCGACCAGCACGGCCGGATCTATGTGGCAGACTCGGAGTCTGATGACATCCAGAACCCTGGCTATGCGATGGGCATCCGGATCGACAACGCCAGGACGGGGTGGGTGGACGAGTTCATCCTCTACCCGTGGGGTGACCCGCGCAGCATGCAGGGCAACGGCGCCGAATTTGTCGCCGTCGATCGCGACGGCAACCTCTACGGGGGAGAGCCCAGCCCGCGCAAGCTGCAGAAATACGTTCGCGTTCGCCCCTAGGCCCACCGCCGCCTCCGGCGACTAGCGACGGTCAATCATGCTGTACGCGCTGCTCCTCGTCGCCACCCTCTCCCAACCCGCGACCGACATCATCGTCACGGTCGTCTCCAATGACCGGCCGGTACCCAACGCCGACGTGTCGATCGGCGATGCCCTCGTGCAAACCGACGACGCCGGTCGCGCCGTGCTCTCGGTGGAAGCGGCCCCCCACACCCTCGTCGTCAGCCGGATCGGCTTCGAGACCGCGACCAGCCAGGTGCAGGCCACACAGGGGGTGCGGCAGACCGTGCGGGTCGAGCTCAAACCGAGCTCAGTGGTCGAAGAGGAGATCATCGTCACCGCGACCCGCACGAACCGTCGGATCGAGGACCTCCCCATCCGGGTCGAAGTCGTCCCGCAGGAAGAGGTGCAGGAAAAGATCATGATGACGCCCGGAGACATCTCGATGCTCCTGGCGGAAACCAACGGCCTGCGGGTACAAACCACATCGCCATCGCTTGGCGGAGCGTCGGTGCGCATTCAGGGCCTCCGCGGCCGCTACACCCAGATCCTGTCTGATGGGCTACCCCTCTTCGGAGGTCAGACCGGCGCGGTCGGCGTACTGCAGATCCCGCCGATGGACCTCGGCCAGGTCGAGGTAATCAAGGGCGTCGCGTCGGCGCTGTATGGCTCGTCAGCGGTGGGTGGGGTCGTCAACCTCGTGTCCCGCCGCCCGCAAGCCGACACGGTCGAGCGTGAGGTGCTCATCAACGCCACCACGCACGGCGGCACCGACAGCGTGCTGTGGCTCTCCTCGCCGCTCAACGAGCGCTGGGGCGCCACCTTTGTCGGTGGCGCCCACACCCAGACCCGATCCGACCTCGACCGGGACGGATGGACCGATCTCCCCCGCTACCGCCGGTTCGTCGCCCGGCCGCGACTGTTCTGGGAGAACGGTGAAGGCGATTCCCTGATGATGGCGCTCGGCGCCATGACCGAACGGCGACGAGGCGGCACAGAACCGGGCGCAACCCTCTCCGACGGGTCGTCGTTCGAACAGGCGCTCGACACGGACCGCTTCAATGGCGGCGTGGTAGGACGGTGGCTCGTAGAAGACACCCGGGTACTGGCGGTGCGCGGGAGCGCCGCCACCCAGCGCCACCGCCACCAGTACGGGCCGCTGGTGGAGCCGGATCGGCATCACACCTGGTTCGGCGAAGTGTCACTGACCGGGGTCGATCGGAGACATACCTGGACCATCGGCGGCGCGATGCAACAGGACGCCTTCCGCTCGGAGATGGTGCCGCGCTTCGACTACACGCATACGGTGCCTGCTGTTTTCGTGCAGGACGAGGTCGATGTCGCCGACTGGCTGGCGGTCTCGGCCAGCGCGCGTCTCGACCAGCACAGTGAGTATGGGAGCCAGCTCAGCCCACGGGTCTCGGGCCTGATCCGCTGGGGTAGCCCGTGGGAAACGCGGGTCTCGGTCGGGCGCGGCTACTATGCGCCGACACCGTTCACCGACGAGACCGAAGCGGTTGGACTCGTTGGCCTGGCGCCGCTGGGCGAGCTGGACGCGGAGCGCGCCGACAGTGCCTCGGTCGACATCACCTGGGCGCAGGAGCCGTTCGAGCTCACCGGCACCTTGTTCGGGTCACGTATCCGGGACGCGCTGCAGGTGCTCGACGACGGACCGCACGGGCGCCCGCTGACGCTGGTCAACGCCCCGTCTCCCACCCGCACGTACGGGGTCGAGCTGGTCGCCCAGGTGGAGCTGGACGACCTGCATGTCATCGGCACCTACATGTTCCTGCGCTCGGAAGAGAACGACCCCGAAGAGCCACTCGGCTCGGCCAGACGGGTGGTCCCCCTGACCCCTCGCCATACCGCGTCGCTCGACATCCTCTGGGAGGCTGGCCCCGCCCGCATCGGCATCGAGCTGTTCTACACGGGCCGCCAGGAGCTCGAGGACAACCCGTTCCGGCTGCTCAGCGAGCACTACCTCCTCTACGGCGGACTGCTCGACCTCCGCATCACCGACCAGATACGGGTATTCGCGAACGTCGAGAACCTCGGCGACGTCCGACAGACTCGGCACGACCCACTGGTGCGACCGACCCGCCACGGCAACGGTCGATGGACCGTCGACGCCTGGGGCCCGATCGATGGCCGAGTGGTGAACGCCGGCATCCGCCTCAGCATGTAAGCCCGCCCGCGCGCGCCCGCACACGTAGTCTTCACCGGGCTCACCAGGTTTGATACGGTGGAGAGACGTCTACCGGGGGCCCCCACCCCCTGCCGAACTACGGACGGCAGACGCCCAGCGCCCTGAGAGATCCACGTATGGCCCAGCTCGACCCAGCTATGGGGCATCTGCTCAGGCGCGCCGGCTTCGGCGCCAGCCAGGACGAGATCGACACCTGGAACGCGCTGAGCACCAACGCCGCCATCGATCGGCTCGTCGACTTTGAGCAGATCCTGGACGACGTCGACACCCACATCGGCACACCCGGCTACATCGGGATGGTCTCCGAGGGCCCATTCACACCCCACCTGAACTTCGTCGACGGGCTACCCGGATTCCAGTCGCTCGCACTTCCAGGGCACCGATATCTGGTCGACCGCCGACCCCGCGCAACCGCAAGGGACGGGATGGCTGGGACGCTATCTAGACACCCTGTCGGGCCCGCTCGATCCTCTCTTTGCCTGGAACACCCAATACACGCTCCCTCGCACACTGCTGGCGACGAACTACGGCGCTCCCTCGATCCCGGATCCGGAGGACTACGCCTTCTACAGCCCCGGAGACGAAGAGGCCGCCCGGACCACGGTGGCCCATCTGTCGTCGCACCAGCCGTCAGCCGACCCGCATCTCGCCTTCGTCAACTCGACAACCAGCGCTGCCCTCTCGACGCTGGACCAGGTGGCATTGGTGGGAGCCTACAGCCCGACAGCGCCCTACCCCGATACCGACCTCGGGCCCATGCTGAAGGCGGTGGCCGGGTCGATGGCCAACCAGATTGGCACCCACGTCTACTGGGTCCAGATCGAAGGGTTCGACACCCATGCCGCCCAGCAAACCCTGAGCGGGCCTACGCCAACCTGCTGAACGAGCTCGATGACGCGCTGCTGGCCTTCTACACCGACCTCGGCAACCACCGGTTGCTCGACAGCACGCTGGTGCTGCAGTTCTCCGAGTTCGGCCGACGGGTCAGCGAGAACGGCAGTCAGGGCACCGACCACGGCGCCGTCGGATTGATGATGTTGCTGGGGGGAGGGGCCAGGGGCGGCCTTGCTGGCACGGCGGCCGCGTCGCTGGCCCGGACGACCGACAACCCGGACCTGGAGAATGAGGGCCGCGATGTCCGACACCTGATTGACTTCCGGTCGGTCTATGCGCAGGTGATCGACACCTGCTGGGCGTCGACTCGGTGCCGATCCTGCGGGGCGACTTCCATAACCCTGGCCTCGCCCTGCTCTAGCGCCCTAGCTCGGAGCCAGCTCGAACAGCCAGACGTCACCCGCCTCGATCGCGTCGGGGCCGCCGAACCCGTATTTTCGGTTCAGCTCCGCACTGACCCCTTCCATCACGGCGCGTCCCGACGTGACGCGTATCAGCCGGCGCTCATACTGGACGCCGTCGATTCGCAGGAAGGCGCGAGGATCCCGCTCCGCCTGTTCGGGCCAATGCTTCCAGAGACTGCCCAGCACACTGCCCATGAAACCGGAGACCACGTAGGGCTTTCCCTCGTGCACCGCGACCCAGAGCACGCGAGAGCGAGGCGGATCCACCAGCTGCATCTCGATCGTCTCGCGGTCGGCAAGGAAGCTCCAGTCAGGCTCGGGCCCGGTGTGAAGCTCGCCTGACGTGAACGGCCCACCTCCCAGCCACGCACCCGGCACGTCTCGACTCCCCGAGACGAGCAGCATCACGGCAAACACCACGAGCGGGAGCGATACGAGGACAGCGACGATTCGTTTTCGGCTCATGTCGTCCTACACCGAGGGTGCGATCGGCCCGCGACGGACGATTGTAACCAGCGAACTCTGGCGGATGTAGGATCACGGCCGTCGAGACCTCACGCATGCGAACCCGACCGGCCGTCCCGGAAGCCGCGGAAGAGCATCGCGACCTGCACTGGAAGCGCGCCGGCACCCACCAGATCCGTACGGTGGCAGACGCCGAGTCGTTCGTGCAAGCCGTCGGGTTCGCGGCCTGCCTCACCGACGCTCGCCGGCCCGGTCCGTCCCTCTACGTTGGCGTCTGCGGGCGACGCGATGCCGTCATGCCCCGCAACGTGCAGAAGGACCCTGAGTCGTCGCACACCTGGCAGCTCAAGGACGAGGTGATGCGCCGGGGCCAGGTCTACTACGCCAAGCTGGCGAAGGGACGTACGATGTTCCTGGCGCCCCGCATGGTCCCCTACTTCCATGCCATCTGGGGAGTTCGCCGCCGAGCGGAACGGGAGCGCCTCAGTCCGGATGCGCGGGCGTTGCTCCGGGAACTGCGCAAGGAGTGGGAACTGGGCACCGCCGATCTACGCGTCGACTCGGGCGTCACCGACCGGAAACGGTTCACCCGCGCCATCGACGAGCTGCAGGCGGCCATGATCGTGGTCCCCGGCCAGGTGGTGTACGCCCCGAAGTTCACCTATATCTGGACACTTGGGGTAGGCCGCTTCCCGGACGAGCTGACCCGGCGCGTCAGCCGCTCGACCGCGCTTCGCGAGATCGCCCGCGCGTTCCTGGCCGGCGCCGGGGTCACCATCCCGGGCGAGCTGGCCCGGGTCACGGGTCTGTCTCGACCCGATGCCGGACTCGGCAACCGCGCCCTGGTCACCGAAGGCTACGCGGTGTCGCCCGAACGCGGCGTCTACCACCTCACCACGCCGCTCGACTCGATTGACTAGCAGCCCGTGGTGAAACCCCGCGTAGCACCGAGAACGGTGCTGGGAACGCGTGACAAGGCGAGACGAGGGAGCAAATAGGCCATTTTCGACTAAGGAGTAACGCAGTCCACACGTGATTCAGCGCCGTTCGAATGCAGCGGGGCTTTCACCACGGGCTGCTAGGACACACCGATGCAAGCACTGCTCGTCAGCAACTCGACCAACCACGACGAGGGCTACCTCGACCATTGCATGCCCGCCATGCTCGAGCTGATCGGCGAGCGGCGGCGCCTGGCCTTCGTGCCCTTCGCGCTGTTCGACCGAGAGGGCTATGCCGCGCGTGCCGCGGACCGTTTCGGCCGAGAAGGTCTCGAGGTGCGGGCGGTTACTGCCGACACGACCGGACACGACACGCTGCGGTGGGCCGAGGCGGTCTTCGTCGGCGGCGGCAACACCTTCAGGCTCCTCAAGACCGTGCAGGAGCACGACCTGCTGACCACGCTTCGACAGCGCAGCCGAGACGGTCTCGTCTACATGGGCGCGAGCGCCGGCGCCAACCTCGCCTGCCCGACGATCAGAACGACCAACGACATGCCGATCGTGCAGCCCGTGTCGTTCGACGCGTTGGGACTGGTACCGTTCCAGATCAACCCGCACTACCTCAATCCGCCCACCGGCTCCACGCACATGGGCGAAACCCGGGAGCAACGGCTGACGGAGTTCCTGGAAGAGAACCCCACGGTCGTCGTGGGGCTGAGGGAGGGGTCGTGGATCAAAGTCGCTGGTGCGGCGGCCACGCTCGGCGGCCTCCGTCCGGCCCTGGTCCTGAAACGAGAAACGGCCCCGGAGGAGCGCTCCCCCGGGGCCGATCTGTCCGATCTGCTCTAAGCCTCGCGTGCCCTGCCGCTACTGGCCTCCGTCGGCTTCAGCGTCCCTCGCGCGGGCCCCACTGAGGATGTTGGTCATCCCGTAGTTGCCCTCGTTGCACGAATACTCGACCAGCTCGTACTGGCTCGGGTCGAGATCCCAGCGGAACATGCCGGTCCAAGGCCGCGTCCACACGTTGGGGTCGTCGACCGTGAACCGGTACTCGAGCACCCCGGGCGCGACCCGGGTGTACCGCTCGGTCAGCGTCAGGTTCTCGGTGGTGCCACGGAACGAGGCGCCGCCGTTGAAGTTCGTGGTCTCGACGACCAGGGTATTGCCCTCCCAGCGTCCACGTGCGCTGCCCTGATAGGACGAAATCCCGTCGCTCAGCGGCGGCTGCGGCGTCGTCGGCACGACGCGCGTTTCGTGAATCATCTCCCGCTGAATCGCCACATACCCCGGCCCCTGCACGATCTGCAGGCCGTTGTTGTAGCCACCTGGGGTAGGAATCAACCCGCGGGTGATGCAGCGCACCCACGGCGACAAATCTTCCGGACCGCCCGGGGTCACCGCTCGCCGCGGCGCCCGTTCATCGCCGGCCAAGGCACGCGCCGGAGCGGCGACGCGCTCAGGCAGACGCCCGTTGGGCGGATCGATCACCATGGCCACCTGGGTGGAGACGGCCGAGCCGTACTCGAGCGTCGTGTCGCGCCACTCACGCTCATAGCCCCAGATGCCGCCCAGCAACCGCCCTTCGTGACGCGCAATCGCCTCCTCGGCGGTAACTTCGCCATCGGCGCCCTCAGGACGCTCGAACGGAATACCCACTGCCGAGCTGCTGGTCCAGATGCCCTGGAGGTCAGGCTCGCCCCACGGCGTCTGCGGCGCATCGAAGGAGTCGAGCTCTGTTGTGAGGATGGTGGAGCCGATGTTGGTCTCCGCGCCCGCGAACCCGGGCTCGACCACCGCGACCCGCACGCGATCCGGACCATACAGAAACGCCCGACGCGCCGAGGTGCGACCGCCCTCCGGCACCGCCGGCTCGGTCTCGAACCCGACGTTCTGACCGCGAAGCTCGGCGACGGCGTCGTCCATCGGGTCCACTGAGAACCCGATGTGGTCGATGGCGCGCTCGATGGTCGTGCCCGGCTCGCCCTCGGGGTTCAGCGCCGCGAGAAACCAGACATCACCGAACTTCACGGCGTCCAGGCGGCCCTTCAGGCTGGCGGCCTGTCCGCCCATCTGGTCGCGATACCACGCCAGGGTCGCTGCCGGATCGGCCGCGCTCAGCTGGACATGGTGAAAGCCGGTGGTCTCGGGGTCTTCGACCAGCTGGATCCGGGTGCCCCAGGGGTCGAATACGAATGCCACCTTGTAGAGCCCCGGCTCCTCGCGCCAGGTCGAGCCGTCGTCGTTGCGCTGCAGGCGGACGCCCGATCCTCGCACGCCCACTGCCTCGAGCTCGGCCATCCGAGCGGGCAAGTCCGGCACGGAGAACCCGAGGTGGTCGATGCCCGTCCCCTGGCTACTCCCAGTTGTGGTCTGGGGCACGAAGATCACCTCGGTGCCGAAACAGTCGACCGCGTCATTGCGGTCGACCACCGCCTCGCATCCCATGTGTCTGGTGTACCAGCTCACCGCCTGCAACGGGCTCGCGGTGGTGATGGCCACGTAGTGAAAATCGGCAGCCGCCGCGGGGAGGGGCGTGGCCAGCCAGGCCAATGCCAGCGCCACTACTAGGTTCTTCCGACTCATGAGGGCAATCTCCTTGGTTCCTCGACGTTTCCCTTATTATCGCTCACCCAGGCAGGCTGTGCACTCCTCGGGTGACAGCTCGGATTCGCATAGCACCCGCAAGGCCGCCAGCGGTGCCCCGGGCCGGCTCGCGAGAAAACTCTGACACGCCTGGCTCCGCGGCTCGACATCGCCGGCCGCGGACGCGAACGCCGCGAGCGGCACCTGACATGCCCGCTCGACGTTCTGCACGGCGCCGGCCAGCCCCGCCAGCCCTTCGCGCGCCGACACGAGCGCCTCCGAGAACTACACCTCGAAGGACTGGGCCGACAACTGGGCGCTGCTGCAATCCAGCTGCGCCGGTAGCCCTCCACCGCCACCGCCACCGCCAACGCGCTCACGGTCGCGCGTGGACCGCCCGACCTCCTCCTGGCATCGGATGAACTCGTCGCGCCGACTCACCAGCCCAGCCCGCATCGTTTCGAGCGAACTGGACTGTTCGTGAACTGTCGCCGCGGCGGTTTCCAGGCCCTCCAGGGCGGAGGTGCACTGTGCCAGTTGCGCCGACGCCGGCACGGCGAGGGCCCACCCGCATACCGTCAGCAGACCGAGGCGAAGTACGCGCTCCATGCTCCCTCCCATGACCACCTGGTGTCCCAGCGTGGCCGCACTGTACCGGCGTCGCACGTCGCTACGGAGTGAGATAGTCCGCACCGGTCAAGCTTTCGAGCGTCGACGTCTGCCAGACCTCGAGCGCCTCGCGAAGCCGCTCGACGGTCGCCGGCTCCCGCGAGGCCAGGTTAGTGGTCTCCGCCGGGTCGTCGACTAGGTTGAACAGCTCGATTCCGGTCTCCCGGGTCCCATCGACGACGAGCTTGTAGTCGTTGTCCATCACGACCCGGGCCCCGGCCCGATCGCGCGGGTCGACCCACGGATGGTGGAAGTTGCGGAACACCCGGGTGGAAATGCCGTCCATCAGCTTCACCAGCGGGGTCGTGCCCTCTTGCAGAGCCGGCTCGATGTAGGGCGCCCCCTCACGGCCCTGGTAGCCGGCAACGTCGAAGCTCCAGAAGAAGATCGGCGTCGGACGACGGGTCATCTCGCCGTCGAGCAAGGAGGTTAGATCGATGCCGTCGAGCGGTCGCGTGGGCAGCGGCTGTCCGGCCAGCGCCGCCAGCGTGGGCAGGATGTCGCTGGTGACCACCGGCACGCCGGTGACCCGCCCCTCGGGAATCCGGGCCGGCCACTCGAGCACTCCCGGCACCCGCACGCCACCTTCGTACATGGTCCCCTTGCGCCCCCGGTGCGACATGTCGGCGACGCCGCTGGGCGGGGTCCCGTTGTCGCCCTTGTACCAGACGAGCGTGTCGTCACGCACGCCGGCCGCGTCGAGATGGGCGCGCAGGCGCCCGATGGCCCGGTCTATCGCCGTGATCTCGGCGTAGCGCTCCCGCAGCACGTCCCGGAGAGGCCGCTCGGTCGGGAGCCCGGTCTCGTTCGAGGTCAGGGTCACCGTCCGCTCGGCGTAACGGGCCGGCAGGTCGTCGTAGAGCGCCAGGTCGCGCGCCAGGGCACTGTAGGGCTCGTGCGGCGAACCGAACCACACCACGACGAAGAACGGTCGGTCATCGGCCACCGCTCGTTCGATGAAGCGGCTCGCCTCGTCCACCAGGATCTCGGAGCTCTCGCCATCGAACCGGGTTGGCGGACCGCCGTTGCGCGACAAGGTCGGGTGCAGCTCGAAGAAGTTGTCGTGCGAGAGCCACTCGTCAAACCCGAGCGCGCCCGGACTCGTGGGCGAGTCGGCCTTGACCGGTCCCACGTGCCATTTCCCGAAATGGCCAGTGGCGTAGCCGGCCGCGCCGAGCAGCTGGGCTACGGAGATCTCTTCAGGCCGGATCGACCAGTTCGGCGCGAACGTCCCATAGCGGTTCGGGTGCCGACCGGTGAGCACGCTGCCACGGGTCGGCGAGCACGACGGATGCCCCGCATAGAAGCGATCGAACCACAGACCGCTCTCGGCCATCCGATCCAAGGTCGGCGTCCGCAGGAACTCGTGACCGTTGTAACCAGTCTCCTCCCACCCGTGGTCGTCGCCCATCAACAGGACGACGTTGGGGGGGCGCGACGGTTGGGCCTGGGCCGCGAGCGGTCCCACCGCCAGGACGACCAGCCAGGTCAACAGCTGTCTGGAACTCGACATCAGCCACCTCACGTGAATGTCGCCATTAGACCATGGCCCGCGGTTCCTCGTCTTGAGGCGCCCGGGACTTTACGGTAGGGTGCGACACATCGACTTCCCGCTCCGTGCCGCCCCGGCGGCGCGGGCCAGACACAGGAGGGTCAGGATGCATCCCCTGAAGCGCATCGCGGTACTGTCGGCCGCCCTCGTCCTGCCACTCGCCGGTCTCGCACAGGCGCAGAGCCCTGACACGCCCAGGACCCCGTGGGGCGCACCTGACCTACAGGGCGTCTGGGACTTTCGCACCATCACGCCGCTGCAGAGACCCGAGGCGCTAGGCGAGCAGGAGTTCCTGACCGCGGAGGAAGCGGCGAACCTTGAACAGGAAACGATCCAGCGCAACGAGGACCTCGACAATCGGGCGGCCCGCCGCACCGAGGCCGGAGGCAGCGTCGGGGCGTACAACAACTTCTGGATGGACAGAGGCACCCGCACCGTCGGCACTCGCCGCACCTCCTTGATCGTCTCGCCAGCCAACGGGCGCATCCCGCCCCTCTCAGCCGAAGGCCAGCGCCGCGCCGACGAACGAGCCGCCTACCGCGAGGCGCATCCGGCCGATTCCTGGGAAGACCGCTCGGTCGGGGAACGCTGCGTGCTGGGCTTCAACTCCGGGCCGCCGATGGAGCCTCGCGCCTACAACAACCACATGCAGCTCTTCCAGACACCGGACCACGTCGTGATCCTGAACGAGATGGTGCATGACGCACGGATCATCCCCGTCTCGGAGGGCCCGCCTCTCGACGAGGAGGTCACGCAGTGGATGGGCGACTCGCGCGGCCGCTGGGACGGTGACGCGCTGGTCGTCGAAACCACGAACTTCTACAACAAGAACTCGTTCACCGAGCGGTACGGCGCCACCACCTCTATGACCCTGGTCGAGCGCTTCACGCGGACCGACGCCGAAACCCTCACCTACGAGTTCACGGTCGAGGATCCAGCCACCTGGACGTCCCCCTGGACCGTCGAGGTCCCAATGGCATTCTCGGACGACCAAGTGTGGGAGTACGCGTGCCACGAGGGGAACTACGGGATGGACGGGATCCTGGCAGGCCATCGCGCCGAGGAGGCAGGACGGTGAAACAGTGGACGCTTCTCAGCCTCGTGGCGATGTCGCTCACCGGCGCGGCCGATGCGCAGGAGCGGGAGTTCACGCCGGTCACCGACGCCGTCCTCCAGAACCCGTCCGACGACGACTGGCTCATGTGGCGTCGCACCCTCGATAGCTGGGGCTACAGCCCGCTCGACCAGATCGACCGGTCGAACGCCGACGATCTACAGCTCGCCTGGACCCGGGCGCTCCCGGCCGGCGGCCGCCAGCAGGGGACACCGCTCGTCTATGACGGCGTCATGTACATGCCGGGACCGAGCGACGTGATCCAGGCGATGGACGCGGTGACGGGCGACCTGATCTGGGAATACCGCCGGTCGCTACCGGACGACGCCTGCGAACGCATCCTGCCGGGGGTCTGCACCACTAATCGCAACCTTGCGATCTGGGACAACCTGATCATCGACACCAGCGTGGACGAGTACGTGTTCGCGCTCGACGCCGAGACGGGCGAACTGGTCTGGGAGACGCAGGTGCTCGACTATCAGACCCACCCGGCCAACCAGAGCACCGGCCCCATCATCGCCAACGGCAAGGTGATCTCGGGCCGCAGCTGCATGCCGGGGGCGGGACCTGATGCGTGCGTCATCACCGCGCATGACGCTCGCACGGGAGAAGAGGTCTGGCGTCGACGGACGATTCCCCGCCCTGGCGAACCGGGCGACGAGACCTGGGGCGGCGTTCCGGATCAGGAACGGCAGCACGTCGGCACCTGGATGGCGCCGAGCTACGACCCGGACCTCAACCTGCTGTATATCGGGACGTCGGTCACCTCGCCGGCCCCGAAGTTCATGGTGGGCGGCGCCGACAACACCCACCTTTACCACAACTCCACACTCGCGCTTGACGCCGATACCGGCGAGATCGTCTGGTACTACCAGCACCTCAACGACCACTGGGACCTGGACCACCCGTTCGAGCGGCTGCTGGTCGACCTGGAGGTTCGCCCCGACCCCGCGGCCGTGAGCTGGATCAACCCGCGCCTACAGCCGGGCGAGCGTCGACGGGTCATGACCGGCATCCCGGGCAAGACCGGCATCGTCTACACCCTCGACCGGGAAACCGGCGAGTTTCTGTGGGCAACCCCGACCATCGGGCAGAACGTGGTCAGCTCGATCGACGGCGCGACCGGCGCCGTGACAGAGAACAGCGAACTGGTGTTCAGCGGCTTCGGACAGGACGTGCTGACCTGCCCGACCGCCATGGGCGGTAAGGACTGGGAGGCGGGCGCCTACAGCCCCCGCACCGGCATGATGTACATGCCACTCAGAAACGCCTGTGCGCGGATGGCGGCACTCGACGACGGGGGGCGGTCGCTCTACAGCCTGAGCATGCGGAACGAACTAGCGCCAGGCACCGACCAGCTGGGCGCGGTCTGGGCCATCTCGGCCGAGACGGGCGAGACGGCCTGGACCTGGGAAACCCGCCCCGCGACGATGTCGCTGGTGGCCACCGCGGGCGGGCTGGTGTTCGTGGGCGACGTCAACGGCCGGTTCCGCGCGCACGATGACGAGACCGGCGAGGTGCTCTGGGAGATCAACATCGGGTCACCCGTGAGCGGGTTCCCGATCAGCTACGCCGTCGACGGCGTTCAATACGTGGTGGCCAGCACCGGGACCGGCGGCAACGCCTCGCGCTGGACCGCCATGACCCCTGAAATCACGCCCAGCGGCGGCAACAACATTTTCGTCTTCGCATTGCCGCAGTAGCGGGCGACGCCGGCAACCACATGACCAACGCCATGTCCACGGTCACCGTCCACATGGTGGCCAGCCTCGACGGCTACATCGTCGACAAGGACGGAGGCGTGGACTGGCTTCAGACCTCGGACACCTACGAGGCGGGAGTCGAACATGAGGCCCCCGTCGAAGGAGCCAAGGCAATTGGCTGCTGGGTGATCGGGTCGAAGACCTACGAGGACGTGCTGCATCTCGGCTGGCCCTACGGGGACAAGCCCACCTACGTCCTGACGAGCCGAGACCTGCGCGCGGAGCGGGAGAATGTCCGGTTTCGCTCCGGAGATCTCGAGCGACTCGTCAACGACGAGCTCAAGCCGCAATTCCGGAGCATCTGGCTATGCGGCGGCGCCGCGCTCGTGAAGGAGTGTCTGCGCCTGGGACTGGTCGATGCCATCTCGATGACGATCGCGCCGATCATCATCGGTGGCGGACTCCCCTTCGGGGTTGTCCGCCCCCTGCACCTCAGGGACGCGAAGGCGTACAAGACGGGTCTGGTCGAGCTGTCCTACGACGTGCGGTGATCTGACTCGGCCCTACACGCCCGACAGCAGTGGCAGCTGCCCGGTGCTGTCGCCGAACTCGTCGACCCAAACGCCGAACTTGTCCATGAGCGAGAGCGACAGGTTCGCGAGGGGCGTGCCCTTGGGATACACGAGGTGGCGGTTCCCCTTGAGCCCACGTTCGGGACCACCGACGAGCACCACTGGCACGTTGTAGTTGTTGTGGGTGTTGCCGTCGCTCATCCCGCTGCCATACATCACGACCGTGCCGTCGAGCAGCGTGCCATCGCCGTCCTCGATCGACCGCAGCTTGTCGAGGTAATAGGCGAAGGTGTCCACGTGGTAGACGTTGAGCTTGGTGAAGTCCTGCATCTTCTCGGGGTTGTTCCCGTGATGCGACATCGAGTGGTGCGCCTCGGGTAGCCCGATCTCGTTGTAGCTCCGATTGATGTTCTCGCGCGCCATCATAAACGACGTCACCCGGGTGACGTCGGCCTGGAACGCCAGTACCTGCAGGTCGAACATCAGCTCGGCGTACTCACGGAAGGTCTCGGGCACGCCCACCGGTCGCTCGGGCACCTCGAAGTCGCTGTTGGTCGACTCGGCCCGCGCAATCCGCTGCTCGACGTCCCGGATGGAGTCGAGATACTCACCGAGCTTGTTCCGGTCGTGGCCGCCCAGCTTCGAAGCCAGCGCCGAGATCTCCTGGGTCAGCCCGTCGAGGATGCTCCGATCCTCCTCCACCCGGACCGCCCGTTCCTCGGCGGTGTCGCCGCTGCCGAACATCCGTTCGAAGACGAACCGGGGGTTCGTCTCGGCGGGCAACGGCTGGGTGGGCGACTTCCAGGACATCGAGTTCATGTAGGCGCACGCGTACCCATGGTCGCAAGCACCCACGACATCGTTCCGGTCGACTGACACTTCGAGCGAGGGCAGCTTCGAATCGCGACAGATCAGCTCGGCGATCATCTGATCGACGGTGGTGCCCGCCTCGACGTCGGCGCCTTCGGTCTGCTTCGGATGCACCGAGCTCATGAAGGCGGGGGCCGCGCGCGGATGCTGCCCGCCGGTGTCACCCTGGTCGGTGGCCGGATAGTTGTCGAGCCCGCTGAAGACCAGGAGTCGGTCGCGATACTGCTCCAGCGGCCGCACGATCGGCGAGAGCTCGAAACCCGCCCCCTCGGTCGGCGGCGTGAAGTCGAACATGTTCATGCCGTTGCCGACATAGACGGCGGCGAACCGGGGCGTGCCCGGGGCGCGGGCCGACATCGCCGGCACCATCGCGTCGAGGAAAGGCAAGGCCAGCGTGGCGCCCACGCCACGCAGGAAGGTCCGCCGCGGAAGGGTCATCTTGGTGATCACCATGTCTCGGTCCTCGTCCTACCGATTATCCGTCAATTGGCCGGTCTGTCGGCCGCCGTACGCCATTGGAACGGCACACTGGCGACGACGCCCTGCACGAGCGCCTCGAATCGATGGTCGTCGGCGGCCGCCGCTCGCTTGATCTGCCGCACCACCGCCGCATCGGTCGGTTCCAGGCCACGTCCCAGCGCATAGGTCAGCAGCCGCTCGGTCGCGGTGGTCAGGAACTCTTCGGAGTGGCTGAGCAGCAGCGTTCGCAGTTGGCCTGGCCCGTCGAACCTGGTGCCGTCCGGGAACTCGGCCGACGCGTCGATGGAGAGGCCCGAGGCGTAGATGTCGCGCCACTCGCCGATGGCGTCGAAGTTCTCGAGCGCGAACCCCAGCTGGTCCATCTGTGCGTGGCACGCGGCACAGACCGGATTCGCGCGGTGCGCCGCCATCTGCTCCCGCATTGGCAGCACCTTCCGTGGATCACGCTCCTCCACCAGGTCGGGCACGTCCGGCGGCGGCGGGGGCGGAGGCGTGCCAAGGATGTTCTCCATGATCCACTTGCCCCGGATCACCGGAGACGTCCGGTTCGACCGCGACGTGCCGGTCAACACCGAGCCGTGCCCCAGCAGCCCACGTCTCACGCTGTCTTCAGGCAACGTCACCCGGCGGAACCGCTCGCCCTGCACGCCCGGAATCCCGTAGTGACGGGCGAGACGCTCGTTCAGGAAGGTGTAGTCGGCGTCCAGCAAATCGAGCACGCTGCGGTTCTCGCGGACGATGCTCTCGAAGAACAGCTTCGTCTCCTGCTCGAACGCCAGACGCAGGTTGTCGTCGAAGCGGAACAGCAGTTCGGGGCTGGGCTGGAACCCGGACACGTTGCGGATGTGCAACCACTGGCCGGCGAAATTGTCGACCAGCGCCTGCGCCCGCGGATCGGCCAGCATGCGACGCACCTGCGTCGTCAGCTCGTCAGGCTGGCTCAGCCGACCGGCGACGGCCGTCTCGAGCAACTCGTCGTCGGGAATCGTGCTCCAGAGAAAGAATGCGAGCCGAGAGGCCAGCTCCAGGTCGGAGATCCGGTAGGTGCCGTCGGCCTCGACCGAGGCGGGCTGGTCCTCGAAGCGGAACAGGAAGTTGGGACTGACCAGGATGCCCCGGAGCGCCAGCTCGATGCCCGCCTCGAAGCCGCCGCGCTCGGCGCCCTCGCCGAAGAGGCGCAGCGGCACGTCGAGATCGGCGTTGGTCACGGGCCGCCGATACGCCTGGCGCACGACCCTCGAGAGAATCTCTTCGGCGCACGGCGCCTCGTCGGCGGCAGTGGCCGGCGCGCAGGTCAACAGCCGGCGGCGGCTCTCGGTGTCACCCACCGACGCGGTGTCCTGGAACGGCCCCGTAATGGTCACGCTGGACACGACCGGTTCGCCGCTTGGAGCACGGTAGGGGTCTCGACGCAGATCGGGATCGAACAGGTCTTCGACATAAGCCGAGGTCTTCGCCCTGAATGCCACCTGGACCAGGTGGCTGCCGGCCGTCACCCGCGCCCGGAACCGCATGCCGTCCAGAATGGCGCGATTGCGTTCATCCCCACGTAATCCTTCGGGCCGGACGACGGTCCCGGACCAGACCAGACCGTCATCGAGTCTGAGGTCGAGCTGGTGCGGCTCCCCCGTCACGCCCTCGAACCCGCCCGCCACCCCGCTCTCTTTGGGGCGCATCTGGAACTCGTACTCACCGTCGGCTGGGAAGTAGTAGTGAAACGCCGTCCCGCCACGCGAACCGAACGGCAGGTCGTCGCTGATGCGCCGACCCTGGTCGCGGTCGGTCGGGACGAAGATCGTCTCCGGCGCCGGGGCGCCGCGCGGCCGGCCCAGCGCCATCTCACTCACCCGGGCCGCCGCACCGAGGTAACGCTCGGTCAAGGCCGAAGAGAGCGTCAGCGCATCCGCATTGTTGTCGAAACCGTAGGCGGCGTTGTCGGCCGGCAGCAGCGCCACGTCGATGTCGACCGCCAGCAGATCGCGGACAGCGTTCCGATACTCGGTGCGATTCAGACGATGGAGTGTCGGGCGCCCCGGCACGGGACGCTCGGCCGCCGCGCGGTCGAGCTCGCCCTGGAGCCACTCCACCAGTTGCCTGGTGGCCTCGGGCTCGGGCCGCGGGCGTCCCAACGGAGGCATCGCCCCGGTG
>MDTE01057238.1_pt1 | contig 21861 bp, 21 predicted proteins | sample 811231 | NCBI WGS metagenome assembly MDTE01 (sample SAMN05326651, study PRJNA326480) | marine metagenome | isolation source: seawater | place: Indian Ocean: Red Sea | collected 2010 | reverse complement strand
TCTGATCGATTACTGAGGATAAGCGCCCATATGCATGCCTCCTTGCCTTGTGGAAACCGTCTATATCTCTTAGTCTGAGAATCTTTGACTGTGCCTCTCCTGAGATTCTCTGTGCCCTTTCACCAGCCCATTGAAGTGCGCCGAGGTTCCTCTTATAGTCATCACAGCCAACAGCAGCGTCCACCAGAGCCCTATCAAACTCCGTTAGGGCATTCAAGCTGGGCCACCTGTCTACGTAAGAGTTCAGAGTCTTGGCCGCAACGTCGCATGCCGATTGAACCATCCTGGTCATTTGCTTCCTGACTCTGTGGTACTTATCGGGATCTTCGACTAAATCGGCCTGACTGCTGGCCCTTCCGAATGCCTTGTCGAGAATCTCCTGGGGATAAAGCACGGTTGGAATCGACCTCCACTCTACTGACGCCATGCCGGTTCCCCGTTCACCGCCGCCACGGCATCGCACTTCAAGCATTAGCCGAGACGGAATTTTTCTGGTGAGCGATAACGACCCGCTTGTTTTTCTATGACTACCCGAACGTAGAGTTGTGTCCGACAGTAGCAAAGGCATGAAAATAGGCGATTTGCCCGATTGGGCGGCCAGTTTCCACGAGGCATATGGTTCCCCGAATCTTGATGATCTGAGTGATGTTTTCCATGGCCCTCTGATGGGGAGGAAATATGGCCTAAGAAAGGATGACCTCGTGGAGGTACTACTGGATCGTAGGATGCTACCGGAGGACAGGGATCCCTTTGTCAGGGGGATGATGGTTGGGGGTAGGAGCACCTCTATCGACATTCTCGACGAGGACGGGCAGTTCAGATCGCTATCCAGGGACGTAATCGTGGAAGTTAGGCTTGTTTCCCATCTTAGGAAGGCATACATTGAGGATAACGAGCTTCTGAAATTCGAAAAGGACGACATGAAACGGAGATCAGAGGTGCACGAGTTGGCCGAGAGTACCAGCGAAGACCATGGTAGCAACCTCTGGGGGTGACAGTATGGGGGGCCTTTCAGAGAAAGATTGCACCCCCTGCAGAGGAGGAGTCCCCCCTCTTAGCGAGGAGGAAACTGGGGCCTTCTTAACCCAAATAAACGAGGATTGGAGAATTGTGGATAACCACCACCTGACTCGCTCATGGGAGTTCCCTGACTTCGCATCGGCGATGAGTTTCACCAACTTACTTGGCGATGTATGCGAGGACCAGGGGCACCATGCAGACTTCGAACTTGGGTGGGGGAGGGTTGTTGCTTTGATTTACACTCACAAAATTGACGGGTTAACTGAGTCTGACTTTGTTCTAGCCTCCAAGTTTGACGATGTATAGGTGATTTCGTGACGGAGGCATTCCGAATGCACGTGTTCGTTTGCACGAACGAGAGAGATCAGAGTCACTCTAGAGGGAGTTGTGCGGCTAAGGGTTCGCTAGGGATAATGACCATACTCAAGAGGGCAGCAAGGCAGGCTGGATTGGAAGACGTTCGAGTAAACAAGTCTGGTTGCCTTGACAAGTGTGAGAAGGGGCCATCTTGCGTTGTTTACCCTGAAGGAACCTGGTACTCATTGCCTGCTGATGAAGAGGGATTAAGCAATATTCTACGTCACATTAAGGGAGAAAAACCCTCGAAAGAACATCTCATGGGTGAGTGAATGAAGAAGGTAGTTTACCCGAAGGTAGGTGGAGTCGATTCGATTCAAATCGTGGAGGTAGAAGACCCGATACCTGGCGAAGGCGAGGTTTGCGTGAGGATTCATCGTGCCGGCATAAACTTCGCAGATCTGATGATGAGGCAAGGACTGTACGGCTCAAACCCCGACTATCCATTCACTCCCGGATACGAGGCTGCGGGGGAGGTAATCTCGATGGGAGGCGGAGTTGAGAGAATTAGCCAGGGGCAGCGCGTACTGGCAATGACGGGTTTCGGAGGCTATTCGGAAATGGTGTGCTTAGATGCTTCTCGAGTGGTGCCACTACCAGATTCGATTTCCTATGATCAAGCAGCAGCACTGCCTGTAACCTACGGTACAGCTTACCATATGCTGGTTCATCTGGGCAATCTATCGGAAGGAGATTCCGTCCTTGTCCACCATGCTGCCGGAGGAGTAGGGACTGCAGTAGCACAGATCTGCGAAGCTTTCGGAGTGTCAAAGGTGATTGGTACTGCTTCTGCTCCAAAGAAGGATTTCGTAGAATCACTTGGAATGCACTTCGTGGATAGCAAATCTGAGGACTTCGTCTCGATTTGCAAGGCGCTGACCGGAGGCAGAGGTGTGCATCACGCCATCGACCCGGTAGGCGGAAAGCATCTGATGCTCTCGTACAAGGCTCTACGAGCCGGAGGTAGATTATTCTGCTTCGGCGCCTCTTCTGCGGTAAAGGGCGATAAGCGCTCGCTGACAAAGGCCATGAGTATGTGGGCTTCGACGCCCAAATTCGACCCTCTGAAGATGATGCGCTCGAATAAAGCGGTGTTCGGGGTCCACATGGGGCTTCTGGATGACGATTCCATATTCAAAAGTCATCTAGAAGCTCTCTCGGGGATGCTTCTCAAGGGACAAATTGACCCTGTCATTGACTCAGTTTGGGACTTCAAGCGGGTGGCTGAGGCTCAGAAGCACATGCATGATCGAAAGAATCGCGGTAAGATACTGCTGGACTTCTCGTAATTTCGATATTGAACGAGAATACTACTTCGCCTCTATTTGGGGGGCTATCAGAGTCTTACCGGACGAGTAGCACCACATGCCTGGCACTTTAGCTGGGTAGTCCTGTCTTCTCTCACGAATCTGGTGTCCGGGGCCTTGCATTCCCCACAGAGGATGAATGTCTTGACGTAGGACACAATTTTCTCCTTGATCCTCTTGGGCGGGACCTTGCCCTTCAGCATGATTCTGACTTGCTCCCTGCTTCCAGATGTCCCCAGCTCGTTTAGCAGGTACTGGAAAACGTGGTTTGCATCCCTATCCATGGCATCCACTATCTCTGAGAAGTTTCGAAGTATGGTCTGACTGCCCTCGATCATGATGTCGGGCTGTGGCATTGTCCACCTAGAACGCTCGCTAATATCCTTGGGAATCCTCTCTCTAGCCCTGTCTAGTAGGGACTCGTAATCTGGGTTGCCCACGTCCTCGCGACAATAGCGCTCCTTTTCACCTCACCGGGAAAGAATAGCGAACGGTCAAGGACTTGTTTCCACACGTGAGTTCGTGCGAAGTGGCGTGGTCGTCAAGATAGCGAGGACTGACCCCGCCGCGAGAATGCCCACTAAGGGTAGCGAGCACGCTGCAGGATGGGACCTCTACTCCTTGGAGGAAACTGTGGTACCTTTCAGATCCAGCGTGAAGTTGAGGACCGGTTTGCACGTCGCTATTCCAGAAGGATTCGAGGGACAGGTGAGGGCTCGTTCTTCCCTAGGTTCGAGGGGTTTGATTCTTCCCCATAGCATAGGGACGATAGACTCGGACTACAGGGGGGAGTTGTTCGTCCTAATGACCTGGATCGGTAAGGGCGACTCTTACGTGGTAAAATCGGGAGAAAGGATAGCTCAGCTAGTCATTGCACCAATTCCAGAAATAGACTTCTCCGAGGTTGACATTGGAGATCTAGGGGCAACAGATAGGGGAGAAGGCGGATTCGGCAGTACCGGAAGATTCTGAATGCCAATTATTCGGTACGTGACAATAGTCTACCCCCGGTGGATTCATAGCACGGAAAGGCTGGCATAGGGCGATGCACCTGAGCGTTGATGGACTGAGGGCCAAGGTAGAGGAGTTCAGGTCGAGCGGGCTCACCACCCAGCAAATAGCTGACGAGCTTTCCCTGTCGCAGACAACTGTGCAGTGGCTCTCTGCAAGCGATTTCGAAGTGGATGACAAGCCATTGGACGTTAAGGTAGGATGGAGATCCATAGCAGTAAAGGGAGATAGGATAGAGGCGATTGCTTACGTTATGAGCGATATTATAGAGGAAATGATCGGAGAGGAGGTGGACACAATCGTGGGAGTCAGCATTAATGGAATCGCGTTCGCACAGTCCGTCTCCTCCATGATGGATCTGGAGTTATCGGTTGTAAGAAGCATTAGCGAAGACGTCAGCGGGCACCTCTCACAAGTGTACGCTGATGTCGAAGGCAAGAGAGTTGTAATAATTGACGATGTATACTCAACTGGAACCACCATGAAGAAGACTTCCGCGGACCTGGATGCCGCTGGAGCGGATGTCAAGCTGTGCATGGTTTTAGTCAACAAGTCATGGGACGACGATGTAGATGGGGTGCCTCTAAGGGCATTGGTAAGGGCGGCTACGGTCTGAGGTGGGCAGATGCACTGGGCTTGGTACGCGGCTAATCATTTGAGAGATAGCCGTGATTCAGTAGTTTGCGCTTCGGGGATTACCCCTTCTGGAGAGTTTCACCTAGGCCACTTGAGAGAAATTCTATCTGCAGAGATGATACATAGGGCTTGCGAGGTAGAGGGTATTGAGTCAAAATATGTCTTCATTGTTGACTCCATGGACCCACTAAGGAGAGTGTATGACTTCCTAGCTCCTGAATACGAGGAATACATAGGTCACCCGCTGGCATTCATCCCGGCCCCAGATGAAGACGGGAATCCTGGTGATGGGAGCATAAGTTTCTCGGAACACTTCCTAGCCCCTTTCTTAGATTCCCTTAGAGAAATAGGTGTAAATTTCAAACCGGAGAATGTAATTAGGAATCACCAGACTTACGAATCTGGAGAATTTGCGGAAAAAATAGACGAGGCGATTTCAAAAAAGGACGAGATACGGGAGAAAATTGAGGATATTTCGGGTAGAGAGCTGCCCTCCGATTGGTTCCCATACAACCCAATTGGACACGATGGGAGTATGGAAGGAGTGAAGGTTACTGCCTACGAGAAGCCCTTCGTAAGGTGGGTAGACTCTTCCGGTAAAGAGGGGAAATCGGACATCAGAAGAGCCCAAGGAAAGTTGCCTTGGAGGGTTGACTGGGCGGCCAGATGGATTATTCACGGAATTACATGCGAGCCGTTTGGCAAGGATCACGGGGCGGCAGGTGGGAGCTATGATACTGGAAAACCCATATGCGAACTTCTCGGCGGCTCCCCGCCTGACCGATTTGTTTACGAATGGATACAGCTGAAGGGTGCAGGACCTATGTCAAGCTCCTCTGGAGTCTCAATTGGGCCAATGGAAACTCTGGAAATAGTCCCACCAGAAGTCCTTCGCTACCTCATTGCAAGAACTAGAATGAACACACACATAGTGTTTGACACAGGTGCAAAGTTATTCGAAATTGCGGATGAGTATGAGAGGTTGAGGGATTTCATAACCAATGCGAGTGAAGCAGAAGAGGAACGTAGGGGCAGAATGAGTGAAAAGAATTGGGAAATTTATCAAAAAGACAAGAGCGCGATTGAGCTTTCACAGCTCAATTCAGGTGACGATTACGGAGACGAGATGGGTTCTGTGGGATTTAGGCACCTCTCAATGCTGGCACAGATTAAATCCTCTGATGATGACGTTTGGGCCTCACTAAATCGTACTAACCACTTGGAAGGGAATCCTGGGGAGAAATTGAAAATTAGGCTGGCAAAGATGAGAGCTTGGATTGAAGGTCCACACTTCCCCGAAGGGGCAAGATTGGAAATAAGGAGAAAAGTTAGCGAAGAAGCTAGAAAAAACTTAGACGATGGTGCTATGACATTCCTTTCCGTTCTATCATCTCGTCTTTCTGAAATCGAGTGGGAAGGGTGGGCTATAGCCCAGGAAATATCTGAAGCCGCCGATTCTTCAGGGATTTCGAGAAGGGAGGGATATGCGGCTTTGTACTGGTCCTTGCTCGAAAGAAGCTATGGTCCAAGAGCATCTTCCCTACTCTGCGAGATGAAGAGGGAAGAGGTCGTGACTCTCCTAGAAAGTGCCAAGTGAGTAATTTTACTTTGACAATGGAGTTGGAAAAGCCTCAAATTGGCGGTTTCACAGAGGAAAACATGGGAGTTTACGAACTACTGATGATGTCAATTGAGAAGAGGGACGCGAAGCACTACATTGGGGCTCTGCATGAAGATTACGAATTCGTGCGGCACCAGTCTGGGACCACGATGGATAAGGGGCAAGTTAGCGAGATGCTGACAATGATGATGTCAAACACGGACGTAGTGATCAATAATCCGAGGTGCATTTACGAGAATGATGAAATCCTGGTCGAGCACTCTGTGATGGACTTCCCCGATGGTTCGAAAGAGGCCGTTATGGCGGTCCACAGCAAAAGTGACGGAAAGATAATCAGGACGGAGACGGGAGCAACTCTCCTGAACTAGAGTGACTTGATCTGAAGTAACCTGGGCTCTGGCATGCCGTTGCTGGCCTCCTTAACGGCCTCGACCTCCATCTTGGCCCCTGCAAGAGTGGTGACAAATGGGATGTTGAGTTCCACAGCAAGCCTTCGCATCATGTTGCCGTCTAGCACAGCCCCCCCGGTAGAACGAGGCGTGTTGATTACCAGCTGGATCTTGCCTTGCCTCATCAGGTCTAGTGCGTCAGGAGACCTGCCCTCGGCGATCCTGTAGCAGGTCTGAACATCTAGCCCCCCGACCCCTCGAAGAACTCGCGATGTCCCCCTAGTAGCGAAAATCGTGAATCCCATATCCTTCAGCCTCTCGGCTAGTGGGATGATGGCGTGCTTGTCCTCGTCCTTCACGGTGATGTACACCCCCCCCTCTGTGGGCACAGGAAGCTCTGTGGCCAACCTAGCCTTCAGGTATGCGGCAGAGGCCCGAACGTGGGAACCCATAACCTCCCCGGTGGACTTCATCTCTGGACCTGGGGCGGGATCGAGCCCTCTAAGCTTGATGAACGGAAATACAGGGGCCTTTACACAGACTGCGTCAGTCTGTGGATCGGGGATTTCCAAGTCAGAAAGCCTCTCTCCTAGAGCCACCCTTGCTGCTATTCTAGCAAGGGGGATACCGGTTGACTTTGCCACAAATGGGAATGTGCGAGACCCCCTGGGGTTGACCTCAAGAACGTAAAGGAGTTCATCATGGATTGCGAACTGGATGTTATAGCACCCCCTGATACCGAGCTCAATGCCGATTATACGGGTCCACTCCTCGACCTGCTCAAGCAGAGAAGAAGAGACGTTTTGTGGAGGGATGAAGCATGTTGAGTCTCCAGAATGGATTCCCGCTTCCTCCAGGTGCTCCATTATTGCCCCGATAAGGACGTCATTCCCATCGCAAACTGCATCTACGTCTAGCTCCATTGCGTTACCTAGGTACTTGTCAATCAGCAGAGGTCTGTCCGGAGAAAGGTATGCTTCCCTCATGTAGGACTCAAGCTGCTTGTAGTTGGATAGTATCTCCATCCCCCTCCCCCCGAGAACGTATGATGGGCGGATTAGTACGGGATACCCGATCTCATTTGCAGCATGCCTCACTCCATCTGCTGTGGTAGCAGTAGCCCCGTCTGGCATCCTTAGTCCGGACCTAAGAGCAAACTCCTCGAACCTCTCCCTATCGCTGGCCTCATCTACTGACTCGGCAGATGTACCTTCCATCACCAGATTCAACCCCATACTGGAAAGATGTGGAATCTCGTCGGATAAGGGTAGTGCCAGGTTTATTGCAGTCTGACCACCAAACTGCAGCAGGATTCCGGTGGCGTCCTCCCTAAGTAGCACCTCGCAAACGGATTCTAGTGTGAGTGGGTCGAAGTACAGCCTGTCACTAGTGTCGAAGTCTGTGGAAACGGTCTCTGGGTTGTTGTTGATGATGATAGCCTCGTGACCAAGATCCTGGATTGCTCCTGCTGCATGGACGCATCCGTAGTCAAACTCGATTCCTTGGCCAATTCGTATTGGACCTGAGCCGACAACGGTAATTCGCTGTTTTACAGATGAAGCCAGTCCTGGGACATAATCCACTCCAGATTCCGCTGAGCCCCCCTCGTAGGTCGAGTAGTAGTAAGGAGTAACGGCGGCGAACTCAGCCGCGCACGAGTCCACCATCCTAAACCTTGGATGGATGCCAAGCTCATGCCTACGTAGCCTTACTGCCGTCTCGTCCTCCCCTGTCTGGAGTAACTTGAAACCGGCTTCTGGAAATCCTGCGAGAGCATCAGCAATGTGCAAGTCTGTGAATCCTGAGCCCTTCCAAGACCTCATCTCAGCCTCGGGTATCCCTGCCGGCCTCATCCCAATTTCACCGGCTGCCCTGATCTCCGTCTCTATGGCAGCTAACCTTTCGAACCTACGAAGGAACCACCTGGTCATGCCCCCAGTCAAATCTCTAACATCCTCAATGGAGTAACCTCGCCTGAATGCTTCAATTACTGCCCCCAGCCTCCTATCAGTAGCTACTCTAAGCCAGTCCTCTAGAAGGGCTGTAGGCAGCCTCTCCGAGGCTCTCTCGTCCATGGTTTCTCCATCGGAAGCATCCGACATAGAGAGAGGTCTTGGATGGGGTTTCCCGTACTCCAAGCTAGCCCATGCTTTGAGGCAGGCCTCCTCGAAGGACCGCCCTATTGCCATAACCTCCCCAGTTGACTTCATCGAGGTGCCGAGGGTCCTGTCTGCAGTTCGGAACTTGTCAAAGGGCCACCTTGGAATCTTCACCACGCAGTAATCCAGAGTGGGCTCGAAGGCTGCGGTTGTTCCCTCGCCGGTGATGGGGTTTGGGAGCTCGTCCAGCGTATATCCCACAGCAATCAGCGCCGCCATCCTTGCTATAGGGTATCCAGTTGCCTTGGAAGCCAGGGCCGAGGAGCGAGATACGCGGGGATTGACCTCAATAACTCGGAAATCCCCGTTTGACTGGTCTACTGCGAACTGTACATTGCACCCCCCCTTAATATTGAGTCTCCTGATCAGCTTGAGTGCAGCATCGCGCAGAACCTGGTGATCTTGGTCGGAAAGGGTCTGTTGAGGGGCTACAACTATGGATTCCCCGGTGTGGATGCCCATCGGATCAATATTCTCCATGGTACAGACGATGATGGCGTTGTCTGAACCATCCCTCATTACTTCGTACTCATGCTCCTGCCACCCAAGGATGCTCTCCTCAATTAGCACCTGACCTATTGCAGAATGAAGGATGCCCTGGCTAGCTATCTCTACAAGCTCGCCCATGTTGAATGCTGTCCCACCCCCCAAGCCGCCAAGAGTGAATGCTGGCCTGACCAGAAGCGGGAAGGAGCCAAGTTGCTCTGCTGCAGAGATTACCGCCTCAATTGAGTCGCAAGCAAGAGCCTGGCAGACAGGCAGTTCAATCTCCTCGCACACCTTCTTGAAAAGATCCCTGTCCTCGGCCTCGTCTATTGCAGCGAGATTGCATCCGATTAGCTCAACGCCAATCTCGTCCAAGGTGCCGTCCTTTGCCAGTGCGGATGCTATGTTCAGTGCTGTTTGACCTCCCATTCCTGCCAGCAATGCGTCTGGCCTCTCAGACTCCATGATACTCTTCACCACCTCTGGGAGTAGTGGCTCGATGTATATCCTGTCTGCCATCTCTGGATCATTTTGAATCGTGGCCGGATTCGAATTCACAAGAATCACCTCGTATCCGTCTGAGCGTAGAGCCCTGCATGCCTGGGATCCGGAGAAGTCGAATTCGGCGGCCTGCCCAATCCTGATAGGTCCGCTTCCCAGGATTAGTATCCTCTTGAGATCGTCTCTGCGAGGCATCAGGGACCTCCTCCGCTGGTAACCAATTCTGCCTTTACTATATCCAAATGTTCAGCAACCATCTGTTGGAATCTATCGAATAGTGGAGATGCGTCGTGTGGTCCCGGGCATGCCTCAGGATGGAACTGGATGGTGAATGCGGGCTTGTCCAGAAGGTCGAGCCCCTCAACGGTACCATCATTCGAGTTTACGTGTCTGACTCTGAACTCGGCTCCCAAGACGTTCTCGGATGAGTCAGAGCATGCTCCGCTTGGATGGGGTGCAAGCATCCCCTTTACTGGATCCTCGACAGCGAATCCATGGTTCTGGCTAGTAATATGTACTCTTCCGGTCTCGAGATCCATTACCGGCTGGTTCGAACCCCTGTGCCCATAGCGGAGCTTGTACGTCCTAAGCCCCGCTGCAAGACCCATTAGCTGGTGACCCAAGCAAATACCCATGACAGGCATACCCTGCCTAACTGCGGACGCCAGGGTCTTGCGGGCATCTGTAGCCGCCCCGGGATGTGCAGGATCCCCGGGCCCGTTCGAAGCGAATAGGGCATCAGGGGACCAGTCTCTGGAAATCTCATCAAGAGTAATTGTGGCGGGGCACCATATGACCTCGAACCTAGTGCAAAGCTCCCGGAGAATGTTATGCTTGATTCCACAGTCAATTGCTGCTAGCCTGGGGAGAGGTTCTCCATTGGCATCCCTTGCACCGGGGTTCAGTAGTACAGGTTGGTTGCATGTGACTAATGATACCAAGTCGTCTGCATCTGGAGGCGTCATCTCCCTCAGGATAATCTCCATCTCGTCCAGCCTCTCAGACGGGCCGAACACGCATAGCAACGTACCGTGCTCCCTTACCCTTCTGGTCAGTGCTCTGGTGTCGATTCCCTCTATGCCCGGAACATTATGAGCGACAAGGAGATCGTGGATGCTTCCTATCGAGTCCCTGTGATCCGGAAAAGGCATGTGCTGCCTGCAAACCACACCCCTAGGATGGACTGAGGAGGACTCAGAAATACCAGGGATGATTCCATAGTTTCCCAGTAAAGGGTATGTGAAAGTAAGAACCTGTCCAGCGAATGATGGGTCGGTTATGCTCTCTTGGTATCCGCACATCCCTGTGGTGAATACCAACTCCCCCTCTGCTATCTCCTCGGCTCCGAATAGTTTGCCGTCGAAACGGGTTCCGTCTGCAAGTAGTAGAGTACCACTCGAACCGCTAGGTTGCTCTGAACCGACTGACTCTGCCAAAATGTCGGCCGCATCAGGAAACGATGGAGGAGAATGGACCCCATTAATGCCGGCTCCGGGGCAGAATCCCCCCTCTACTGAAGTCGCCGACATCAGCAACGCTGCCCTAGTACGACTCTTAATCATTCAGTGGGGGGATGTGTTTCTATTGCCGCTAAGTCACCCATCATCATTACTAATCACTACCTTGTTCCTAGCTGATGGTAGGACTTTCATCTGAGCGCCTTCGAATCTCGAAGACTCATCGACGGGTCCAAGCCAAGAGTCTAGGAAAACTGCCAAGGCAGCTACCTCAGAGTGTGGCTGGTTACCTATGGAAACATTGTGATGGGAAATGTGGTAAGCCTCTGGTGGAACCTTTGTCCCACCGACCACAATGATTGCTGGCTTGTCGACAGGTATTGAAGGAGTCACATCCGTCCAAGGTTCCCCATACATGGTGAGATGGACGATCGTTGCCTCCCCCGACTTCGATGCTCTCCTTAGGAATGACATTGGATTTGGCTCGTACCTGCTCTCAAAATCTCCTCCAAATCTCTCCGTTACTGACTCCCAAGTCTCGAGGGCAGAGAGATCCTCATCACCTGACAGAATTACTTCATCTGCTCCGAAGGCTCTTGCAGTTAGTCCTAGGTGAGAAGTGATTCTCTTATCCCTGTCTCGCCTATGCCCTAGTCTGAGTACTGAAAGTCTAGGTGGTAGGTGGTCTCGATCCATGGTTCACGCGTAAGGCGGTGCCTCATCAGCCTGACCCTCCAGAGAGTCCGCCCCCATAGAAGGGAAAACCTCGACCCCCATATTGAGCATGCTCGCCCTCACCCATTGCAGAAGTAGTGCATCGAACATCATATGAGAGGCAAATCCGACCATGACTGCTAGAACCAGCACCCTTCCCGTCGCGAAGAGGGCGTCACCCTCCAATTCAGAATAGTTCATGAGAACTGGTTCGACGATGTAGAAAATTGCTAGAACTGCCAGAGCCCCCCCAATCTGAGACATGGTTGCGTTACCCCTCTCCCTACCTATTCCCGTAAATAGCGTTGCAGCGATAACCAGAATCGGTACTATTAGGCTCACAGTTCCGAAATCGAATGAGCCGAGAATAGATTTTGGGATTTCGGAGTCCTGGACAGCTTCAGAGCCCTTGCTAACGGTGATCCACCACCAGAGTGCACTAGAAATGAACAGAGCACCAGACGTCCTGGCGCGCTGAGTGATCATGTCCCTCACATGGTGGGCATCTCGTGGCTTTAGTCTCTGTACTATCGAGTCCAGAATAAATAGTGTCTCGGGATCGTGCGAGGGTTCTGGGTCATCTATGGACTGGGCATCACTAACGTCATGCGACTCATCCTCACCCAGAACCATAGCTCGATTGCCCCTCCGTCACATCATAAAGCAATCGTCGTTTGCGATGGCTATATGGCCGACTGGCGACCTATGGTAAAACGCCGGGAAGATGGTTTTCCCCGCATTATGGGGGTTGTGAACGCCACTCCCGACTCCTTTCATCCCAGGTCAAGATACCCAAGTCCTCCTGAAGCGGCAACCAGAGGGGTGAAAATGGTCAATGATGGGGCAGATTGGATTGATGTGGGTGGAGAGTCAACCAGACCTGGAGCAAAGCCGGTGCCGATACAAGATGAGTTGGCGAGGGTGCTGCCAGTAATCAGAAGAATCAGGGATGAGCTTCCAGAAGTCTGCATCTCAGTTGACACCAGAAGGTCAGTAGTCGCGAAGAAGTGCTTAGAGGAGGGTGCTGACATGGTCAATGACGTTTCGGCCCTTGGTGACGAAGCAATGCTGGATGTTGTTTCGGACTACGGATGTCCGGTGTGTCTGATGCACATGCAGGGCCTACCGGAGAACATGCAGGATGACCCAAGATATGGGGAAGTGGTTCCAGAGATCAGGGATTTCTTTTCAGGATTAACAGAAAAAATGCTCGACTCTGGTGTCGAGCCCAATCAGATAGTCGTTGATCCGGGAATCGGTTTTGGGAAAAAGCTGGAACACAACCTTGCCCTTCTCTCATCTGGTAGAGAGATAGTTCCAGATGAAAGGATGGGACTCATGTGGGGGGTGAGTAGGAAGAGTATGTTTTCCGAACTCCTTGGGCGTTCGGATAGCGAGGGTCGTCTTTACGGCACACTCGGAGTGGCAGCCAAAGCATTCGAGAAGGGCGTGGACATAGTAAGGGTCCATGACGTTGCAGAGCATGCTGACATGTTCTCGGCGATGTCTTCAGTGAGGTGAATAGGTGACGGGGGCTAGCAAGAATATAGTCGAGATTGACGACAGGCTTAGGCTACTGGGTACTGCTCACGTTAGCAGCGAATCAGTTGATTTGGTTAGAAGTCAGATCGGGGAATGGGGGCCTGATGTCGTTGCAGTAGAGCTATGTCCCTCCAGATTGGCTTCTTTGACTGATCCTGAGACACTTGACAATGAGGACCTTCTCAAAATTATCAAAGAGGGCAGATCCGTGATGATACTCCTGCAGTCAGCTCTAGCAGCGCAGCAGAGGAAGATGGGGATTTCAACGGGCGAGAAGCCCGGAGCGGAGCTTCTTGAAGCAGTTCGGGCAGCCGAGGAGTCGGATGTTCCGGTAGAGATGATTGACAGGGACGTGGTAGTGACTCTTCGAAGGGCATGGAAAAAGATGGGTTTTCGAGAGAAGTGGAGGGTCCTGAATGCATTACTTTGGGAGGAGGAAGATGAGGAGGGCCTCTCCATCGACGACGTACTTGGTGACTCGGACCTTCTCAGCAAGATGATGGAGGATGCCAGAGAAGTTGCTCCGGGGGCAGGAGCCGTGCTAATTGACGAACGGGACGCTTTCCTGGCAGGGAGGATTCAGCAGATTAGGGGCAAAGGTAAGGTTCTCGCGGTTGTGGGGGCGGGCCACATTTCTGGTATCATCCGCTACTTGGATGAGCCGGCAGTGGAGAGCACATCCCGGCTGGCAGATTTAGGGATGGAGCCGGAAAAGTCAATTTGGCCGATGTTTCTAATGGCGGCAATACCGATATTCCTTCTTGGTGCTGTCGCATGGATGGCCTACAATGGTGAGATGGGTGCCCTTAAGCAGACGGCGCAAACATGGCTTGCGTTGAACGCGATTCTAGCAGGACTCGGAGTGATGATTGCTAGGGGGCATCCGCTTTCGGTAATAGTCGGTGCAATTGCGTCGCCGATAACCTCGCTGAATCCGACACTAGCGGCCGGGTGGTTCGCCGGTTACACCCAACTCAAGGTCGCTGCGCCGACCGGAAAGGACGCCCGGGACTTCCTAGTCCTGGATGAGGTCTCACTATTCTGGAGAAACAGGGTTGGTCGGGTTCTAATGGTTACAGCGCTGGGAAATATCGGGTCGATGGCAGGTGCATGGTTAGCGGGGGGAGCCATTCTGGGCCTTTTGATTGGTTGACACCGAATCATTTAGCATGAGTACCGCATGGAAGGGGCACAACATGACAAACTACGGATTCGTAATCGATAACAGGACCTGCATAGGGTGTCACGCGTGTACCGTGGCATGCAAGTCAGAGCATGACGTTCCGATAGGAGTCAACAGGACTCACGTAAAGTACATCGAGAAGGGAACTTATCCAAACTCAACGAGAGAGTTTAGTGTCCACAGATGCAACCACTGCGAAGACTCTCCCTGCACGACAATTTGCCCCACAACTGCCCTATTCACGAGATCGGACGGTATTGTCGACTTTGATGACGATAGATGCATTGGCTGCAAGTCATGCATGCAGGCCTGCCCATACGACGCGCTATACATCGACCCGAACAATGGTACTGCTGCTAAGTGCAACTACTGCGCACATAGAATAGAGAACTCATACGAGCCTGCGTGCGTGATTGTATGCCCGACCGAGTCAATCGTATCGGGAGATCTTGACGACCCAAAGTCTAGGATTTCCCAGATTGTGTCAACTCAAAACACGACAGTAAGGAAGCCAGAGTCTGGGGCCAATCCAAACCTGTACTACATCGAGGCCAGCGAGGAGATGCTGGATCCTGGTGCCACGGAGGTTGCTGCTTCAGGGATGTGGACAGAGCAGGCTTTCGGTGTTGGACACTTCGCAAAGTACGCAGAGAGCAGACTCGAAGGGGCCGACACAACATCCATGATCGTGCAGCTTGCACTTGAGAAGAAGGCAAAGCAGGCAGCTCCGAGAGACCAGGCGATAATCAGGGACGTAATGGAAAAGTTATCTGACGAAACAAGGGATGCGAAGAGGACATACGATCAGCCCAGCAAAGGGGTCCTATGGGGCTGGGAGGTCTCGGCATACATCTGGACTAAGGGGATTTGCTCCGGAACATACGTTGTAGCAGTCCTAGCAATGCTCCTAGGGCTGGTGGAAATGACAGATGGACTCTGGGCGTCCACCATCGCAGTAGGGATAATCTTCCTTGGTCTAACTGGAATTCTACTTGTAATCGACCTTGACAGGCCGGAGAGGTTCCTATACGTTCTTCTAAGGCCGAATTGGGACTCCTGGCTCGTTAAGGGGGCCTTCGTCCTCTCTGGATATGGGGGGGTTCTGGCCGCAAGCGGAGCCGTACTCGCTTTGGACTTGGATAGGTCCCTTCTGACGATTCTTGCCGTTGCTGGCGTCCCACTTGCTATCCTGACCGGAGTTTATACTGCATGGTTGCTCATGCAGGCTAAGGGAAGGTCTTGGTCTCAAGACTCCCTCTTACCAGCGAAGTTCCTATTGGAAACACTAGTGGCAGGAGCAGCAGTCTTCATCCCCCTTGCAACCATGGAACCACTAGCAATCGGGATAGGGGCACTAGTGCTGTCTGTAGTCCTAATACATGACAAGAGGCTTGTCGTGAAGCCGCAGTTGGAGCCATTGCTGTGAGGTGCTGATATGGGGAGGACTTTCATCGAGGACATAGCTCAGAAGCTAAGGATAATTCCAGACCTTGATCGCGAGAGGGCAAAAGGAGCAAGTGGCCCTCTGAGGACATTCCCGGATCCACGAGAGTGGCACGACCACGTCGAATTGGATGCCAACGAGTGGCCAAAGATGGTAGAGAAGAGGTATTCCCTAGTCCCCACAACCTGCTTCAACTGCGAGTCTGCTTGCGGACTACTAGCCTACGTGGACAAGGAGTCTGGGCAGGTATCCAAGTTCGAGGGAAACCCCCACCATCCAGGGAGCAGAGGGAGAAACTGCGCCAAAGGGCCCGCGACAATCAACCAAATCAACGACACGGAGAGGATCCTGCACCCCCTGAAGAGAGTCGGACAGAGGGGGGAGGGGGGTTGGGAGACAATAAGTTGGAACCAAGCATTGGAGGAAATCTCGTCGAAAATCAGGGACTCTCTAAAGACCGGTGCAAAGGACCGGGTAGTCTACCACGTTGGCCGACCCGGCCACGAAGGATACACTAACAGGGTCCTAAAGGCGTGGGGAGTAGATGGTCACAACAGCCACACAAACATCTGCTCTGCAGGGGCTAGAACAGGTTACTCACTCTGGCACCGTCATGACAGGCCGTCGCCCGATCACTCTAACGCCAAGGTAATCCTGCTAACCTCCTCCCACCTAGAGACTGGTCATTACTTCAATCCCCATGCGCAGAGGATCCTGGAAGGCATGATGGATGGGGCCAAGCTAATCGTAATTGATCCAAGGCTATCCAACACCGCTGCGATGTCTGACCATTGGGTTCCTACTTGGCCCGGATCTGAGTCTGCCCTTTTCCTAGCATGGGCCAGTATGATCCTTGAGCGAGATATGTATGACAGAGATTTCATGGAGAACTGGGTAAACTGGGAGATGTGGATGGATGCAGACCATCCTGACGAGCCAAGGGATTTCGACCGTTTCATCTCTCTACTGAAGGAGGAGTATGCGGAGTATACTCCCGAGTTCGCAGCAAATGAGTGCAGAATACCCGTGGAACAGGTAATAGAAGTGGGAGAGCTTGTGGCTGGGGCTGGCAAAAGGCTCTCCACACATGTCTGGAGGGCTGCTGCGATAGGAAATTTGGGAGGTTGGCAGGTCAGCCGGACGCTGCACCTACTGAATGTACTTACTGGGAGTGTGGGAACCGAGGGGGGGACATCCCCGAACTCCTGGTCCAAGTACAAGCCGGAGCTGTTCGACGTCCCCCCTGACCCAGACGGGTGGAACGAGCTACACTTCCCTCCCGAATACACCCTCTCGCACTACGAGATGAGTCACATACTCCCTCACCTGATCAAGGACGGCAGGGGGTCTATGGACGTATACTTCACAAGAGTTTTCAACCCTGTGTGGACGTACCCAGACGGTTTCTCCTGGATAGAGATGCTTCAGAACGAGGAGTCCGTGGGGTGCCACGTGGCTCTGACCCCGACATGGAATGAGACCGCTTTCTTCGCTGACTACGTCCTTCCTATGGGGCACGCTTCCGAGAGACATGACGTCAACTCGTATGCTACTAGCTCGGGAAAGTGGATCGCCTTTAGACAGCCAGTTCTGAGGGAGTTCGCTAGAAGGGAGGGCAGGGATGTAGAGTTCACACACGAGGTCAATCCCGGAGAAGTCTGGGAGGAGGACGAGTTCTGGAACGAGCTTTCATGGAGGATCGATGACGGCACGATGGGGATTCGTGAGCACTTCATGAGCCCTTACAGGGAGGGCGAGAGAATCACCATCGACGAATACTACCAGTACATGTTCGAGAGGGTCCCGGGGCTTCCGGAGGCAGCTAATGCGGAAGGAACAGACCCACTTGGCTACATGAGGAAGCATGGTGCCTTCCTGATAGAGGAATCCACCTACGCAAAGCACGAGGAGGAGGGTTGGCCCACTCCCAGCGGGAAACAGGAGCTCTACTCAAACAGCATGGTTGAGTTCGGATACCCGGAGCACTCGATACCGCATTACAGGATCAAGAGCCACGTCCATCCTGACCACCTGCAGGGAGAGGACGAGTACTGCCTCCTCCCCAACTTCCGACTACCTCAGCACATCCACTCGAGATCTGCCAACGCGAAATGGCTGGCTGAGATAGGTCATCGGAACCCCTTGTGGGTACACCCCAATGACGCTGAGAAGCTAGGAGTTGGGGAAGGGGACCTACTGAAAGTCGAGACGGAGATAGGATGGTTCATCGACAAGGTGTGGGTGACGGAGGGAATCAAACCGGGCATCATTGGTTGCTCGCACCACATCGGGCGGTGGAGACGAAAGCAGGACTCTGGAAACCGCTACATGACCAACGAAGTCGAGATTGAGGACATTGGCGAAGGCAAGATGAGGATGAGGACGGTCAGCGGAGTCAGGCCGTGGAAGTCAGACGACCCTGACACCAACAGGGTTTGGTGGAGGGACGGAGGGGTTCACCAGAACATCACTCACGCCGTTCAGCCGGATCCAATCAGCGGAGCTCACTGCTGGCTTCAGAAGGTCAGGATAACTAGACCCGGAGAAGGCGAAAGGTACGGAGACGTCGAAGTTGATACGAACAAGTCGTTCGAGTACTACAAGAGATGGAACGAGATGGCAAAGGAGAGGGAAGTTCACCCAAGAGGGGAAAGGAGGCCGTTGTGGATGAACAGGCCTCTCCCGCCAAGGAAAGAGCACTGGTTCGTTGACCGTAGCTAGTCGGAGAAAACTCCCCAGCCTACGAGCTCCCATCCTCTCTCGTGCATATAGTAGAACAGCATCTTCAATGAGACGTCTGCCACTGCGAAGGTAACGCCATGCTCCAGCTCCCCGGTGAGCACCAGAACGATGCCAACCCCGGTGAGGGTTGCTATGGCTCTCCAAGTGGCAGCCTTGATGAGACTGCGTGACCTTGTCTGGCCCATGAATCGATGCGGCCTAGCACATAGCAATTAACCTAAGCGGTCATGTGAATGGGCAAATGCATGTTAGTCAATTCAATTGGGCCATCTCGAGTTTGCCAGTGGGGGATCGACATCTTCCAGCCCCCAATCTGACCAGCTCCATGCCCTCTCGTGGAAGTAGTACAGGAACATCTTGGTGACCACCTCGATACTAGCGATTCCCAGACCAATTTTGAAATCTCCAGTAAGGAACCATGCAATCAAAATGGTGTCAGTAGTGGCGATTGTCCTCCAAGTCAGAGTCTTCACGATACTGCGGGTCCTGTTAGCGTGTCCTGTTCCGGGGATGTGCGTCATGGGTTCTGCTAAGCCCGATGAGGGATAACTCCTCCTACTGTGGGTTCAGGGAAAATCAAGCGGATTCGATAACTACTGCGATTCCCTGTCCACCGCCGATGCATGCAGTTGCGACACCGTATCTGCCCCCACTCGACCTCAGCTCGTGAGCCAAAGTCAACACCAGCCTCGTCCCTGTGGCAGCTAGTGGATGACCGAGTCCAACTGCTCCACCATTGACATTCACCCTATCGACGTCGATCCCCAGATCCTTGATACATGCTACTGCTTGACCGGCGAATGCCTCGTTAATCTCCCAGAGGTCTATGTCGCCAACCGATAGTCCGGCGTTCTCTATGGCCTTTCTGCTAGATGGGACTGGTCCGTAAGCCATTATCTCCGGTTCGAGACCAACTATCCCCCAAGACACAATCCTAGCCAGAGGATCGTCCCCGTCTGACTTTGCCTTGGATTCCGACTTGATGACTGCGGCTGCAGCGCCATCGACAACTCCCGACGCATTGCCTGCAGTCACAAGAGATTCGGGGCCGAAGTGAGTCCTCAGACCCGATAGGGTCTCCTTAGTGGTTCCAAGAACAACATGGTCTTCGTGACTGTGATCGAAAACCCCATCTTGGGTTTCGACAGTTACTATCTCCTTCTTCCAGACACCAGATGATACGCTGGCCTCTGTCCTCTGGTGACTAATCGCAGCGTACTCGTCGACCTCCTCTCGAACCACACCCTTCCTTCTACAGAGCTCGTCGCTGGTCTGTGCCATGAAGAAGCCGCTGATGCCATCCATCAGGTTCGTGAATAGGTAGTCCTCCATGTCCTTGGATATCTCCTCCCCAGCTCGAGGGGGCCTCCCTAGGCGATACTTGTCCCTCATGCCCCTTAGTACGTGTGGCGCTTGGCTGAGATTCTCCATTCCTCCCGCCACAACTACGTCGGCTTCCCCGAGCATGATCATCTGGGAAGCGCTGACAATGGACTGTGCTCCGCTCCCGCAGAGCCTGTTTAGTGTCAGCATTGGGACCTCTTGTGGAATGCCGGCCCTGAGACCGGCGTGTCGGGCGCCATATATCGCTTGGTTAGAAGTCTGCAATGCGTGCCCCATCACTACGTGGTCTATGCTAGTTGGATCGGTTCCTGTCTTCTGCATTGCCCCCATAATGGCAATCGAGCCAAGCTCCTCTGCAGATACCGATGCAAGCCTGCCGCCCGGACCACCGTCTCCTCTCTTTCCTCCCAGCCACTCGCAGAACGGGGTCCTAGCCCCTCCAACAATTACGACTCCTTCCGACATGGCACGCCCAACTGATTGGCCCTCAAGAGCCTGACTGTTTCGCATCTGGCTCAGGATGAGTCTTCTTCGTCCGTCATTGAGCCCAGGTAGTCGGGCAACTCTACGCCTGACATCTTTGCCACGTCATGAATAGGAGGTAGGCTCTGAACGAGGCTGCTCACGAAGTTGCTGGTAGCGGAGTTCCCGTCCGGAGAGTTCCCGCTGTCCCAAACTGTGATCTTGTCTATCTTCAGGTTTCGGATTGCCTCTGTCTGAGCCTGCACCATCGCTTCGATCTTCTCCACCATCAGTAGGGTTGCTGCGGCCTTGGGATCACCTGAAGCGCTGCTGACCAAGCTGTTGTAACCATGGGCCTTGGCGTCGAGAACCTTCTGGATACCCTCTGCCTCAGCCTCATACCTGGCAAGTATTGCGTCAGCCTCACCACGTGCTATTCTCCTCTGCCGCTCCGCCTCCGCATCTGCGGCAATCTCAACCTGTTGCTTGGCTACTGTCTCGCGTGCAATCTCACTTGCCCTGAGCTTGGACTCCTCTTCTTGGTAAACTGCCTTCTGGATTTCAGCCTCGGCCTGTGCTGTGGCAACGTCTGCCCTCTGCTTCGCAGATGCCTCTGCCTCCGCAAGGTCGGCGTTCGCCCTGGCAATCTCGGCTTGGGCAGCGTTCTCTCCTCCTACGGCCATAGCCTCCTGCTGCTCCACATACACACGCTGGTCCGCTTCTGCAGCCTTTCGGCCCTTCTCCGCCTCGGCTGTGTTCTCGGCTACCTGTATCTCCCTGGTCCTGTCGGCCTGTGCCTTACCAATGGCACCGTCCCTCTCGGCGTTTGCCACATCGATCCTTGCCTGCTCTACTGCTGTTGCAGCGGCCTTCTTTCCTATGCTCTCGATATAGTCCGACTCGTCTGTGATGTCAGCGATGTTGACGTTGATCAGGTAAAGGCCAACCTTCCTCATCTCCTGACCGACGTTCTTTTGAATTAGCTCCAAAAACGAGTCACGGTCCTGATTGATCTGCTCAATTGTCAGGGTTGCGACTGTAAGACGAAGTTGCCCGAAGATAATCTCCTTGGCCATCTCCTCGATGTCCTCGACCCTGAATCCAAGAAGACGCTCTGCTGCGTTGGCCATGATGGTGGGCTCGGTCGAAACACCGATAGTGAATGTGCTTGGGACATTGATCCTAATGTTCTGAAGGGAAAGGGCCCCCCTTAGGTCGATGTTGATAGTCATCGGCTTTAGTGAGATGTACGCGTAATCTTGAATCAGAGGCCAGACGAGCGCAGCTCCTCCATGGAGGGTCTTTGACGGCTTTGGCCTACCGTCGGCCGTCCTTTCCGTGCGACCGTAAATCACCATGATTTGGTCGGGAGGGCATCTCTTGTAACGCTGGGCGAAGAACATCACCGCAGCTACTAATATCAGTACAACTGCAAATATCATTATCGTTAGTATTGCATCACCATCTGCCATTGGCTCAACTCATT
>MDTE01026402.1_pt1 | contig 21861 bp, 20 predicted proteins | sample 811231 | NCBI WGS metagenome assembly MDTE01 (sample SAMN05326651, study PRJNA326480) | marine metagenome | isolation source: seawater | place: Indian Ocean: Red Sea | collected 2010 | reverse complement strand
TTTTGATAAATATTTTCAAATAGCCCCATGTTTTCGTGATGAAGATAGTAGAGCAGATAGGTCTCCAGGAGAATTTTATCAATTAGATTTTGAAATGAGTTTCGTCGATCAAAATGATGTTTTCAATACAATTGAGCCAGTCTTATATAATGTATTTGATGAATTTAGTGATTATAATAAAGATCAAAAATGGAAAGTATCAAAATATCCTTTTAAAAGAATTCCTTATAAAGATGCAATGAATATATACGGAACTGATAAACCTGATTTAAGAAATCCGTTATTAATTGAAGATGTAACTGAAATTTTTAAAAATTCTCAATTCAAGATTTTTGCAGAGAATATTGATAAAGGATTTGTAGTCAAAGCAATTAAAGTAAAAAATATTGCTGACAAGCCAAGAAGTTTTTTTGATAAATTGAATAATTGGGCACGTGATGAAGGTGCGGGAGGGCTTGGATATATAAATTATTTTGAAAATGAATTTAAAGGTCCTATCTCTAAAAATTTAGATGAAGCAAGATTAAGTAAACTATCTTTAGATAATAATGAATCAATTTTTTTTGTATGCAATAAAGATAAAGAAGCACAATTATTTTCAGGTAAGGTTAGAAAAAAATTAGCAGATGATTTAAAATTACTTGATGAAAATTCTTTCCAATTTTGTTGGATCGTAGATTTTCCAATGTTTGAATTAGATGAAAAAACAAATAAAATAATATTTAGTCATAATCCATTTTCAATGCCGCAGGGTGGGATCCAATCATTAAATAATAAAGATCCACTGGAAATTTTAGCTTATCAATATGATATTGTTTGCAACGGTGTAGAATTATCATCTGGAGCTATTAGAAATCATATACCAGAAATTATGTATAAAGCATTTGAAATTGCTGGTTATTCAAAGAAAGATGTTGAGGAACAATTTTCTGGTATTTTAAATGCATTAAAATATGGTGCACCCCCACATGGAGGTTCTGCTCCAGGAATTGATAGAATAGTTATGTTATTAGCTAATGAGCCAAATATAAGAGAAGTTATAGCTTTCCCAATGAATCAGCAAGCTATGGATTTAATGATGGAAACTCCAACTGAAATTGATAAAAAAAGGTTAAAGGAATTAAGTATTAAATTAGATTTGGATAATTAAATTAAGTAATTTTTATTTTTTCTCTAGTTATTTTTTGTTTTAGTTTTTTTTGGTTTTTTTTCAACAATTTTTGATTTCCTTACATTTATAAGATCAATAGCTTCATTCAGGCCTATGGTTTCAGGTGTTGAGTCGCTCATAATTGACGCATTAATTTTTCCACATTTAACATATGGTCCAAATTTGCCATTGTGAACAGTTATATCTTTTTTTTCACTAGGATGCTCACCAAGAGTTCTAAGAATTGAATTACCCCTTGTTGTTGCTTTAGCCAATAATTCTATTGCTCTATCTAGTTCAATATCCAATATATTGTCTTCTTTTTCCAATGCTTTATATTTTTTATTATGTAGCACATAAGGACCATACATGCCTATCCCCGCTGAAACAGTTTTGTTTGTTTCAGGGTGAAAACCTAATTTTCTTGGAAGTCCTAAAAGTTTTATAGCAGTATTAATTCCTAAATCTTCAGGATTAAAGTTTTTCGGAATAGAAACTCTTTTTGGTTTTTTATCATTAGTTCCTTCACCTAATTGCATATAAGGCCCATATGGACCTTTCTTTAAAAAAATCATTTCACCAGTTTCTGGATATTTTCCAATCTCTTTAGGCCCTGTTACTAGCAAAGCCTCATCTCCATTTTTTACTATATCTAATTGTTGAGAAAATTGTAATGTATTTTTGCACTCTGGATAATTTGAGCAGCCAATAAAACCTCCAAATTTACCAATTTTTAAACCGAGTCTTCCATTATTGCAAACTTTGCACTTTCTACTTGAATCCTCTCCTGAGGGAGGAAAAAAATGTGAACCCAATTCAGCATCAAGCACATCTATAATTTCTGAATTTCTTTTTGAGATTGTGTCATCAACTGTAGGTTTAAAATTTTTCCAAAAATTATTTATAACTTCTATCCAGTTAAGCCTTCCTCCTGAAATTTCATCTAATTGTTTTTCTAAATCAGCTGTGTAATCATATTGCACATATTTTTGAAAATACTTTATCAAAAAAATTGCAACTACTCTCCCTCTATCATTAGCAATAAATCTTTTATTATCTTTTTCTACATAGTTTCTATCTTGTAATACTTGTATAATAGATGCATAAGTTGAAGGTCTTCCAATGCCTAATTCTTCAAGTTTTTTTACCAAACTAGCTTCAGAGTATCTTGGCGCAGGTTGTGTAAAATGTTGTTTTTTTTCTAATTTTGTTAAATTTAATTTTTCATTTTTTTTAAGTATTGGTAAGCGATTTTCATTTTCTTCATTATTTTTTTCTTTATATTCCTGATATACTTTCATCATTCCATCAAACTTGATAGTTGAACCTGTAGATTTAAAATAATCATTGTTGTCTGAACTTTTTATTTTTACCGATACCTGATTAATGATCGCACTTTCCATTTGCGAAGATAGTGATCTTTTCCAAATTAACTCATATAGTTTAAATTCATCTTCACGTAATGATTTTTTAATTTCATCAGGTCTTCTTAATATGCTAGTTGGCCTCACACACTCATGAGCTTCTTGAGCATTTTTCGCCTTTGATTTATAAATTATCGCATTGTCAGGCAAATAATTATCACCAAAGTTGGTTTTTATATATTCTCTTATTTCATCAATTGCAGTTTTTGACATAACTTTACTATCAGTTCTCATATATGTTATTAATCCAACAGTATCGCCATCAATTTCAATTCCTTCATATAATTTTTGAGCAGTTCTCATAGTTTGATTTGCATTAAAACCTAGTTTGCTACTTGCATCTTGTTGTAAAGTTGACGTAGAAAATGGAGGATAAGGATTTCTTTTAACTTCTTTGGTTTCAATCTCATCAATGCTATATTCTTTTGTATTTATTTCATTAAATATATCTTTTGCTTGTTTTTCATTTTTTATATCTAATTTTTCAAGTTTTTTATTGTTAAATTGAAATAACTTTGCATTAAATGATTCTTTTTTTGAATTTAAAAAATCACCGCTAATGGACCAATATTCATCAGCGTTAAATTTTTCAATTTCAATTTCTCTCTCAACTATTAATCTTAAGGCTACTGATTGGACTCTCCCAGCAGATTTACTACCAGGGAGTTTTCGCCATAAAACTGGTGACAAATTAAATCCAACTAAAAAATCAAGAACTCTTCTAGCCATATATGAATCAATTAAATTTTGATCAAGATCCCTTGGGGATTTTAATGATTGCAGCACAGCTTCCTTAGTTATCTCATTAAATGTAATTCTTTTAATATTTAAATTTTCCAACTTATTATCCATTCTAAGAATTTTTTCCAAATGCCAAGAAATTGCTTCACCTTCTCTATCTGGATCAGGAGCAAGATATAAATAATCTGCATTTTTTGCTAAATTTTTTATATCTTTAATAACTTTATTTCCTTTATCACTAATCTCCCATTTCATTTTATAATTATTTTTTGTATCCACAGCTTCTTCTTTTGCAAGTAAGTCTCTTACATGACCCATACTAGCTACAACTTTAAAGTTATTGCCTAAATATTTATTTATTGTTTTTGCTTTTGATGGAGATTCGACAATTACTAAGTTCATTTTATATTAATTTTGCTTTCTTTGTTTTTTATTAATCTTTCAATATTATCTTTATGTTTAAAAATAATTAAAATAATTATGGTCAGGGGTATTACAATATTTATATGGTGCTCGTAAATTAAAAATAAAAAAAGACTGGAAATCACTGATATAATTGACCCTAATGAAGAATATTTTGAAATTATGGCAACTGTAATCCAAATAATAACTGAAATAATAAAAAAGACTGGGTTTATTGCCAATAAAAAGGCAAAAAAACATGCAACACCCTTGCCACCTCTAAATTTTAACCAAACAGGAAAAATATGCCCTATTATTGATAGTAAAGCACAAAATCCTGCAATTTCTAAGTTATAGTAAATTGATATAATTAAGATTGGTAAATAACATTTTAAAAAATCTAGTAACAAAACTAAAAATGCAATTTTTTTATTTCCAGTTCTTAATACGTTAGTAGCACCTATATTTCCTGATCCAAAATTTCTTAAGTCACCGTATCCAAATAATTTTGTAATTATTAAACCAAAGGGAATTGATCCCACTATATAAGATAATAAAAATATAAAAAAAACTTCCATTAATAATTATCCTTATTATCTATCAATATTTTTAAACAAGCCATTCTAATTGCAACACCCATTGATACTTGATTTTGTATAAGACTTCTAGTCACGTCATCTGCTACTTTACTATCAATCTCGACACCACGATTCATTGGCCCTGGGTGCATTACTAAAGCATTATTTTTTGCGTATTTAAGTTTGTTAAAATCAAGCCCAAATTCATTAAAATAATCTTTCTCAGAAGGTATATGAATTCCTAAAATTCTTTCTTTTTGAATTCTTAACATCATTACTATATCACAATCTTTGAGTCCGTTTTTCATATCATAATATACTGACACACCTAATGAATTAATATCATTAGGTATTAAAGTTTTAGGACCAACCACATTAATCTTACATCCAAGTTTTTTTAATAAATAAATATTTGATCTAGCAACTCTACTATGTAATATATCTCCACAAATGGCAATTTTTAAATCTTTGAATTTGCCTATGTTTTTTTTAATTGTCAGTGCATCTAAAAGAGCTTGAGTTGGATGTTCATGACTGCCATCTCCTGCATTTATTACAGAGCAATTAATAGTATTACTTATCATTTCACTTACTCCATATTCAGGATGTCTTATTATTATAAGATCTGGATCCATAGAGCCTATTGTAATAATAGTATCTAATAATGTTTCACCTTTATTAACTGAGCTATCTTTAACGGATACATTTATTAAATCAGCACCCAATCTTTTTGCTGCAATTTCAAAACTAGTTCTAGTTCTTGTTGAATCTTCAAAAAAAACATTAAAAATTGATTTTCCGTATAATATGTTGTTTTTCTTTATTTTTTGATTATTAAATTCAACAAATTGGTCAGAATAGTCTAAAAAATATTCAATTTCAGATTTATTTAGATCTTTAATACCAAGTAAATGTTTGCCTTTATATTTATGTTTGGTATTTTTTTGAATTACTACAAATGTTTTTTTTGAAATAATATCATTATATTTTTTTAATGCTATTTCTTTTGCATCTTTTAAAGATTTGCATCCAGAGCTTTCTCGAACTGCTTTTTCTTTCGGTGGTTTAATTCTCATTTGCCAAAATTTTGAATTTTCTCTTTTATAGATTCTTATGTGTCCATTATGTAAAACTATATCTTTCATATGTGTTATATTTGTACTTATTATGTGTATAATAATTTTACTTATTTGTAAAATGATTTCTATTACTGAATTTATCTAAAAAACCTTGTAAAATATATGCTGCAGCTGATTTATCTATATACTTTTTAATTTTTTTCTTTGAAATATTTTTATTCATTCCTTTGAAAACAATATCAGATGAATATCTTTCATCTTGAAGATATATTCCTAAATTGGTTTCATTATATAATTTTTCCCCAAAATCTCTAGTTTTTCTTGTTCTATTATTTTCACTCCCATCAAGATTTATAGGCCAGCCCAATATTATTCCCCCAACATCATATTCTTTAAATAAAGAATTAAGTATTTTTGTGTCAGTAGTTCCTCCTTTTCTTTTTATAGTTTTAAAAGGACTTCCTATAATTAATCTATTATCGGATATAGCTATACCTATTGTTTTATCACCAAGATCTAGACCAGTTAATATTTGTCCTGTATTAAGAGATTTAATCAATTCGAAACCATTGGAAATAAACATAATGTTATTAAAATGAAAATTGACAAAAAAACAATATTAAAAATTGCAAAACTTTCCAAAATCAGACTTAAAGAAAGCGAAATTGATGAATTTTCTGACAAACTAAGCTCTATTCTTGAGTGGGTGGAGCAACTCAATGAAACTAATACAGATAATATACAACCTTTAAGCAATGTGAGTTCTTCAAAACTCCCTTTAAGAGAAGATAAATCAAAATTTAATAATTCACCAAATCAAATACTAGATAATGCTCCAGAAAAAGTAGAAGAATATTTTATAGTTCCAAAAGTTATAGAATAAATATGGATTTTAAAAGTATAAAAGAAGTTAAAACAAATCTTTTAAAAAGAAAAATTTCAATTTTAGAATTGAATGAATTTTTTATAAATAAAATTAAAAAATCAAAAATAAATGCATTTATTTTTTTCGATGAAGATTTAATAATAAAAAGATGCAAAGAACTAGATTCAATCAAAAATGATTTACCGCTTAAAGGTATACCCATTGGTATAAAAGACTTATTTTGTACAAAGGGCATAAGAACAACTGCTGGTTCTAAAATATTAGAAAATTTTATTCCAACATATGAATCTTTTATAACAAAAAAGCTTAATGAGTCTGGTAGCATTATGATTGGAAAAACTAATCTTGATGAATTTGCAATGGGCTCATCTACCACTACAAGCTATTACGGAAATACTATCAACCCAGTAGCAAAAGATAAGAATTTAGTTCCAGGAGGATCTTCTGGTGGTTCAGCAGCTGCAGTTTCTGCAAATTTATGTCTTGCGGCAACGGGAACTGATACAGGCGGCTCCATAAGACAACCTGCAAGTTTTTGTGGTGTAGTTGGAATTAAGCCTACCTATGGTTTATGTTCTAGATGGGGAATTATAGCTTTCGCCTCTAGCCTAGATCAAGCTGGCATTTTTAGTAATAATGTTGAAGATGCATCGATCCTTTTAAAAGAAATTGCAGGTTATGATAAAAATGATAGTACAAGCGCAAATAAGATTATTCCTGATTACTTTAAGAATATAAATGAGAACATTAAGGGTAAAATTATAGGTATACCTAAAGAATATGATCTACCTAATATACCAAATGAAATTAAAATTGTTTGGGAAAATGCGCGTAAAAAATTAGAAAAAGGTGGTGCAAAAATAATCAATATATCTCTTAAGCATACTAAATACGCTCTTCCTACATATTATATTATTGCACCAGCTGAAGCTTCTTCCAATCTAGCCAGATATGACGGAGTACGATATGGATATAGATCTAAATCTCACAATAATTTAGATGAAATGTATGAATTAACAAGAAGTGAAGGGTTTGGAAATGAAGTTAAAAGAAGAATACTAATAGGGACATATGTATTATCTGCAGGATATTATGATGCTTATTATATAAAAGCTCAAAAAGTAAGAAAATTAATTTCAAATGATTTTAATGATGCTTTCAATGAATGTGATGCAATTTTGACACCAACTACCCCAAGTCCTGCATTTCAAATTGGTCAAAAAGAGGATGATCCTATAAAAATGTATTTAAATGATATTTTTACTGTTCCAGCATCATTGGCTGGCATACCTGGGATATCGATACCTTTTGGTAAATCAGATAATAATTTACCTTTAGGAATTCAAATTTTATCTAAACATTTTAATGAACAAGTCTTGTTTGATTTAGGCTTATTTTTAGAAAAAAATAATGAATAATATAATTAAAGGAAAAAAATTTAATTGGGAGTTAGTAGTTGGAATTGAGGTTCATGCACAAGTTTCGTCTAATTCAAAATTATTTAGTTCTTCTCCAACTAAATTTGGCTCAAGTCCAAATAGTCAAGTTTCTCTTGTAGATGCTGCAATGCCAGGTATGCTACCAGTTATTAATGAATTTTGTATTGCACAGGCAATTAAAACCGGATTGGGATTAAAAGCTAAAATAAATAAAAAATCTATTTTTGATAGAAAGAATTATTTTTATGCTGATCTTCCTCAAGGTTATCAAATTAGTCAATACAAATATCCTATAGTTGGTGAAGGGCAGGTTGAAATTGATTTACCTGATGGAAAAACTAAAAAAATAAGAATTATTAGATTACACTTAGAGCAAGATGCGGGTAAAAGTCTTCACGACCAAAGTCCCAACAAGACATATGTAGATTTAAATCGATCTGGAATTGCGCTAATGGAAATAGTTAGTGAGCCTGACATAAACAGTGCTGAAGAAGCTGCAATATATATAAATAAATTAAGAACTATTTTGAGATATTTAAATACTTGTGATGGCAATATGCAAGAAGGATCATTAAGAGCAGATGTAAATATTTCAGTAAAAAAATCTGGTGAAAAAAATGGGACAAGGTGTGAAATTAAAAACCTGAACTCAATCAAGTTTATAAAACAAGCAATAAATTATGAGGCAAAAAGACAAATTGATATTATTGAAGAGGGAGGGGTTATTGAACAAAATACCCTTCTTTTTGATAGTAAATTAGGCATAACAAAAATGATGAGAAATAAAGAAGAAGCCCATGATTATAGATATTTTCCTGATCCAGATTTACTACCTTTAGAAATAGAAGATGAATTTATATCAGATATAAAGAAAACTATACCTGAATTACCTGATGAAAAAAAACAAAGATACATAGATGAATATAAATTAACTAAATATGATTCATCTATTCTGATTTCAGAAAAAGACACTTCTGAATATTTTGAAAAAATTTTAAATTCAAATCAAGAGTTAAAAAATCATACTAAAATAATAAGTAACTGGATTATTTCAGAACTATTTGCATATTTAAAAAAAGATGAAAAAGAAATAAAACAATCGCCGGTTAGTCCTGAAAATTTAGGAAAATTAATATTACTTATTGTAAACAATACGATTTCAGGAAAAATTGCTAAAGAAATATTTGAAGAAATGTATAAAAATAATTCTGAACCTGAATTAATTATAAAAAATAAAAATTTAACGCAGGTTACAGATACAAATGAAATTAATAAAATTATAGAAAATGTCCTGAAAGATAATAAAGATAAAATAAGTGAATATAAAAATGGTAAAAATAAACTTTTCGGTTTTTTTGTTGGTCAAGTAATGAAAAATTCCAGTGGTAAAGCTAACCCAAAAATAGTAAATGATTTACTTAAGAAAAAATTAAATTAAATTAAATAACTATATATTTGGATATTCAAAAAAAAATAAAAATAATAGCGAACTTACACAATTAATTACAATATATATCTTCGTTATAATTTTTAAAAAATATATTTTATCATAATTTTCAGCAGATCTCCAAATTCCTACAGTTGTAAAAATCACCCATATCAGAACGAATATTTTACTCCTCAACGAAAAATCAAAAGGATACATCGGGTTCATGCCAAATAGATTTTTCTCAAAAAACATGATTATTTGACCAAAAATTATACCTCCAACACCTCCAACTAGCCAAAAAGAATGCCAAAGTTTAAATTTTCCCTGCCAAAAACTTATAATATACTTTTCAATAATCATCATTTAGATTTATATAATATATATAGGCAAATATTTAAAAATATATAAAGATTATATTAAATAATATTGTAAATGTATAATTAAATAAAGGAGGGATGGGTGAGTGGCTTAAACCAGTGGTTTGCTAAACCGCCGAAGGATTAATTTTCTTCCGAGGGTTCGAATCCCTCTCCCTCCGCCATATAGAAAGGATTAAAATTGATATTTAAAGGAAGTATACCAGCACTAATCACTCCATTTAAAAATAATGAAGTTGATTATGATTCTTTTGTTAAAATTATAAATTGGTCTATTGAAGAAGGCAGTCATGGATTTGTGCCTTGCGGAACTACTGGTGAATCTCCAACATTAAACCATATTGAGCATAAAAAGGTGATTGAAGAGTGTATAAGAATAGTTGATAAAAGAGTCCCAGTTATTGCGGGAACAGGATCAAATTCTACTGATGAAGCAATTGATTTTACGTTACATGCAGAAAAACAAGGTGCCGATGCGGCTTTAATTGTAACACCCTATTACAATAAACCTACTCAAGAAGGTTTGTATTTACATTATAGCAAGATATCTAAAGTTACAAAAATTCCAATAATTATTTATAATATTCCTGGACGATCAATAGTTGATATGAGTGTTGAAACTATGGTTGAGCTTTCTAAAATTGAAAATATTGTAGGAGTAAAAGATGCAACTAATGATTTAATGAGACCATTGTTATCAGCAAGAAATATAAAAAATGAATTTTGTTATTTATCAGGAGAAGATGGTACTGCTGTCGCATATCTCGCTCAGGGTGGCCACGGATGTATTTCTGTCACAGCTAATGTGGCACCAAAAATGTGCTCAAATATTCAAAAAGCATGGTTAAATCATGATATTCAATTAGTGCAAAAGCTAAATTTAAAATTAGCTAAATTACATCAAGCTTTATTTGTAGAAAGCAGCCCTGGACCAGTAAAATATGCCGCAAGTTTACTTGAACTTTGTGATTCAGAAACTAGGCTTCCTTTAGCACCAATTAAAGAAAGTACTAAAATAAAAGTAAAAGAAGCAATGAAAGACTCAGGATTAATTGATTGATGAAAACAATTGCTATTAATAAAAAAGCAAATTTTAATTATTTAATAACTGAAAAGATCGAAGCTGGATTAGTTTTAACTGGAAGTGAAGTAAAATCTATTAGAAACCATGAAGTTTCTATAAAAGAGAGTTATATTGGAGAGAAAAATTCTGAATTATGGCTTTTTAATTGCCATATTAATGATTATAATAACTCCTCACAACTTAACTACAATCCAATAAGAAACAAAAAAATACTTCTATCAAAAAAAGAGCAAAATAAATTAAAGAATCTTAAAAATAAAGAGGGCTTTTCAGCTATCCCAATTTCCTTATATTTTAACAAAAGAGGCTTTGCCAAAATATTAATTGGAATTGGAAAGGGTAAAAAGAAATCTGACAAAAGACAGGATTTAAAGAAAAAAGAATGGGATTTGCAAAAAAGACGATTACTTATTAAAAAAAATAAAAAAATTAATATATAATTAGTATAATTTTTAATATTATATTGATTTTCTCATTATACTTATATAATAGATTTTTTGATGGCTAGAGTAACAGTAGAAGATTGTATTGAAAAAGTAGAAAATAGATTTGAATTAGTCTTGTTAGCCGCCTTTAGAGCAAGAGCTTTGCATAACGGAGAAGAGGCTACAGTACCCAAAGATAATGATAAAGCAGGAGTAGTTGCTTTAAGAGAAATTGCAGAAGAATCAATTTCTGTTTCAGAACTCAATGAAGATGTAATTAAGTCTCTTCAACTTTATCAAGATGAAGATGTTGAAGATGAAATTGAGGAAGTTACAATACCTAATTCTCAAGATAGTATAGAAGAAAATACTGAAGAAAGTTTAGTAGAACAAAATGAACTTAATGAACTTGCAAAAAAAGAAGATCAAATCAATACTGAATCAACTCCTAATGATATAGCAAAAGAATCAGTTAAATCTAATGATTTAGATTTAAGTAATGATATTTCTGATGAAACTGTTGAAAAATCAGTATAAAAATAATTTCAATAACAAAAATAAAGATAAAATAAAATTAATTAGTCGTTTAGGTTTAGTATATTAGGAGATAAAACTCTGTGGAAATAGAAAATATTGTTAATTCAGTGAAATTGTATGATCCTAATGTAAATTGTGATCAAATTTTAGAAGCATATAAATTTAGTAAAAAAGTACATTCAAAACAAAAAAGAGCTTCAGGTTCACCTTATCTAGAGCACCCAATACAGGTTGCAAAACTTTTAACTGAAATTAAATTAGATGTCCCTTCAATAGCGACTGGTTTGCTTCATGATACTGTTGAGGATACAGAAACTACAATTTCAGATATTAAAAATAAATTTGGAAGTGAAATTACTCATTTAGTTGATGGTCTTACTAAAATTAATCAAATAAGCTTGAAAAAAAATTTAAATAGTGAGTCAGATAATTTTAGAAAGCTTTTATTAGCATCCAGCAAAGATATTAGAGTTATATTAATTAAATTAGCTGATCGTTTACACAATATGAGAACATTACATCATTTTGATGATATGAACAAAAAGTACAGAATAGCTTTTGAAACACAAGAAGTTTATGTTCCTCTAGCGCAAAAATTAGGAATTAAAGAATGGCAAGATGAACTTGAAGATTATTCTTTTCAAATTATAAATTCTGATGCGAGGAATTCAATTATTGAAAGATTAAACTATTTAAATAAAAAAGATGAAACAATAATTGACGACATACAAAATAATCTAAAAGGCCTTCTAGAAAAAGAAAATATAAAATCAAAAGTAGAAGGAAGGTTAAAAAAACCATATTCAATTTGGTTAAAAATTAAAAACAAAAATATCACCTTTGAGCAACTTTCCGATATTATGGCATTCAGAATAATATTAAATTCGTCTCATTATTGCTATCAAGCATTAGGTGTAATCCATAAAAATTTTTCTATGGTTCCAGGCCGTTTTAAAGATTTTATTTCTGTTCCTAAAGAAAATGGATATAGATCCTTACATACAACAATAATTGGACCTAAAAATAAAAAAATTGAAATACAAATTCGTTCTAAGGCTATGCATGAAATTGCGGAATTTGGTGTTGCAGCACATTGGAAGTACAAAGACCCTAAAGGTGTAAAAGAAAAAGATTCTAAAGAATATAATTGGTTACATAATTTGATTGAAATAATTGATCAAGTTCCAGTAAAAGATGAAATAAATAATTACACAAGAATTCAACTTTTTAAAGACTATGTTTATGTTTTTAGTCCAAAAGGGGATATTTATGAATTACCAAAAAATGCAACATCAATTGATTTTGCATACGCAGTTCATTCAGAAATAGGTGATAGTTGTATTGGAACTAAAATTAATGGGAAAATGCAACCTTTAAATATGAAACTTAACAATGGGGATCAAATTGAAATTATTACATCTGACGAATCAACCCCTTCACCATTGTGGAGAAGATTTGCGGTTACTAGTAAAGTTAGAAGTAGAATTAAAAAATTTATTAGATCTCAAAAAAGAGATGAGTATATAACTTTAGGAAAAGAAATAATTAACTCTTCTTTTGAAAATGAAAATTTAAATTTTAATGAAAATATTTTAAAAAAGTCATTAAATAAATTTAATGTTCACAATATTGATGATCTTTATGAAATGCTTGGATCAGGGACATTTACACCGACTTCAGTTTTAAAATCTATATACCCTGAATATAAAATCAAAAATTCTGAAAATAAAAAAAATAAAAAAAATAAACCAATTTTATTAAAAGGTTTAACTCCAGGAATGGCTTATAATTTATCAAGGTGTTGCTCTCCTATACCTGGTGATAAAATTGTAGGTATAATTACTGCAGGATCAGGTGTTTTAATTCATACAATTGATTGCGAAACTCTAGAATCTTTATCAAATATGCCAGAAAGATGGCTAGATGTATCGTGGGAATATGATCCTCAAAACTCAAAATTTCAAGTTGGAAGAATAAAAATTATAATAATAAATAAACCAGGAAGTTTAGGAATAATTTCAACTGTAATAGCTAATAATAATGGAAACATTTCAAATATTCATTTTGATAATAGAAATAAAGATTTTTATGAATTAAGTGTTGATATAGAAGTTAGAAATTCCAATCATCTAAATAATATAATAGCGGCTTTGAGAATTGAGGAAGTGACATCTTCAATTGAAAGAATAAAGGGGTAATTTTTATGACGATTAGATTAGGTGTTAACATAGATCATGTAGCAACACTTAGAAATGCAAGAAAAATTTCAGAACCATCTCCTTTTGAAGCTGCGCAAGTTGTAAAAAAATCTGGCGCTGATCAAGTGACAATACATTTACGAGAAGATAGAAGGCATATAAATGATGATGATGCTAAACAAATTATCCAAAATATTGATTTAGATATAAATTTAGAAATAGGACCAACAGAAGAAATGATTAATTTCGCAATAAATTATAAACCAGATTTTGTATGTTTGGTTCCTGAAAAAAGGGAAGAAATTACCACAGAAGGTGGATTAAATTTACATTTAAAAGAAGTTATTTTAGCAATAGAAAGACTAAAAAATAAAAATTTAAATGTTTGCTTATTTATAAATCCAACAATAGAAAATATTCAAAGAACAAAAGAATTAGATGTAAAATATGTAGAGCTTCATACTGGCAATTATGCAAATAATTTTTCAAGAAATTTTGACAAAGAAATTCTAATAATTAAGGATTGCGCAAAATTATGTCAAGAATTAAAAATTAATTGTAATGCAGGACACGGATTAAATTATGACAATGTTTCTTATATTGCTAAAATCAAAGAAATTGCTGAATTAAATATAGGACATTCAATAATTAGTAATTCATTATTTTTTGGACTAGAAAATTCAGTAAAAAAAATGATAAATATAATGAAAAATAGCAGAGAACAAAAATGATTATAGGTATTGGTTCTGATGTAATTGATATAAATAGAATTAATGGAACAATTAAAAAATTTGGATATAGATTCCTTAACAGATGCTTTAGTAAAAAAGAAATTAATACATCAAATAAAAAATTTTATTCTGGCAAATCAATTGCTAAAAAATTTGCAGCTAAAGAAGCTGTCTCGAAAGCTTTGGGGACAGGTATATCAAATGGAGTTTTTTGGAAAGATATTTTAATTACAAATGATAAATTAGGAAAACCAATAGCTGAACTTAAAGGTAATGCAGAAAAAAAATTAATTAAATTAACGCCTGTTAATAAAACTTCTTCTATTAATCTAACAATATCAGATGAAAATAATTTAGCTTATGCTTTTGTAATTATATCTTTTAATTAAAATATGAAAAAATCTTCAACAATAGAATCCATAAAAACAATAATTATTGCAATTTTTATTGCCGTATTAATTAGATCTTTTTTTGCAGAACCTTTTAATATACCTTCTGGATCTATGAAACCAACTTTATTAGTTGGAGATTATCTTTTTGTAAAAAAATGGGAATATGGATATTCAAAACATTCACTTCCATTTTCTTTACCAATAATTAATAAGAGAATTTTAAAGAAAATTCCTAAAAGGGGTGATGTTGTTGTGTTTAAAACTCCTGAAGATAACACAACTGACTATATAAAAAGAGTGATTGGGATTCCTGGTGATACAATTCAACTTGTAAATGGCGTTGTATTTCTTAATAATAAATCTCTTTCCAAAATTCAAATCGATGATTTTATTGAAACTAATAAAAATAATAAAAAAATTCAATTAAATCAATATAGTGAAGCTCTTGAAAAAAAAGTATATTTAACTTTGGACGCTAGTGATAATGGAATAGCAGATAATACAAACGCCTATACAGTTCCAGAAAATCATATTTTTGTATTGGGTGATAATAGAGACAATTCTCAGGATAGTAGATTTATGAATCCCGGATTCATTCCTATTGATAATTTAGTTGGTAAAGCATGGTTTATATTTTTTTCTTTAGAAAATTCAAGATTTTTTGAATTTTGGAAATGGCCTTATTCCATAAGATATGAAAGAATATTTGAAAAAATTATATGATTGATATTCAAAAAATAAAAAAAATTGAAAAAATAATTAAATATACGTTTAAAGATAAAGATTTATTGAAAAAATCATTATTACATTCAAGTAAAATTAAAAAACAAAAAAATAGATCAAATAATCCCATAAGTGAATTTGAAAGATTAGAATTCTTAGGAGATAGAGTATTAGGTCTTGTCATTGCAAATCTAATATACAAAAATTTTCCTAATTATTCTGAAGGAAAAATGTCAATTAAATTATCATTTTTAGTAAAAAAAAATTTTTTGTCACAAATTGCAAGTGAATTAAAAATTTATGAATTTATTGAAATTTCAAGTAATAAAAACATAAATTTAAAAAACAACAAATCAATATTAGCTGACACACTAGAATCATTAATTGGCGCTATTTTTATTGATGGTGGATTTTCTGAATCAATTAAATTTATTAAAATGTTTTGGTCAAAAGATATTAATGATGAAAAAATGCAACTAAATGATCCAAAAACAATACTTCAAGAGTTTTCTCAAAAAAATTCAAAAAAGTTACCAGTATATAAATTGCTAAAAAAGAAAGGGCCACCACATTCGCCTGAATTTACAGTTGAAGTTAGCTGTTTAAAACTTAATAAAATTAACGGAACTGGGTCATCAAAAAGAGAAGCAGAAAAAATAGCCGCCAAAAATTTTTTAGATTTTCACAAATTAATTGATGAAAAATAAAATTTTACAAATTTCATTAGTTGGTAATACAAACAGTGGGAAATCTACTTTTTTAAATAAAGTTATTGGAAAAGACATATCAATAACAAGTAAAAAAATAAATACAACTTTAGAGTCAATTATTGGAGTTCTAAATATTAAAAATATCCAAATTTTATTTCACGATACTCCAGGTCTTTCTTTTTTAAAATCAAAAGATAAAAAAAATAAAATTTTAAAAATAAATTTATGGCAATCAATTGAAAATTCAAAATTAATATTTTATTTTATTGATTCAAAAAATAAGAATTTGTCTTTAAATACTGATCTTTTAAAAGAAATAAAATTAAATAAACAAAAAATTTTTTTAATATTAAATAAAATAGATTTGATCAAAAAGAATCAATTAATTCCAAAAATTGATTGCTTGTATAATGAATATAAAATTTCAGATATTTATCCCATATCATCAATAAAAAATATTGGTATTAAAAAATTACTAGATGATGTTAATAAATTTTCCAAAAATGGAAATTGGATTTATAAAAAGCATGATATTACTGATAAAAATAATTTATTTATTTCTAATGAATTAACAAGAGAATCTTTGTTATTTTATCTAAATGAAGAAATACCATATTCGGTAATTATAAAGAATAAAAAATGGAAGATGGTTAAAAAAAATAATTTGATAATATTTCAAGATATCTTAATTAAAAAGACATCATATAAAAAAATAATTTTAGGAAAAAAAGGCAATATGATTAAAAAAATACGTGAAAAAAGTCAAAAAAAAATATCAGAATTTTTTAATAAAAAAACCCATCTATATCTTAATGTTGTTTATCAAAAATGAATATTAAAGATGAAGGTTTAATTATTTATGCTAAAATAATTAAAGAAAAAAATTTATTAATTAAATTGTTAACAAAAAATAATGGTTTGTGCACAGGTATAATATATGGAGGTAATTCAAAAAAAAACAAAGTAAATTATCAGATTGGAAATTTTTTAGATTTTAATTTAAATAAAAAAAATGAGAATATGATACCTTCAATCATAGGTGATATAAAATCACCTCTAATTAGTAATTATTTTAATGATAAATTCAAATTATTGGCAATTTTAAGCTGCTGTTCATTAATAGATATTAATATAAATGAAAATCAAAGATTTAAGAAAGTTTATGAAAAAACTATACTATTTTTTACAGACTTGAAAAAAAAACATTGGTTCTATGAGTATTCTATTTGGTTAATTTATTTGTTAACTGAATTAGGCTATGGATTCGATTGGAACAAATTAGATATTAATAAAAAATATCTTAATTTAATTAATTTTGAATTCACTAATACTATTGAAAAAAATTTAAAAATTAATTATGTTGAATTTCCCTATGATTTAATTATTAATAAGTCTATTTCAAACAAACAATGTAATTTACTATTTAATTTATTTGAAAATATTATGAAAAATCATTTAATTAATAATTCATCTAGAAAAATACCAAAAGTGTATTATGATTTTAAACAAACTATATTAATAAATATAAATTAATAAAAATCATGAATAAAATATATAAAGAAAATATTAATAAAATATTAGAAGATAAATACCTGTCATATGCAATATCTACAATTATTTCACGTTCGTTACCAGATTTACGAGATGGATTAAAACCAGTTCATAGAAGAATTATTTATTCTATGTATGAATTAAATTCCAGACCTGATTCTGCATTTAAAAAATCTGCTAGAATTGTTGGTGATGTGATGGGAAAATTTCACCCACATGGCGATCAAGCAATTTATGATTCTTTAGTCAGAATGGCTCAAGATTTTTCTATTAGGTACCCTTTAATTGAAGGACAGGGAAATTTTGGAAATATTGATGGAGATAATCCCGCAGCTATGCGTTACACTGAAGCTAGATTAAATAAAAATTCTAATTATTTACTTGATGGTTTGGAAGAAAATGCAGTTGATTATATAAATAATTATGATGGTCAGAATACAGAACCATCTGTTTTGCCAGCTCTATTGCCAAATATTTTACTTAATGGTGCCACAGGCATTGCAGTTGGAATGGCTACAAATATTCCATCTCATAATATTTTAGAGATTACAAAAGCGACAATTGAATTAATAAAAAATAGTAATCTTTCAAATAAAAAATTATTGAATTTTATAAAAGGTCCTGATTTACCAACTGGCGGTGAAATTAATATAGATAATGAGAATTTATCCAATATTTATAATAAAGGTAAGGGTAACTTTATAATTAAATCAAGATGGCGCAAAATTGATTTAAACAAAGGTCAGTATCTAATTGAAGTTTTTGAAATACCATATCAGATTAACAAAAACAAAATAATTGAAAATATAGCTAAGTTGATTAAAGATAAAAAAATCCCAATAGAAGATATTTGGGATGAATCAGATACAAATATCAGAATAATTATCAAGCCAAAAAATAGAAATATTGAACCTAATAAATTAATGGAAGTTCTTTTTAAATTTACTGATTTATCAACTAAATTCCATTGTAATTTTAATGTATTGATTGATGGAAAAATACCAAAATTATTGGGTCTAAAAGAAATATTAAATAATTTTATACACTATCGCAGATCAATAGTAAAACGAATTTCAATATATAATATTGATAAAATTAAATTAAGGATTGAGATTTTATCAGGATACCTAATTGTTTATAAAAATTTAGATAAAATTATTAAAATAATTAGAAACAGCAATGACCCAAAGAAAGATTTAAAGAAAAAATTTAAATTAAAAGAAAGACAAATTTTGTCTATTCTTGATATGAAACTTAGATCATTAAGAAAAATAGAAGAAAAAGACGTAATATTAGAATTAAAGAAATTAAAAAAAGAATTATTATTTTTAAATAAACTTATAAAAAACAAAAAAGAATTAGATAAATATTTAATAAATCAATTTGAGTCATATTTAGAAAAATTTAAGAATGAAAACTATAATAGAAGAACAATTATATCGGCACAAAAACAAATTGATAATAATGAAACAACTTTAGAAGATTTCAAAACTATTGAAAATATTACTTTGGCCTGCTCAATGAAGGATAATTTAAAAATATATAAGGGCCATGTCGATGAAAAGAAAATAGTTTTTAATACTTCAGAAAAAAATAAATTTTCTTTGAAGTTAAAAAATAATGAGCTAATTCTAATTTTTAATGATGATGGCAAAATATATACTTTAGACCCTAATTTATTACCTGGTGGTAATTCTAACGGAACTAATCTTAGTTTTTTTGTAAATATTAAAAATTTTTCAAAAATTGTATCTGTATTTAATTTTAAAAAAGATTCTAATTATTTATTAATTTCTAAATTTTCTAAAGGTTTTATTTACAATGTAGATGATCAATCAAAAACTAATAAAACAGGTAAGCAAATATTCAAATTAAAGAAAAATGATAAAGTGCTTAAAGTTTTAGAAATTACAAATAAGTATATTGCTATGATATCTTCTTTATCAAAATTATTAATATTTAAAATTGATGAAATACCAAATTTAAACAAAGGAAGCGGAGTAATACTTCAAAAAATTAATAAAGGTGAAGTTTCTGACGCAAAGATCATAAATATTGACGAAGGATTAGAGTGGAATACTGGAAAACTTATAAAAAAAATTGAAAACGTCAAATCATGGATTGGCAAGAGATCTCAAGTTGGAAAAAAAGTACCAAAAAAGTTTAATAAAAATCTAAAATTCTAATTTAAATATCTATTATTTTATTAGGATTCATTATATTATTTGGATCAAATGCTATTTTAATTTTTTTCATCCATTCTATATTTGTTGGATGTTCTATTTTTAAATATTCTTTTTTTCCAAATCCTATACCATGCTCTCCTGTGCAAGTCCCACCCATTTCAATTGCTCTTCTTACTAATCTATCATTAAATTCTTTAAATTTTTTCATTTCTTCATTATTATTTGGATCACATAACATTAGAAGATGAAAATTTCCATCTCCAACGTGACCGACCATAGGCGCAATTATATTATTTGATTCAAGGTCTTTTTTTGATTCAAGTATGCATTGGGCTAATTTTGAAATAGGAACACATACATCCGTTGACATTGATCTCTTATTTGGCTCAATTGATAACGCTGCATAATAAGCATCATGCCTTGCTTTCCATAATTTATTTCTATCTTCAGTTTTTTGAGCCCATTTAAAACTAGTTCCACCATTATTTTTTGAAATTTCTTCAGCAATTTTAGCTTGTCCTGATGTTAATCCTTTTGTTCCATGAAATTCAAAAAATAACGTTGGCTTTACCTCTATATCTTTTAATTTTGAATATTTTATACTTGCAGCCATTTGAACTTCATCAATTAATTCAATTCTAGCCACAGATAAACCGTATTGAACAACTTCCATTGAAGTATTAACTGCACCTTCTAGTGTATCAAAATGGCAAATTGCTGATGAAATAGATTCTGGTATGCCAAACAACCTCACTTGAATTTCTGTAATTATTCCTAATGTTCCTTCTGAACCTATAAATAATTTAGTCAAATCATACCCTGCTGAGGATTTTTTTGCTCTTCCTCCAGTTTTTATTATTCTTCCATTGGGCATCACTACTGTTAGACCCAAGACATTGTTTTTCATAGTACCATACTTTACAGCGTTTGTTCCTGATGCGTTTGTAGCAGTCATCCCACCTAAACTTGCTTCTCTTGCACCGGGATCAACTGGAAAAAATAAACCTTTATCTTTTAAATTGTCATTTAATAATATTCTATTTACTCCTGACTCAACTCTACAGTTTAGATCTTCAGAATTTATTTCAAGAATTTTTTTCATATTTGAAAGATCTATTGATATTCCTCCTTTTGAAGGAAGGACATGACCTTCAAGTGATGTACCACTACCAAAAGCTGTTATAGGGGTTTTATTTTTTGAGCATATTTTTACTACTTCTTGAACATCAGAGGTTGTATAAGCAAAAAAAACTGCATCTGGTAATTTTGGTAAGTAATAATCTTCTCCTCTAGAATGTTGTTCTAAAATATTTGGATTAGTTGATAATTGACTATCTTTTAATGACTTGATTTCATTAATTGTTAACTCTATATTCATATTTTTAATGATGATAATAATTAAAGTCAAAGTCAATGTCAAAAAATAAAAATATTTCAAATTTAAACACCCAAGCAGTTCTTTCTATGCGTAGTTCTGGTTATTATTCTGAAAAAACTATTGGAGCTAAAATTGCCATAGATAATACAAAAAAATTAATGAAAAAAGCAATTAATGAAATTCCAAAAAATAAGATTTTAAGACTAGCTGATTTTGGAAGTGCCGATGGTGGAACAAGTCAAGAAATGTGGTTTGACTTGATAAAAAGTATTAGAAAAAAAAAAGATCTTAGGCAAATAGAAATACTATATACTGATCTTGCATCAAATGATTTTTCAACATTATTTAGAAGTATGCAAGGAATGCAAGGTGATCCAAAACTATCATTTCAAAAAAAATTTTCTAATATTTTTGTTCATGGTTGCGGAACAGGTTTTCACA
>MDTE01202799.1_pt1 | contig 21862 bp, 19 predicted proteins | sample 811231 | NCBI WGS metagenome assembly MDTE01 (sample SAMN05326651, study PRJNA326480) | marine metagenome | isolation source: seawater | place: Indian Ocean: Red Sea | collected 2010 | reverse complement strand
TGAACGGTTGTCGTAGGTGACTGTCGTGACATCGAGATTTTCTCTCGCCTGAGTCCACAATGCCTGCAACGTATACATAGCGCTACCATCTCCCGATAAACACAAAACCCGCCGATCGGGACAAGCGATCGCAGCACCAGTCGCTTCAGGTAACGCCCTGCCGATTGCGCCACCGGTACCGAATAACCAGTCGTGCGGAGGACAACCTCTGGTATAGGGATGTAACGCCCGCCCGGAGGTGACGGACTCATCCGAAATGATTGCATTCTCCGGGAGAAGATGACCAATAGCCGCACCGATAGCATCAATATTCAATTCTCCGCCTTTCAGATCTGGCCGATCCAACTCCTGCTTGTCGCCCTTAGTCGGGGTGGCACCCACTCGTTCGGCCAAGCGCGATACTGCGTCATGAATATTTTCGTGACTGCTGACAAGTCTATGCACCTTACAATCGTCAGGGATTAACAGGCTGGGTAGATTCGGATACGCAAAGAATGCAACCGGTGTCTTTCCACCAATAATGATCACGTGTTGCAGGTGTTTTGTCACTTCGAGGGCCTGCCCAACCACATACGGGATTCGCTCAACCGTGACTCGTCCTGCACCCCTCTCATGCCGTGCCGACGGAAAATCAGCACGGACCTCTACCCCGCACTGCCTTGCGATGGCACCAATATAAGCCAGTGCATCCGCTCGAAGCCCCTTGCCCCCAACCACAAGCATCGTCGGCTCATTAAGCTCCAGGACTCTCGCACACGCCTCGATGACCTCGTCACTGACACAGGCGGGCGCCTCCACTGCAAGTGGCTTAGCGACTGATAGCGTTTCGTTCCAAGCCGTATCAGCCGGCAGGATTAGCGTTGAAATACCACCCGGTGGCTCCATCGCGGCGCGAACTGCCGCCGCTGCATCGTTGCCGATGTCATCCGCGGAACGGGACGTTCTGACCCAGTCGGAAACTGGACCGGCAATGCCTTCAATATCTGCCGTTAGGGGTGCATCATGTTTCACATGGTATGTAGCATGTTCCCCTACAACATTAACGATAGGAGTATTCGCCTTACGCGCATTGTGAAGATTAGCCAACCCATTTCCGAGACCCGGACCCAGATGGAGCAACGTTGCTGCTGGGCGATCAAGCATGCGCCCATATCCGTCAGCGGCCCCAGTGACGACGCCCTCAAACAAACCCAAGACACATCGCATGCCATCTACTTGGTCGAGTGCAGCGCAAAAGTGCATCTCCGACGTCCCGGGATTCGTGAAACACACGTCAACGTCGCAGGCCAACAAGCTACGCACCAATGATTCCGCCCCGTTCATACGCTCTTTTCCCTTAATGAATTAGTGATGTGGGTCATTTTTTGCTATCCGATAGTCGACAGTGTTCTCGAAGGAAGTCGACGAGGTGTCCCGGTGTAGATTAATCAGCCTTTAGTCGGCACAATCGATCATAGGAAATGTTTTCGGGCTCATATTATGACAAAACCCCTGTGCGTTGTTGTTGGCGTCGGACCTGGCAACGGCGCATCCTTTACCAGACGTTTCTTACGGGATGGTTATCGGGTTGCTGTGCTGGCTCGCGATTCAACTTACCTCGAGAGTTTGTCGACGTCTTTGTCAGAGTGTTATCCCTTTCCCTGCGATGTCCGTAATACGGAAGAACTTAACGGAACTCTCACCAGCCTAACAAAACGTCTTGGACCCACTTCAGTCCTGATCTACAACGCTGGCGCGGGTGAATGGCGTTCGCCCGAAGAGACAACGGTCGAAGGCTTTGAATCATCTTGGCGAACAAATGCACTCGGCCTACTGGTTAGTTCCCAAGCTGTATTACAAGATATGAAGGCCCAAGGCCACGGGAATATTGTGGTAATAGGTGCCACGGCCTCGAAACGGGGGGGCGCCACCTCCACCGCTTTTGCTTCAGCGAAGGCGGCACAACGGAGCCTGGCCCAGTCATTAGCCCGTCGACTAGGACCCGCAGGCATACATGTCAGTCATCTTGTTATTGACGGCATCATCGATTTGCCCCGGACTCGCGCCAAACGCCCGGATACACCGGACGACTTCTATCTCCAACCCGATGACATTGCTGATACCGTTGCGCAAATTACACAACAACCTCGATCGGCGTGGACATTTGAGGTCGATCTAAGACCTTATAAGGAAAAATGGTGACCTAAAACATTTCCTCACCTATTTACTGCATCAAGATGATACATCGCTCCATACTGCTCAATACCGCGCTCGAACAGGGCGAGCTGATTCGGTCGGGGCATATCAGCGCAAGAGAATTACTCGAATTGCATATTCGACAATATGAAAACCACCATGAACAGATCAACGCAGTCGTCTTCACCTGCCTAGAGAAAGCGAGAGAAGTCGCTACCCGATTGGACGACGAACTCACACAGGGGCGCGTTCGCGGGCCCCTACATGGTGTCACCATGACGGTAAAAGACAGCTATGATCTCGTTGATACTCCTAGCACCTGGGGCATCCCCGAGCTCCGGGACAATCTTGCCAAATCGGATTCCATTGCAGTAGAGCGTCTGAAGAATGCGGGTTTGGTAATTTATGGCAAAACAAACGTTCCGTATCGAATTTCTGACTGGCAATCCTTCAACGCCATTTATGGCACTACCAACAATCCTTGGAACCTCGAGCGCACTCCCGGGGGGTCCTCCGGGGGTGCCGCCGCGGCCCTCGCCACCTCAATGTCATCACTCGAGATTGGCAGCGATATTGGCGCCTCTATACGAAATCCAGCTCACTATTGCGGACTGTTCGGACACAACCCATCATATGGAATCGTTCCCCTGCACGGACATCAACCACCGGGCAACGAAGCATTTCTTGATCTGCTCGTGGGTGGACCGCTGGCCCGAAGCACAGCTGACCTGAAAGTAGCCCTCGACATCCTGGCTGGAGCAGGCGGCCATGACGCCAAAGCATGGCATCTCAAACTGCCGCCCGCCCGCAAAAAAAACCTCAAAACGTTCCGCATTGCGGCAATGCTGGAAAGCCCGGTCTGCGCCCAGGACGATACGCTGACACAACAACTGCACTTGGCATTAGACCGATTAAGGTCAGCAGGTGCCACTATCTCGGAAGTCGCACGCCCTAATTTTGATTTCAAGGAATACCACGACCTCTATCTTTTATTACTACGAGCGGCAACCGGTACTGTATTGTCCGAGAGTGAATTTCACGATCATCTCGAGGGAGCGCGTGTGCGTCCTGCGACAGACACCAGCTACCGCGCTCAAATAGAGCGTGGCGTCAGTCTTTACTATCGAAAATGGTGGCATCTCCATAATCAACGTGAAAAGCACCGCATTGAATGGAAACGTTTTTTTAGTGACTACGATATTCTATTGTGTCCAGTGGCCGCATCAACGGCCTTTCCGCATGACCAAGAGGGAGAACGTCCGGATCGGACTATCATAATCAACGGAAAACCAGAAAGCGTCGTTGACCAACTATTTTGGGCAGGCATTACTACGCTAGCCTATCTCCCCTCCACTGTTATTCCAACCGGCGTAGCTTCGGACGATCTTCCGTGTGGCTTGCAAATCATTACAGATTATCTTGAAGACCATACCGCATTGGAATTCGCTGGCCTCGCAGAACACATTCTGGGCGGGTTCACTCCACCAAACGGCTACCACTAAACTCGGCTTCGCCTAAATCATCAACCCATGCCACGCCCATAACGTGGGTCGCTCTGATCTGTCGGAGGGTGCGCCGCGATAGCCTCTTCATTCAATTCCGCTCCCCAACCCGGTCCATCTGGGACGACCAGGCAACCATTTTTAATTTGCGGTGGAACAGTGACAAGGTCGTCCTTCCAAGGCACGTCGTCGATATCGATCTCCATGATACGGAAGTTGGGTATGGCCGCGCAAAAATGGGCACTCATTAACGTTGACAAATGCCCATAAAAATTATGAGGCGCAACATTAACCTCAAAACTCTCCGCCAACGACGCAATCTTTAGAGACTGCCATATTCCATTCCATGGCACATCGACAATTGAAACGTCCATGGCTTGCGCTTCAAAAAAAGGTCTATAGCCACGAAGTCCGAACAGCGATTCACATGACGCGATCGGAGTCTTTACACTACCTCTTATCAATGCGAGCGCCGCTGGATCGTATATGTCGATTTCGAACCAACCCAACCCTAGATCATCTAGCGCGCGAGTTACGGATAGGTAACCCTCCGTCTTATAGTTAAAATTGAGATCGAGCAGAATCATAGCGTCCTGCCCCGCCCCCTCGCGTAAAGCTAATAATTGGTCCCGCAAGGCCTGACGAACCTGCCGTGTCGAGTTCAGTTCCGGCCACCCTTCCGTTCTTGCGAAGCCAGGTTGATGCATGTGGGGCGCATCATCAAATACAAAAATATTTGTTTTAAGGGCCGAGAAACCACAAGACACAACCTCACGACCCAAATCAACCAGATCATCGAGCTTTGTTATCGGCTCGACTGACATAAATTGCGCTGTATTCGGCAATCGATAACTACCGCAATGCGACCAATATAAATTTAACCGGTCTCGAACAGCACCTCCTAGCAATTCATACACCGGAACATCGAAGGATCGCGCCTTCATATCAACCAACGCATTCTCGATCGCGGCGAGCGCCTGCTGCGCGATACCGCCATGGGCCTGGCGTGTTCTGGCATATAGTTCTGACATCAAACGCTCATGCGCGAGCGGATTTTTTCCAAGCGCCCATTCCAGCACTCCTTCTATAACTCCACTGAGGCCTGGACTCCCGTAAGACTCGTTGTATTCCGATATTCCAGTCGTTCCGTCCTCGGCTACTAACTTTAGAAAAGAAAATTTTCTCCAACCTGCATCACAATGAAGTATTTGATAAGCCTCTAGTTTCATTTGTTTACCTGTTTCCTTTTCATTCTGGTGTAGAACCACCCTGAGTTAAGCTGTTATCCTCAACGAATCCAATCGCTTACTGTACCCGACATCACTAAACGAGGCCTACCGTTATGTACGATCTTCTTCTTCAATCCGGTCGAGTCATCGATCCCGCCAATCAATATGACGGGGTGATGGATATCGCAATCAAGGACGGCGCTATCGCTGCCGTCGGTGCCTCTATCGATGCGAGCGATGCCACAAACACACAGGACCTTAGTGATTGTGTCCTTACCCCGGGGCTGATTGACTTGCATACCCATGTTTACTGGGCGGGAACCTCAATCGGAGTTGAGCCTACGCTTTACGCTCATCAGGCCGGCACCACCACCTTAATCGATGCAGGGACCGCGGGTGCCGCGAACTTTCTAGGCTTTCGCAAACATGTGATTGAGCAGGCGCAACCACGCATCCTGGCATTTCTCAACATCTCTTTTCCAGGTATTTACGCCTTCAGCGACTCTGTCATGGTCGGTGAATGTTCTAATTTAGACTTACTCGAACCCACGGAATGCCTGGCAATAGCCCGCGAACATGCCGACCTCATCGTGGGAATCAAAGTACGGGTTGGACGCGGCGCCAGTGGAGAGCAAGGTATCGCGCCCCTTGATATCGCTTTAGAGGTCGCAGATGAGTTAGGGATTCCAGTAATGTGCCATCTAGATCTGCCACCACCGAGTCGCCTAGATGTCGTCAGCCGCCTCAGACGAGGTGACATTCTTACCCACTGCTTTCGACCTTTTCCAAATTCACCCGCGCACTTACGCACCGCTACCGTCCGAGAAGAGATCATTGCCGCCCGCGAACGCGGCGTAATTTTCGATATAGGACACGGAAAGGGTTCCTTCGGCTACGCAACAGCCGAGGTCATGCTCCAATCCGGCTTTTCTCCAGACTGTATTTCCAGCGACGTTCACGTTCTAAGCATAGTAGGGCCTGCCCATGACCAGTTGGTGACTATGTCCAAGTTTCTAGCCCTTGGTATGTCCTTAAATCAGGTAATTACAGCGAGCACGAGTGAACCTGCGAAGGCCGTTGGGCATCCAGAATTGGGGCATCTGGGAGTGGGGACGCCGGCTGATATTAGTGTATTAAAACTCGAAGAAGGGGAATTCGAGTTTCTTGATGTTGAGGGAGAAACACGCACTGGCCAAACACAAATTCGCCCGCACCGTTTGATGGTCGGTGGAAAATGGTTAAAGAAGCCATAAAGGATATGCGCCAGTCCTTTAATTAGAAATGGCTGATTCCAAGCGGGTAAGCGCGTGATCTAAGGTGTCAATTTTGCTGGCGAAACACAGGCGCAGCCAACCTTCTTGTTCCGCCCCAAATGCACTTCCAGGCACAAGCCCCACCCTGGACGTCTTTACTAGATTTTGGCAAAAAGCAAGGTCATCTTCGATTCCCTCTATCGCAAAAAATGCATAAAACGCCCCCTTGGGGCATGCGATACGCATCTTCGAATGATGTACAAGCCGTTCGTAAACATAATCCCGAGCTGCTTCGTAACGCGCCACCTGTTCCGAAATGAAATTCTCGCCATCGCGCAAGGCTGTGATCCCCGCACGCTGCACAAACGTTGATGCACCCGCTACATTAAACTCATTTAAGATTTCTAAGCGTTCTCCCAAGTGACTCGGCGTCGTCAGCCAACCGAGACGCCACCCTGTCATCGCCCAGGGTTTTGAGAAACTATTAATGACAATCAGACGATCATTAGGTTTTGCATGCTCGAGAAAAGAAGGTGCATGTGGCATTCCATACACAATGCGCGCATAAACTTCATCCGCAACCAACCATAGTCCCTTGTGACGGCAGTACTCAAGCAACTCCTCCTGTTGCTCGCTCGGCATGACCCACCCAGTTGGGTTACCTGGGGAATTGACAAATACCATTGTGGTATCGTCATCGACCGCATCAAACAAAGCATTCAGATCAAGTTCCCAATCATCGTCGGTAAATTGAAGCGGTACTGAACGAAAGTCGCCACCGAGAATATCGACAGTTCCCTTGACGTTTGGCCATTGAGGGGTGGGGCAAACAATATTACTCCCGGGCTCTACCAGCAGCTGGTGGGCCAACATCATCGCGCTCATACCGGAGGCGGTCACCGTTATACGATCCACCTCAATTGCAACACCATAAAGCTCAGAATTATATTTAGCTAAGGCCTCTCGCAGCTCAGGCACGCCCCGATTCGGGGTATAGAACGTCTCACCATCGGCCAACGCCTGTACCGCAGCGTCACGAATGAATTGCGGCGTCTCAACGTCGGGCTCCCCAAACCACAACGGAATTACATCGGCTAATCCCATACTCTTATTCGCTACCTCTCGAATACGTGACACTGGCATTCGCTCGATGGCGGCACGTAACTCTAAATCAGTAGGCACTGCGTTATTCACCAGGTCTGTGTTCAGCCACGCTCGTCCGTTTGGAGCCGTGTAGCGCGAAAAAATGTCGAGTGGCATCGGCGTGTGTCGCAACCGCTTCTGCATCAAATGCTTTTACCGGAGGCCGCTCCTGAAGAAAATGGCGATATTTATCCTCACCACGCACCAAAGTTGCGCTCACGCGTTCCCCGTGGGTGCATTTGACGTGGGTGGGGATATAGCTAACACCAATCCCTATACGCCTTTCCTCACTCTTATTAGGTGCCGATGCATGAACCAAATAGGTATCGTGCAAACTGAAATGTCCGGCGGGAACTTCGAGGAACTCCGCTCTTTTATCAACTCCGACATCAATGAACTGACCATTGGATAAGAGGTTATTTTTCGTCTCACCTTTCGCATGGTGAACTGCTCCCCTACGATGACTGCCGGGAATCACGCGCATGCAGCCACTCTCCTCTGTCGCATCCGATAGTGCTATCCATGCCGTCACATGTTCCGGCGGGTCTAGAAAAAAATACGCCGCATCTTGATGCCAGGAGGTAAAAGACCCATCCCCAGGCTCTTTCAGCCAACAGGTTAAGTGATACACCAGCAAGTTGGGACCAAGCAGACTTTCGACTGCGTCTAATACCGGCTCTAACCGAATGAGATCCTGCATGAAAGGCAACAATAGATGGGTTTTCGCACGAACTTGCCCGGGCATTACCGACAGTAATGCGCCCTGTGATACTTCGAAATCCTCAAGCTCTCTTCGAAACCGTAAGAGCTCGGCTCCGTTAATGGCTGGAAACGGCCCACCGTAGCCGTCGTCGCGGTAGTCTTGAATCTCTTGTGATGTAAGCATCAGTTGTCTTTATTTAAAATGTCTGAACTGACTCACTGTAAGTTAGGCGGCGACTTCTAACGTGTCTCGATTGCGATAAATCGGGACAACGTAAGGTCCCTCAGGAATGACGGCCACCGCCGGGTCTCGAAATTCGGAAACACTAGCCATGACCGCGTCTGTGATGGACCCAATTCGCTTGACTCCCGTGAGGTCGGTGTCTTCTGCCCGAAGACCCGTTGAGTAAAGGCTGATGGAACCTTGCGCCATCGCCTTGAGCTGCATTTGGGTCTGCCACTCATCTACTCGGGCACGCGTTTGTTTTCCAATCATTTCCATAAAAGCACCAGCACCCATTTGTAACAGACGTCCTTGGGATTCAATATACTCGGGAGATCCCAGCCCTTCGGATATCTCAGAAACGATAATTAACCGCCCCCCCTTACGCAGTGCTCCCAAAGCACCCACCATTCCCTTCACCGTTTGGTAATACGTCTTATCCAGCGGATATCCGGCCGAGGTCGTGACCACGGTCGAATACTGTTTATCCATTTCAATCTCGCAATACTTTCGAACAAAATTGACTGCATCTGCGTGGCTTTCCTCTATTTCACCAAAATTGATGTACGACAGGCGTCTCGACTCATCAATCACTGTATTAACTGCGAGCGCTCCACCGAGCATTTCGATGATTTCAAGCTGTTCTTCATGAAGTGGATTCCCCTCCAACCGGCAATTTTCAACAAGTGGATCGCCCATAAAACGTGCATTATGAAACGTCGTAATCGTCTCGGCGTGGGCCAAGCCCGGAGCAATTACTTTTCGACCCCCCGAATATCCAGCCATAAAATGGGGTTCAACCAATCCTGAAACAATACGAAGATCAGCTTCGACAAATACTTTATCGAGCCTTACGGGTGTATTGCGCTTTTTGGTATATCCCACCAATACATGTTGCTGATCGTCCCTCGCATCATGATTAATGATTTCTACGTTTTCCTCGATCCAGGAATCACCAATAACCTCGCTGAGTTCACTGCCAATATTCGGCCGGTGCAAACCCGTCGCTATCAATATTTTTATTTGATTTAACTCGACTCCTGCGTGCATCAAGGTTTCGACCAAGGGCCTAAGAAATGCTCCATTGGGCACTGGTCGAGTGATGTCACAAACCGCGATTGCTACCGATTTAGCATTCCTCGCGATGTTCACAAGTGACTCGCATGCAATTGGCTCTGCCAACGCATTCGAAACAGCCTGTTCGATATTGTCCAACACCGGCATCACTGGTTTTCGAATAATCGTGGGTACGATCGGTTTCGGAAGATTAATCCCAATACCGTTTCGCCCATATTGCAGGTGTATATCCATTCGATACCTTTAATCGTTAACCGCTTCCATCAACACCGCAGCGCGTAGCGCGCGGAGCGCAATACAGGCGGCCCCAAAGCCATTATCTATGTTGGTGACGGCAACTCCCGGCGCACAACTAACGAGCATTGAAGTCAGGGCCGACTCTCCATTACGACTTACCCCGTATCCTGTCGACGAGGGCACTCCAATTAACAGCCCAGAAACCAACCCCCCTAGCACCGTTGGCAACGCCGCATCCATTCCCGCGACCACGATAATCACCGGGTAACGTGAAAGTTCCGGCACACGTTGTTGGAGTCGCCACAGTCCCGCGACGCCAACATCATGGATCTCAGTGCAGTTAACTTTGTGGTAAAACAACGTGCGCATAGCCTCCCGCGCAACGGGCACATCGGACGTACCCGCACTAACAATCGCTATCTTTGGGGCATCAGAAACGGTTGCAATCTCGCCGAAGATTCCCGTGCGTGACACGGAATCATAATCTAGTAACTGTTGCCAGTTCGCTGCAAGTTCACCAAAAACATTAGGCGCAAGTCTCGTCAGTAATAATGTACGATCACTCTCTCGAGCAGAGTTCAGGATTAGTTCAATCTGCGCAATATTTTTCCCTGCACACAAGATACCTTCATCAATGCCCACTCGATTAACACGGTCATCGTCCAATACAACTTCATTGCTCATGATGACGCCCTGATAAACGCACTACCTTGCCGATAAATTCCCAATCGAACGGGTCGATTGATGTCAATCTCATAAAAACAATCAGCCACCGTCGACTCCAGCTCACGTTGTTGTCGATCATTAATGGTTGCTAACGTCTTGTCATCCAGCTCAATCACAATATCCTCCGCCCGAACTCGACACCGAACCGTGGACGGCTTTAAGCTCTTTTGCATCAGCTGTTCAACGCGGTGAATTGTCGCAAGGGTTGGAGCGTGAATAGGCAAACCTGTCTCGACTCGACTGGAGAGACAAGGCGCAGACGGTAAGGCAGACAGATCATTCAAGCCGAGACTTTTTGCAATAGTACGTATGGCGTCTTTATCAATCTCGCATTCAACAAAAGGGTGACGTACACCGTATTTGGCAGCAGCTTTGAGTCCCGGGCGAAAATCACCAAGATCGTCTGTATTCGTCCCCGACAGTACCTGTATCCCTGCCGTCGATACAATCGTCTCGTACAAGTTATGCTTGCAAAAGTAACACCGGTTAGCGGGATTCGCGACGTAGGCTTGGTCTTTAAATTCACCTGCGTCGATGATCTCTAACTTCCAACCACGAGCCGCACCATAGCGTTGGACGCGATCCGTGGCTTCAAACGGAACTGCCGGAGAGACGGCGTGGTAAACAACCATACGGGTTACTTCATGCGCAACACAAGCGAGGGTCATACTGTCCACACCGCCGCTTACAGCGATGGCCACAGCGTCGAATTCGGAGAGATGTTGCCTCAGTCGATTATTGAGATCAGATGCCTTCATTTTCTACCTCGCGCCTCAGTTTTTCACGAGCCGAATGGCCTCCTTCAACATCCTTAATCTCATCTATCTCCAGTTTTCGACTCGCGGTGCCGCCAGGTCGCCTGGTCTCCTTTATACGAAAAGTTTGACCGTCTCTGGTTACAACATGTGGATTTCGAATCAAAACCTGCCGGCGAACATTCGACACTCGAAGTCCCAACGTTGTTGTCTCGGAGAAACACTCCCCAATGACCGTTTTTTCTACCGAGGGATCAAACAATACTCGAATATGGGTCATCATGCGCATCTTCTTGCCGTAAACAGTTGACTGCAAAACGTCATAAACCCCCTCCAACTGACGGAGGCGCCCGAGCGCAACCGCTAGGTCTTCGCTGGTTTGATCATCTATCTCGCACTCACAAACTCCTACTATTTCCTCTTGCCAGTCGCATTCTGCTTGATCACCATAACCCAGAACCCGTAGGATATTTGAGCGGCCCTCTAATTCTCGCGTGCCAAAACCAGTTCCTGTACCGCTCAGCATGCGCACGCGACCGTCTCCTACAAACGTAGGCCTGAGATGAGCAAGGATCGCGGCGCCGGTGGGAGTGATCCGCTCGCCGCTGACACCGTCGTCAACCAACGGCATCCCAGCGAGCAACAATGTGGTCGCGGGCGTCGGCACAGGTAACGGACCATGCGCCGTCATCACCTCTCCTGACCCTTTGGGTAACGCGGAACAGGACCACGTTACAGGCGACAATCGGTCAACCAACCAACCCGCTACGACAACATCCGCAATAGAATCCCACGCACCCACTTCGTGAAAGCTCACGTCATCGGTTGGTTTTCCGTGGACACGTCCTTCCGCATCGGCCAACCGTGAGAACACATCGATAGCACATGATCGTGCGCCCTCAGAGAGATCCATCGAAGTGATCATCTCCCTGATTTCCCGCCAGGCTCGGTGATGGTGTGCAGGAGCACTGACCGGTACCACCGCTACACGTGAACCTGTGAGCATGCCATCGCTATGATCATGCCGCTGGACATCGACCATCTCGGTTAAACCACTAATCGACAACATATTGTCGACTTCATCCTGAAGTGAAGGGACAAGATCAAGAATCGCAGCGGCGAACATATCACCCGCTATGCCGCCAACGACATCCAAATGAATATGATTGAAATACTGAGGACTCATGTTTTGTCAATGGTACCAAATAGAGAAAGACCGTCGAATCATTGGTCGTGTTATGACTCGGCCGAAATTTGCCCTGAACCCGTATAACCCACAATCATTCGCAGCATTCGACGCGGTTCATCATAGTCATCGACCGCCTTATGCATTGTCGCCCGATTATCCAGGCCAAGTAGCATGCCCTTCTCCCACCGATGTCGATGCTGGTATTTCTCGTGCAAGCTGTGCGTAAACAAATCGTCGAGAAGCGCGTTACCCTCAACCTCGGGCAACTCATTAATACACATTGTGTAACCGGGATTGACGAAAAGAATTTTCTCACCTGTTTTTGGGTGCTGGCGAACTACCGGATGAACAACCTCTGGGTGCGCGCGCTCCTGGGCACTCGTTAACTTAGGTGTACCCCCCCCGGTATTCCAACCAAATCGATGGGTCGCGGTTAGATTTGTGATTTTCACTTTAGTCGAGCGCGGTAAATCGGCGTACGCAGCAGCTAGGTTTGCTACTAGCGTGTCACCACCTTGTAATGGAACATGGGTCGCATAAAGAAAAATAGCATCGGACGGTTGATCTTTGTAGCTCAGGTCCGTATGCCAAAATGATCCCGCGGGCGTTGGCGTCGTACGCGACGCAGGGGTATTCATGTTACGGGCAATGATTGAAACCTCATCGGTTTCAGGATGGTGATATTGATCCAGGATATGTGGCACTAACGGACCAAAATATCGACCCAGACGACGGAGCCAACCGACGTCTTCCTCAAGATCCCGCATAACAATGGCACGGTGACTCAAAAGAGCATCAGCGAGGGCCGCCAGTTCCCGGTCAGTCAATGCCTGTGAAGTACTTAGCCCACTAATTTCGGCCCCAAATTGACCTGGAGACACCGAGACCTTCATATTCAAAGGATCTCGCACACCGTATCGAAATCCAACCTTGGTGAGCGCTTTAACAGTCGATCAGCATCACCGTAGCCCAGATTACATAACAGATTTGACCTAATTGTGCTCCCATCGAAAAATTCCCGATCAACAAGCGTGTTATCAAATCCCGACATTGGACCGCAATCAAGATTATGGGCCCGCGCAGCTACGATGAGATAGGCACCCTGCAACGAGCTATTACGAAAGGCAACGGTCTCGGATACCTCAGGCATGTCCCGATAATTGGTCTGTACCTCCGGTTTATGCGGAAACGTAGTGTCTGCGTTGCGCCAAAACTCAATGTCATAACCGAGAATTGCTGTTACAGGCGCGCTCATGGTTTTGTCGACATTGCCCGGCGTTAACGCGGGCCTAAGCCTTTCCTTCGCTAGATCGCTTTTCAGAAAAATAATGCGCGCCGGTGATCCATTCGCACTGGTCGGCCCCATCTGCATTAAGTCAACAATCGATCGTAGCGTATCGTCGGGCACGTCACGTTGCTGCCACACATTGTGCGTACGTGCCTCACCCAATAAACGTCTTACCGTATCGTTATCAATCTTGAGATTCCTAAGACCCTTAACCGCAGATTGCGCAGCTAAATCTTCATCATCGAGCGAAATCGACTGATCAGACATTATTACTCAACTGATTGGCGAAAGGACAAATTGATGATCGAGCTTAAAATAAGGCACCGGTAAATTAAACCGGGCGGCTTCCTCAGAATCATCACATTCTGTGAAATCGACGATCAAACTTTCTTTGACAGCTTGCACAACATCACCCTCCAGATATTCGCTCCCCGCAACGAAAAGGTGCGTCGTGACGGACTGAAAGCCTGCCGCGGTGATAATAAAGTGAAGGTGCGCTGGCCGCCATGCGTGCCGTCCCGTAGCCAGCAACATTCGCCCTACCGGCCCATCAGTAGGTACCGGGTAAGGAGCGGGCTTCACGGTACAAAACGCAAAGTGACCGGTTTCGGTCGTCTCAAAAACTCCTCGCAAATTGCCTTCGGCGAACTCGTCGGGTTTTTGTACGTCATAAAACCCATCCGGTCCCGCCTGCCACACATCCAGTCGGGCCTTGCCGATCGGTTTCCCATCCAATCCTGTCACCGAACCCGTCACCAGGGTCGACTCACCCCCTCTACCTTTGGAAATGTTAGCCCCATAGGAAAACGACTCTGCCCCGTCAACAAAGAATGGTCCGAGAACCGTGGTCTCGGTAGCACCTTCCGGCATCTGGTGACAAATAGCATCCACCAACATGGTGATGCCGAGCGTATCTGACAAAATAATAAATTCCTGGCGTTTCTCATCACTCCAGTGACCAACGTCGGTTAAGAAGTCGATTGCCTTGCGCCACTCCTCCATACTCGGCTTAACCTCACGCACAATCTCGTGTACGTGCTCTATCACTGAAGTCATAACCTCCCGCAATCTCGAATCGTCACATTCAGACAAACGCTCAAGCGCTTCAGCAGTAATTCGACGATTATCCATCGCCTGGCGTCCTCAATTGTCTGATTTTTATGCCGCTTCGCGGACGGCACCCTCTGCAACAATACCTGCTTGTGCCATTGCTTCGCTAATTTTTGTAACCTCGTCTGACGACGGTGTAACAAGCGGTGGACGAACGGCGGAACAGGGAATACGCCCCAACGACACCAGCGCCACCTTCATACGGTTATGCATATCGACAAACGGGTCTGCGTAAAACACTTCAGCAGTTGTGCGGATTCGATCATTCAGGCGCTTTGCGAGCCCAAGATTTCCGTCTCGAACCGCAGAGAACAGCAAAGATTGGAGGTCGGCGATGACACTACCGGAGCCCGACAACAGCCCCTTACAACCAAGAACCAGCGAACTTAACAGCCAGGCACTATGTGTTGTCAAAACATTAACTGGCCGTGTTAACGATTGCAGTACCTTAATATGTCGTTCGTGTTGTTGGACGTTATTACACCAATCCTTGATCGCACAGACGTTTGGTACAGTCTCACAAATCTGTACCAACGTATCAAGCGGATAGCCTTGACCGGTCGCGAGAGGATATTGAAAAACGATGACAGGAAGATCTGTTGCATCCGCAATGGTCTTAAAATGCGTGACTGCCATTTCCGGTCGCGACTGCGCACCGAGGGTAAATGGGTTCGGTGGAAACACCAACAACGCCGAAGCGCCACCAGATTCTGCCATTCTGGCAATTCTGGCTGCCTCTATACTCCCGTCTGCATACACTCCATTGATAACAGGGACTGCGTGTCCAATTTCCTGCATCGTCAGATCTAAAATCTGCACTTGTTCTTCTAACGTGCAGGATGCAACCTCCGACGCGTGTGCGTTGGTGGTAATTCCAGTAATGCCGGGAGTTTCAGCAACGTGGCGCAGATGACTTCGATAGGATTTCTCATCAATGCTCAGGTCATCAAAAAACGGCAGGAGAACTGCTGGAATGACGCCCTCTGGAGTGAACTTTGGCTTGACTGACATGGTCCCGGACTCCTACCTTGTTTTCTGAAATGCTAATTCAACGGTTCTCAATAATATTACCCCGTTCGATGACAAAAGTTCTGTCAAGGAGATGAGAGATGTGGACATCATTTGATTCTGATACCAAAACTGCCTGCCCCTCGGCTTTTAGATTCTGGAGTATTTCAATCATGCGTTTTGCAAAGACTGGCGCGATACCTTCACTGGGTTCGTCCAAAAGCAACAATCTAACGCCCGCCATTAACGCCCGCGCAAACGCCACAAATTTTTGTTGACCACCCGACAATTCAGAACCACGGCGATGCCGAAACTCCTCGACTTCCGGCATCAGTTGAAATATCCAACGTAGCCGACTATCCGAGTTGACCGCTTTGGTTGCCCACACAGGCAACAGGATATTCTCTTCCGTGGTCAACTGTGGTACGAGACGACGATCCTCCGGCATATAACCAATTCCAAGGTGCGCCCGTTTGTATCCATCAATCCTAACCAAGTCCTCTCCATCCAGCAGTATCGTTCCGTTCCGTGCCGTAAGAAGCCCCATGATTGTGCGCATTACCGTTGTCTTGCCCGCTCCGTTACGACCGATCAAACCACACATACTGCCAGCGGTTACATTCAAATTAACTGATCTGAGGATCTGGGTTGGACCAATATCAGCGTCTATATTATTAACTTCAAGCATCGTCTCGGTGTCCAACGTGGTATTCCTGACCTAAAACAAATTCAACGACCTTGGCATCGATCATGGCTTCGGCGGTCGGCGCATCACAGATGATCTCACCCTGAGAGAACGCAAGGACTCGCTCAACATGTCGTTGCACAATTTCCATATCGTGTTCAATGAACATCACCGTGGTCTGCTCCTCTCGTAGAGCCGCCATAATGATTTCCATCAGGTCAAATTTCTCTTCCGCACTAATGCCGCTGGTAGGCTCATCTAGCATTAACAGTTGGGGGCTCCTAACTGTGGCCATCGCAATATCCAACAGTTTACGAATGCCCTGCGACAACGCGCTCGCTGGAGTATTGGTATGCTGATCAATTTGATAACGTACCAGATGTTCCCTAACTCGGGCTTCTCGTCCTGCATTTCGCAGAGGGCGCAGCATACTTAATCCGGATTCTTCGGAAATTCCGTACGCCATCAGAACGTTATCGAAGACCGATTCTGACAAGAATACCTGTGGGACCTGAAACGAACGACAAAGACCGAGTTCGGTAATTTTTCTGGGCGGCAGCCCCACAATATTAGCGCCTAGGAACTCGATAGTGCCGGCAGTGGGAGGCAGATGCCCCGTCACCATATTGACAAATGTTGTTTTACCGGCCCCGTTCGCCCCAATAATTCCAATTGCCTCACCAGCTGATACGGTCACCTCAACATTTTGCGCAGCAATTACGCCCCCAAAACTTTTCTCTAGTCCCTTAACTTGAAGAATAGTCATGTCGCCTTTCCTTTACGCTTCGAGACACGTTGTAGCAGTGACCATATCCCATCTGGCATAAACATGATGATCGCCAACAAGAAACTACCCATGATCAACTGCCACAGATTGGCGCCATGCTCCCATGCAAAATGCCGAATCACCTCGAATACCACTGCACCCAGAAAAGGTGCGGCAACGTTCCCGGTACCCGCAAGAATTGCAACAAAAACAAACTCGCCCGAGGCACTCCAGTACACCATAGATTCTGGATCTACCTGCCCTACTGCCAATGCCATGATGGCACCGCCGAAACCGGCAAGCAGGCCGGAGATAACATATTTAATATGGATAACGCGCTCGACAGAATAACCGAGATACTCGACGCGAATTTCATTTTCTCGAACGGCCATGGTCATTTGTCCCAGAACCGAACCCAGATAGAGTTGTACGCCCAGGATCAAGACATAAATCACCAGCAAACAAAACAGGAACAGTGTGATTTGCGCTGCCTGGTCGACCGGCGCATAGCCTAGAAATGTCGGTGGATGCACGTTAAGCCCGTCCGTGCTGCCAAACCGCTCTGTTTTGGCCAAGACACCGTAGAGAATCATCGAAAATGCCATCGTTAAAAGCGCAAAGAAAATTGCGCGATAGCGCCTTACAAGGAATCCAAGCCCCCAGGCCAGCAATCCGGAAGCTGCGGCAGACACAATTACCAACACAAAGGCATCTCGAATGCCAAGATAGTTCAACAGTGCTACTCCGTAGGCACTGAAACCGTAAAATAGAGCATGCCCGAACGAAATCAAGCCGGAGCGCCAGAGAACTAAAAGCCCTAGCGCGACTGACCCAATCGCCATGCTAAGTAAGCCTATCTGACGAATCCAATCGGGAACCAGGAAGTTTGCAACAGCAATCAATACAACCCCGATCGTCACGCCAACTATCGTTCGATCAGCCCACATTAGATTTTCCTGACCGCTGGCGGCGCGAACAACCCTTCTGGACGAAAAACCAAGACAATTGCCATGATTGCATAGATAACAAACATCTCCGCATGCGGAAACTCATGTACAGCTGCGGCACGGACAACACCCACCAACACGGAACCAATTAAGGCCCCTGGAATACTTCCCATACCACCAATCACTACGACCGCAAAAGCGAGCACGATGACTTCGACACCAATTCCCGGCAAAACTGAAATAGTCGGTGCTATCGCTGCGCCACTCAACGCCCCTAGCGTTGTTCCTAAAATAAACGTCCCCAGGAACACCGCGGTGACGTTGATGCCCATCGCCTGACTGACCTCACGATCAAAGATGACGGCCTGCAACATCCGTCCCCATATCGTTCTACTGAGAAAATACCAGATGGCAACGGAAATCAATAAAGCCAAAACAATTAATGAAAGATTGTAGTAGTCATAGGTCATTCCTACGACCTCGACAAAGCCCAGCATCGCCTGTGGTTGGTAAAAGAAATACGGGTCGGTACCCCAAATAAATAGTCCGACACCTTCTAGCGCCAAAAACGCTGCGAATGTCGCCAACACCACAATATGTTCATCTTTGCCATATAAGTGTTTCAACAATCCACGCTCAATCAGGATGCCAAAAAATACACCCACTACAATCGCCACCAAAAAGATAATGACGAAACCGCCAAAATCGGGAAGTTCATTTTCGTACCAGATCCCCCCAAGATAAGCGGCTAAATACGCCCCAAACGCGTAGAACGATCCGTGCGTAACATTCAGGACCCGTTGGACCCCGAAAATAACAGTCATCCCAACGGCAACGATAAACAGGTATGAACCGTAAATTAAACCATCGACAAGAATCGTAAAAAGCAGTTGAAACATGATTTAAGTAAGACCTAACTCGGAGAATTCAGCAACCAAAAGCGCTGCGTGTATAGATGTAATCCGGGATGACGAAACATCACCCCGGATTACAAATGACCTACACTAATCGCACTTGGCACCTTTCATGCCACCTTTTAGCCAACTGACACTATCGGTGCCATCTGGCGGCATAATGCAATCGCCTTTAAAGTGCATGACATCACTGACAACAGGTAAGCCAAGCTCTTTATCAAAGCTTGCGACGCCCCATGCGTGATCCGTTACACCCTGATGTCCATTACTCCGCGCCATGCGCACTTCCGTAGCAACACCCTGAAACGTTGCCCCCTCTAACGCGGCAATCACCTGATCAGTCGATGGCCATTTCCCACCATTTGCTGCTGCCGCTTTCTCGTATGCAAATTTTGCCCCAAGAATAGCCTGCGCATACTGATAACTTGGCTGAGTAGGCTGGGTTCCATAGCGATCGACATAGGTGCTATTGAACCATTTAACCATCGGCGTATCGGTTAACTGGTTAGCGTATATACCGTAAGGGCCTCTCGATCCCAAGACAATCCCTGACGGCAACTTCTTACCCAATCGATAAGCCGCAGTGCCGGCCACAGACATTAGAAACTTTTTCTTCTTGAACAGGCCCCTAGCTAAACCCTGGAAGATAAACGCCTCAAGATCACCACCCCAGAAACTGGTATGGACTAGGTCCTCTGGCGATTTTAATAAGGCTGAAATTTCTGCACCGTAACGACCGGCGAAAATCTTGGGCCATTGCGCATTATCAGAAGCCTTGATGTTGGGTGCGAGAACCTTCATCGCCAAGTCGAAATCGCGCCACGAATCTTGTCCCCATGCATAGTTCTGATTGATGCCCGTATAGCCGTTGGCTGATCCAAATTTTTTCGCAACGTAATGAGCCAAAGCGACGCCGTCAGCCGTGGCATGGCTCATTGTCCGAAAAACGTATTTCGGATTCTTATCCAACTCCTCAAACACTCGCGGCGTACCACATGTGGCATACAGAGTGAGCGTCTTCAACTCTTCAGCCACCGGTGTAATCGCAGCACAAGTCCCTGAGGACACAAAACCGGCAAAAAGGTCAACACCCAACTTCTGGACTTTATTTCTGTACTCCGTTACCTGCTTCGCACCCCCGCCGGATTCATCATAGATAATCGCTTCTACTTGAGCCCCAGCGATTCCCTTGGTGTTGTACGGTGCAGGGACCTGGCCTTTATTGATTGCCTGAATAATCAATTCAGTCCCATTTCGGGCCGGGATACCAAATGCTGGTGCACCACCTCCCGTCAGGAACGTCGGCACAGCAATAACGAGTTTATCTTTCGCAACAGCGTTCCCGACGGCTACGCTGAGGGTTGTTATGACTGCTACAGCCCCCATGGTCGCAAGTTTTATAACTTTGCGTTTCATGTTCCTATCCTCCTCAATAAACGATGAATACGTCGTCGACCCAACAAACCACAGGCCAGTATAAACATTAATTCCAACCCTGTGGAAACTAAGGCGATACACTCATTTCGTTAGCGAAATCAGCCCTTTCTCCACATTTTCAATGGCTTAGCATTCATTCCGGCACAGCGGGCCCCTGTCTATAGGAACACTGTCGACTGAAGTTCCCCTTATAACGAGTGGTCGAGTCATCGCCCGTAGTTGGACCGTCTTAACAAATGCCTATTATCTTGATGCTACTTTCGTAGAGCGCCACGAAGGTTGGCTGTCCCGGCCTCATCAAGTTCTCCTGTTGCCTGATCGACAACGACCCCGTGTTCCTCTCTCGCATAAACGGCCGAAATTTTTTCATTCCACACGTCTGCGGCAACTCGACTAGGTTCACGGGTCATTGGATCGCCAAAGCCACCACCACCCGGTTGAACATGATGAATCAACTCGCCTTCGTACATTGTTCGATTCACCTTGCTAGGTAATGACTCGACCTCGCCATTCGGTTGCACAAGAGTGTTTATCGCGCCCAGTGCTTCAGTCCCTCCTTGCAAACCATAGGGCCGAAATCTCATTCGGTCTGCCCGTAACTGCAATCCGGCCTCTTTGGAAAGAACACGATAGGAGCGGGATAATCCCAATCCCCCGCGCCAACGTCCTGCCCCACAAGTATTCGGTACTAGTGCGTATTCTTCTACTCGGACGGGATGTTGAGACTCAAGCGTCTCCACCGGCGTGTTGGAGAGATTCTGCGAGGGGTTGGTCACCCCTTCAATTCCATCCTTATTCGGACGACCACCCCAAGCCCCACAGATCATGTCAACAATGATGAACGGCGATTTGTCATCCCGATAACCACCGAGACAAACTACCGTGTTTCCACCTTCCCCGGCCGCTGGTATCCGATCCGGAACGATTTGTGCCAGCGCGCCAAACATCGTGTCCACTACTCGGTAACCAGTTAACGCCCGCGCTGCGCACGCCGCAGGTAGCACTGGGTTGAGAATCGACGCCTCAGGGGCTCGGACGGTAATCGCCCTAAACACGCCCGCGTTGTTGGGAATATCTCCCTTAAGGGCACAGCGCACGGACAGGTAGGTACATGAGTTGGTATACGATTTGGTTGAATTTAGCGCAGCTGACACCTGAGGAGCTGACCCGCTGTAGTCAACCAACACTCCATCCCCTGCTACCGTAATGGCAACTCGTATTGGCAAAGGTTCGTCTGAGAAACCATCGTCATCAATATGGTCCTCAAAAGTGTAAGTGCCATCCTTCCAAGTCGCTATCTCCTCTCGAGTCATACGCTCAGCGTAATCAAGCAACGCCAAAAAATACCCCTGAAGATCACCGACACCGTAACGATTTGCTAGTTTGACAAGCTCAAGGGACCCGGCTCGGCACGCCGCATATTGTGCTTTCAAATCTCCTATGACTCTATCGGGCAATCGCACATTCAACTCGATGAGCCGCATCAATGTGCGGTT
>MDTE01044195.1_pt1 | contig 21862 bp, 21 predicted proteins | sample 811231 | NCBI WGS metagenome assembly MDTE01 (sample SAMN05326651, study PRJNA326480) | marine metagenome | isolation source: seawater | place: Indian Ocean: Red Sea | collected 2010 | reverse complement strand
GGATATTGGTGATCAAATATGGATAGCTAGATGGCTTCTCTATAGAATTGCTGAAGATTATAACATTTCTGCAACTCTTACACCTAAACCAGTCAAAGGCGACTGGAATGGAGCAGGCATGCATACAAACTTTTCAACAAAACAAATGCGTGAAGATGGAGGATATGATGCGATTGTTGCTGGATGTGAAGCACTTGGAAAAAATGCTGAATTTCATGTTCAAAACTATGGTGCAGGTATAGAAGATCGTCTTACCGGAGATCACGAAACACAAAGATTTGACACTTTTTCTTATGGAGTTAGTGATAGAGGTGCATCAATTCGAATACCTTGGCAGGTAGAAGTAGATAAAAAAGGTTACTTAGAAGATAGAAGACCTAACGCAAATGCGGACCCGTATGTGATCGCAACAGTAATGATTGATACGGTTTGTTCTGCAGCTTCTTAACTTGAAGTATTTATAGCAACAATTTCATCGATTTTGTCTTGAAACTCGTTTATGTTTTCATTAAATGAATCTAGTGCAGCTGAACGTCTTTCTCCAGTGTCAGAAGAAGTGAGACCTTCAAGGAGCTCTTGGGTATCAGCATAAATAAGTTCGGACAATGTTTTAAGCTCTTCATGGCTCTTTACTAGTCCTGCAAATGTTGAAGGTGGTCCCGGCTCAGAAACAGTTGTTAAAAATTGTTTTGCATCATCGATAAACTTAGCAAATTCATCTTTTGCTTCTTGGTATGACACTTCCTCATTATCCCATCTGTCATTTGCTTCTAATACTTTAGTTGCCAAATCTATAGATTGTATTTTTTCTGATGAAATCTCTTCTAAATATGTAACAACTTCATCCGGTAATGTAGTGGTTGTTGTAGTTGTCACTTCTTCTTCAATGATTTCAGGTTCCGTAGTTTCTATAGTCTCTTCTGTACTTGTATTTATATCTAAATCGTTATTTGTAGCAACACGATTAATGAATGTGTAAGTTGTTGCGATCATTCCAATTAAAACGAGAGGGAGTACTAATCTACCTGGTTTCGGATCATCGTTAAAGTTCTCCATGTTTACAGTTTATCAAAGATGTCTATAATATCTTGATTTATTTTATCCCAATCGGTTTTTTCATATTTAGTTATTGTTATAAAACCCGGACCAAAAAAGACCGACGACACACCCTTCACACTTTTTAATTGAGACAATAATTCTTCTTGTTCTAATGAATCATTCTTTAAATGACTAGTTAATTCAGATTCGATTTTCTTTGCATTTGGATTCGGTGTATCAATTAATTTCATATTTTATAGTTATTTTAATATAAAAATTATTAATATATTGAAGTATGAATTATCAAAATCTAAATTTCCAAATTTCTGATATAAATTTAGAGAAAAGACATTTTTTTAGTGTATTAGGACTATATTTATTTTCTTTAGGAACTGTAATTTTAGGCTATTCATTTTACGTGTTACTTGAGTCAGTCGGTCTTATAGAGAGAAATGTCATCACATGGAACGCACAGGGGCTTTTATGGTTCCTCATACTATTTTGCATAAGTATTTTTATATTGTTTCTTCCAATAGAGTTTTTTAATATCTTTAAGATTTATAATTCAACCTTCAAAGACTTAATAATAAATATAGTCACTGTTATAGTTACCTCCTTATTGTTTTTAGTAATTTTTCAATTTTTAATCAACCCTCAAAATTTAATTGTTCGTGATGTAGTAAGCATTGGTAAAGCAATATCATTCTCAGGATTTATTGCGATACCTTTAATTATGTTTTTACAACATAATTTAAAACGAACAATCGATATATCTGACTCTTTTTCTTACAGCTTTATTTTTTTTATATGGATACTTACATCTCAAATCTTTTTGTAATAAATCACATTTTATTTACTTGTTTTATCCCCAATGCATTCATGAGAAGTGTTGAATAATTAATAAATATATTAGTAATATAAATTTTTCTCTTTTTTACAGTTTCTTGGAGCTCATTTGATATGTTTTCTTTTTGATACATTGAATTAAATAAATTTGATAGCTCATAGAGATAATCAGCTAAGTGGTGAGGTTCACTGTTATTAAGTGACTGATAAAAATTATTTTCAAACTTAAAGAAAGATTTAAGTAATGCATTTTCCTCATTCTGTAAGTTTGATAAGTCAATATTTACGTCTTCAAATTCATCTCGAATGGTGGAAACTAATTTTTTTGCACGCACCAAGGAATACTGAACATAAAGACCTGTTTTACCGCTGATATTTGTGAATTTTTCTAAATCAAATTTGTAATCAGTTCTACGATTGGTGATTAAGTCACTAAATGTTAATACTGTATTACTAAGAACCTCAATTGTTTCAGCATCTAAGTTTTGGTTTATATTAGATATATAATCAAAAGTTTCATTAAATAAATCATTCAATTTTTTTGTACCCCCTTCACGAGTTTTGAAAGGATTTCCTTTTTTATCATTTACAGTTCCAAAATCAACATGTTTATACTCTTTATCTTCAAAGTTAAAAAATCTTAGGGATGAAAAAAGTTGGTTAAAGTGTAATTTTTGTCTTTTATCTACAACGTAAATAGTTTTATCAAATCCTTCATTATTAATTCTGTTTAATACTGTTGCTAAATCCGTTGTTAAATACAAATATGATCCATCAGATTTTGTAATGAGAATTTTAGGCTCAGTATCTTCATTGCTTACATATGCACCTTGATCAATGGATATTTTTTTATTTTTTTCCAGATCAGAAATCATGCCAGGAATTAAATGGTTAACATCACTTTCGCCCAACCAATAATCAAATGAATGATTTAGTTTTTCTAATGTATTCTTAATTGAGGACAAGGATACATCTTTTATATCCCTCCATTTTGTAATTAAAACTTCATCGTTACCATTTAGCTTCTTGTTTAACTGTTTACAACCATTTTCGAATTCCTTATCTTCAGAATAAAGTTTTGAGGCTTTTGGATAAATTTCTTCTAGTTCATCAACAGATATCTTTGATATATCTATTTTGTTTAATGTACAAAAATTTAATATTTTAGCAATTGGCATGCCCCAGTCACCAAGATGAATATCACTTATTACTGTATTTCCAGCTAATTTGTTTATGTTATATAAACTTCTTCCTATATTTAAAGACCTTAAATGCCCAACATGTAGAGGTTTTCCAATGTTAGGACCTCCATAGTCAAAAAGTATCTTTATTGGGTTTTTTACTTTTATGTTTTTTTCAATATTCTTAAAATAAGAAATAAAATTTTTTTTATTTAGTTCTAAATTAATAAAATAATTTTTTGTAATTTCAAAATTTAAAATGTCGTCATTTGAATTAAGAATTTTTTTCAATTCCAAAGAAATTAAATCAATATTTTTAATATCTTGATGCTTCACCATATTATTTATCTGCAGATCATAATCATCAACATTTGAGATCCTAAACTCAATATTTTCGTCAAAACCATTTTTTTTAAATAAATTTTCTATTTCACTTTTAAGATTTTCTAATTTTTTCATAATTTTTTTCTATATTGATTTATAAAGTAAATTATAAATAATGTATTGTCTACAAAATAACGTTTATATAATCTCTTCGGTTCTTGGAAGAGTCTGAAAATCCACTCTAATCCAAGATTTGCAAAAATTTCAGGAGCTTTTAATTTAGTTCCTGCAACCCACTCAAAAACAGCGCCAATTCCAACAAAATTAGAATCTAAGCTAATTTCATCTTTTAATTTGTTTATAAATTGTTCTTGTTTAGGAAAACCCAAAGATATCCAAATTATATCTGGTGATTGTGATTTTAAATCATTGATGTAATCATCACTCAATAATTTCTCCAAATCAAGAAAAGGTGGACATGTGTATCCCAATATATTTATGTCTGGAAATTCTAATTTTAATTTTGAAATCATTTTTTTAGTTACTTCTTCTGTATTTCCAAAAAAGTAATGAGATATATTATTTTCCAACCCTTTTTTTATGGTTTCATAGAAAACGTTATATCCATCAACTCTTTTTTGATTATTTTTATATAAAAATTTCGAAGCCTTAGCAACAGGAAAACCATCAGGGCATTTAATATCAAAAGAATTAATTACATTATTTAGCTTTTCATCTTGGTAACACCTAACGAGAGTATTAGCATTACAAATTGCGACAGCTAATGAATTTCTTTTAGATAATTTACTAGTTACTTCATCGATATTAGTTACTGAAATATCTGTATTTAGTATTAAAACACTTTGCATTAATGAAACTATTATATAAATAAATAATTAATTAATTATTAATATTTTGTTTATAATTTAAGCGCCCGTAGCTCAATTGGATAGAGCATCTGACTTCGGATCAGAGGGTTGGGGGTTCGACTCCCTCCGGGCGTGCCTTAAAAAATGAATTCAATAATTTTTTCCACTCTTGCGGTCATTGTTATATTTTTTAAATTAGCCCTTGTTAATCTTTTTATATGATCACATTTATTTAAAGCATCAATGAAACTTATCTGATCATTTTCTTTAAAAAACGAAATATTTTCAGAGAAAGGAAGAGTATTATGTGCAGGAAAATCTACTGCGAGGACTTTACATTCTCCATAAAGATACTCAAAATATTTAAGAGGTGATGTAAAACTATATGAATGCAAATTATCACTGGAATTTATAAGCAAACCTAAATCGGAGCTTTTAATAAAATCTATAGTATCTTTATGACTCATTGGTCCATGAACAGTTATTGAATTTTGTAATTGATTATCATTAATATAACTTCTTAGTTCGTCAGCTTTTTTTGTTGGACCACCAATAATTGAAAAAGTATACTTCTCATCGATTAATTTTTCTTTAAAACTTTCTATAACAAAATTTAAATCACGAGGTTTATTAAATCTTTCTAAATTACCAACAAAAATAATTTTATTTTTTTCCTTCTTCTTATCAGTTTTTAAGAACAACTCTTCATCAACCCCGTTATGGATTACTGTTGTTCTGTTACTAAGTTCATTAACTAAATTTAAATCTTTTTTAATGTTTTCATTTAAGAAAATAACTTTAGAATTTTTAGATTTCAGTGCTTTAGGAATTATAATTTTTTTCAATTTGGATAATTGGTGGCACTCGTAAACGACCCTCCTTTTTTTAAGCGATAAAAAATAAAATATCCACTCTGATCTTGTAAATATTATTGATGATTTATTAGTATAATTATCTATTTTTGTTGATATAAATGCCGACCAAAAAAAATGACTTATCAAGAAAAAAAAAGCATTTAAAAACGAGACTCTTTGAAATGGTAGATAATGTTTAGTTCCTCTTATTTCAAAATTTTCTTCAAAGTCATAAAACTTTTTTAATTTTGATATATCAGATGTTGCATCTTTTCCTCTTAATGGAAAAATAAGTTTAGTTTTTAATCCATATTTAACAAAATATTTCAAATTCGTAATAGTTTGTAAGCTGTTTGCAGTATATGCTGGAAATTTTTGATACGTAATATAAGCTATATCGTTCACTATTTTAAACTTTCTGAAAAACTTTTTGAACTCATAAAAATAAATCCAGTCATTACAAATGATGAGAAATACAAGATAGAATCACTTTTTAAATAATTAATAATTAAAAATAAAAAAAGTAACTTAAATATATTTTCTTTGCTGTTACTTAAATAGATAAAAAATCCATAGATCATAAGTAGTATTCCTGTAAATCCAAAGAAAATCAGAACATCTAATACACCAGAATGAGGCAAGATCAAGCCCTCAATTGATTTTATTTTGTCAGAATAATAATAATTATTTATTTGAAATGGACCACTACCTATTATCAATTCACTATATGTAGGATTATATCTTGATGCAAACAACGCCCATTTTTCAGTTCTATTAATATATGAACTTGCAAAACTAATTAAGCTAGTTGTATTTGGTAAATAGCCTATATTTGTATCTGACACATATTTTCTAATTAAAAAGTCGGTGGTTATTGATACGTTATCTTCATAATTTGTAAATTTAAGAATATCTTTGTAGTTGCTTTCATAAATAAGTTTTTCAAATTCCTTATTTTCACCATATTCAAAGTATTTAGAATATTTTAAAGATTCAATGATTAAGTTTTGTGATAAGAAGTCATAATCTGTGCTAACACCAGGATTTAAAAATGAAAATATTGTTACAAATACAAATATAAATAATATTAAGAAGATGCCAATGTATCGTTTTTGAAAATTTGGTATAAAGTTTTTAGATACAATATAGAGAACAGTCACACATATCAATAATATCGATGCAACATTGTTTGCTTTGTATAGGCCGTAAATAATTGAAATTACTCCGATCAAACTAAACATAGATATTTTTTTAGATTTTAATGAGATGTAAAAAAATAAAATTATTGCAACACCATAAAATTCACCAATTGATTCAGCACTTGATGAAAGCCCTCTCCATGTGTTTCCAGCCACACTAGAAAGTGACTTCATACCTACTTTGTTTTGACCAAGAAAATAATAATTAAAAAAATTAAAGTAGGTATTTAATGCACCACTAATTCCAAGAATGACTGTAAAAAATCCAACCATTAAGAAATTATTTGTGAGAGTTTGTATATTTAATTTACTTTTTGACAGTTCAAATAAGTAAATAATTCCATTAACGATAAGGTAAAGCAAGATTGACCAAAAAAGAATTGCTCCTCCACTATTTGAAGAACTAATAAAGCCCCTAATTTTGTCAACATCAAAAAATGTTACAGTATCACTTTGATTAAAAAACCAGAAAAAGACTAAAACGATATAAGTTAATGAGTATTTACTTTTTATTTTTGATAAATTTAAGCTTTTGATCCCATAAAAAGAAATTAGCAAAACAAAAAAATTTATATTTGATGATAAAAAGGTTCCAGTTATTAAAAATAGAAATGGAAAATAATTTATTACATTTTCTAATCTTGGACTAACAAAATTATCAATAAGAATAAATATTAGGTAGTAAGCAAGAAATATCGAAACTAAAAAATAATTATCTTGGGTTAACATTTCCGAATAATTCTTACTAGATGCTGAATAAAAAGATTTTTCAATTACAACTTGAGATGTGAAAAAAATTGAAATTATAAAATATAAAATCATATTTTTATTTGGTTTTGTTTTGTTGCTTTTGAGCATTGATATTACAGTTATCCAAATTATCGATTGTAAAAAAAGATTGATTGTTAAATTTGTACCAACATAAACGTTAATTCGATTTCCTACTATATCAGCACCATTTATCTTTCCAAAACAGTCAATTGTCGAAAGTTTGTCTATTTTTAAAACTATCTCTTTGTTTAAGTAGTTCGATTTTGCAAAATCATACAATGAAAATTCACAGGTATTAGTTTGATAAACACCGACGTTTCCCATGTCTAGAAATGGTGCATTGTCAATCTCACTTGAACTCACTAAAAAAGGTGAAAACAAAACAATTAGTAGAAATAAAATTTTTAAGGTGTTTTGTTTATTTAAATTTTTCATTTAATCTTTCATAAAACTTAATGAATTTTTCCTTTGATAAAACGACGATTATTAACAAGAAGTAAATTACAGAAACATTTTGCTCCCAGTTTATAAGACTCGTTTGGATGTCTGTCCATCCACCATAGACGTAGTTTGAACATTCAAGCCATGAAGAGACATTAATTGGATTGTTATCAGGATAATAAAGTGTAATCTTCTCAAAAGATGGATTTGGTTCAAAAATAAAATTTGGATCGTTCTCAATAATTTTAAATTGAATATTATCTGGCTTTAGACCACAAATTTTTTCAATTTCAGTTAATTTGTCTTCCATACTTTACAAAGAGTATTATAAACTTTCTAAAAATATTAGAACCTATTTTATTTCAAGCTACTTGACAGTGTTTTTATATTTTTAATATTGTTTATAATATTTAGTTATGAAAGGTGACCCGGGCCATTTTGGCCCTGAAACAATGATGTGGAAAGTAAATAAAGAAATTACGGTCCTTTTTGGTGGTGCCAGAGCTTTATTAATGCACGCAGCCCATCCTTTAATAGCAGCAGGAGCAAGGCAAACTTCTTTTTACCAAAGGGATCCTTGGAAAAGACTTATAAGAACCTTGTCTCTCCAGAATTCAGTCACATTTGGAACAAAAGAAGAGGCAAATGATAGTGCAACCAGAATAAATAGACTTCATGAAGTAATAAAAGGTAAAGATGAAATAACTGGTAAGATATATGATGCTCTCGATCATGAACAATTGCTATGGGTCCATGCCTGTCTTCAACTATCATCAATTTATTTCTATGAAAATACAGTAAAAAAACTAAGTGATCAAGAAAAAAATCAATACCATTACGAAAATATGTTCTCTGCAGAGCTTGTGTTAATAGATAAAGAAAAAATGCCTAAAACCCATGAAGGTTTAAAAAATTGGGTTATTGAAAAAAGTAGAGAAAATAATTATTTACTTCTTACAGATGTTGCAAAGGATGTCAAAAATATCATAGCGGGTGGACCAGTACCGAAACATATAAAACCTATTTGGCCATTTATTGCCTTTACTGCATTTCAAACTTTGCCACCAGAATTTAAGGATATATACGATATTAAAGATACAAAATTGAAACGGTTTATTTTGAAACTAAATTTAATTATATTAAAAAGCACCAGACCATTCTTGCCTCCTTTTTTTAGACTCATTCCACCAGCAAGATGGGCGAAACAAAGATTAAGACGAAAACCAAACTTGAAATTTAGTGAAAAAGCAAAAATTTAAATTATATAATCAAATATTATGACTTTTTCAGAAGAATCAAAGAAAGTATCAGATGATTATGAGAGTAATTTAAGGGAAATAGAGAAAATTCTCAATGGAATGATGAATGAATTGGAGCAAATATCTTCAACTGAATCTAGTACAAATGATATCTCTAATCTAATAAATGAAACTATGTCCAGAATTGATAAACTTAAATCAAAAAAAAATTTAGAGGAAGAATAAATTAACCTATTTAACTAATTGTTGTATTATTAGAAATCAGGGTCGGTAGCTCAATCGGCAGAGCAGGAGCCTTTTAAGCTCAAGGTCGTGGGTTCGATTCCCACCCGACCCACATTATTTTTATAAACCTTTACTTTTCGATCTAAATAATGATAAGGGTGTCCTTATCATTATCTTTAGGTCCAGATAGATATTCCAATTATCTATATACTCAATATCGTATTTGTGCCAAATTGAAAAATCGGGTGTGTTCCTATCATTTATTTGCAATAGACCTGTAATACCCGGCAGGACATTTAACCTTCTCATATAAACCTGATTAAATAATTTAGTATCTTCTTTAAATAATGGTCTAGGTCCTACCATTGACATATCACCCTTTAGAACATTTATAACTTGAGGGAGTTCATCTAAACTATATTTTCTCAAAAACTCAGTTCCCTTTATTATTCTTGGGTCATCTTCAATTTTGAAAAGAGGCCCCCTGTGTTTATTTAAGTCTGATAACTCACCCCTTAATTCATGTGAATCCTTTTTCATAGTTCTAAATTTATACATTTTGAACTGTTTACCATGAAGACCAACTCTATCTTGTTTAATTATCGGAGAACCTTTATCAAGATAATATATGTAAAACATAATAAATAGTATCAATGGTGATAACAATATTATTAATGAAAATGCAACCAATATATCAAGGGACCTTTTTATAAGATATTTCGATCCATATTGAATATCATTATTGAAATAGGTTAAGTAACTCTCCTGTAAAATTTTGCTACGAAATATAAAAATATTTTTAAATAATATTTTTTCTTTTGAGATTAAAAGAATTTTTTTGTTTAGGTTAATTAGATAGTTTTCTAGTTCAACTGGTAAGGACTGTTGGTCTTTTAGATTTAAGACGATAAGATTTACTTCTTTTTCTTTATTTAATTCATCTATCTCTTTAATGATTTCTCCACTGTTTTGAAAACTCATAACATTTTTTTCGTGAATTATTTTTCTAAAAGTAAGAATTCTTAAATTTCTAAAAGTCGATTCTTTATCTAAGTTAAAAACTAAAGCATTCTCTGAAGTCATTGGTCTTCCAAAAGCTGCAAGAACAATTTCACTATTACGAAACAACATTAAAATTGCAGGACCTATGAAAGTAAATGCTATTAGGTTTCCTCTAGATAATACATTAAATCTCAAAAGTGTAAAAAACACCATCGATGTACAAGTCCACAGAAGATAGAGATTTATAAAATCATCAATATATTTTCTTTCGTATTTAAAGCTTAATTCGTCAACATAAGTGTAAAAATTTGTTGAATATAAAATTATCAGAAAAATAAAAACAAATAAAGTTAAATAAATATCAAGCTTTAAAAATTCATTTCCAACTATTGGGTAAAATCTATCTCTGTCTTCGACTAATTGGTCTATTAAAATTTTCCCAGCGTCAGGAAAATCTTTTATTAAATAATTATCAAAAAAATATATTGTGAAAGAAGTAAGAACAAACTGTAAGAATATAAATCTTACACTATATTTAAACAGCTTTGCATATGCCATATAAAAATATGATAATACCAAGAATATTTCATTGATTATATTATTTTTAAAGTAATCTAGAAATGATTATTAATTTAAGGATTTAATTATTTAATGAAAAAATTGAGTAGCTCGTTAAGAGATCTTTTTAAACTTTCAAAATTAACAAAAACAAAAAACAAAAGAGCTAGGATTATATTTAGTTCTGTGGCATCAAATATCATAGTTTTTTTTGATATTGTTATAATATCTGTTCTTACTTCAATTTTTAGTGAAACAGGCTTTATAGATAATCCAATAATTACATTTTTTGTAACTAATGTAAACATCCTCCCAGTAATTGTTGTATTAAGGTTTGTCTCAATTTATCTTGAAAAAATTAATGTAATTAAATTAAAAATAGAAATTGAAAAAAACCTTAGATCTCATTTAATGGAAGAAATTTTTGATAAAGGAAATTATTCAATTTCTGATGCTTATTTTTATGTAAACACCATCAGTAATCAGGTAGCAAGTTTTTATGGGACTTTTGCAATATTTTTGGGAAGCGCACTCCAAATTGTTGCATATACTACTTATTTATTAGTAACAAATACAGAGACAATTATTGTTTTTCTATTTGGTGGATTTATTTTAATTTTTCCTACAATTTACTTAACAAAACTTGGAAGAAAATATTCGCATAATACATATGTTTACGGACAAGATATAAGTTCAGAGATTGAAAAAGTTTTAGACAACTTGTACCTTATAAAAATAATAAATTATGTTGAAAAAGAACTTTCCAATTTCAAAAACAGCCTGAATGATTTTTACAGCTCATCATTAAATAATTTAAGACTAGGGACAATAAATGCGATAATTCCAAATTTTATAACAGTCTTTACAGTATCAATATTGCTTGTTTTCTTCAATTTTGCGAAAGTTTTAACGCTTGATTTTATCGGTATAGTTTTCAGGTTGTTTCAATCACTTGGGGTTTTCAATAGTAATTTTCATTTATTAAATGCTTATCATATATATACAGAAAAACTTTTTCAGATTGAAACAAATAAAGTTTCAAGTCAAAAAGAAAATTTTATAATTGACTCTAATTTAGATAAAAATACTGCTATATCTTTTCAAAATTTGAGTTTTAAATACTTCAATGAAGATCAGGCAATTTTTAAGGATTTAAACATTGAGATAGAAAGAGGCAAGCATACTATAATTACTGGTCCTAATGGATCAGGCAAGAGCACCCTATTGGCTCTTTTCTCAGGAATTGTTTATCCATCTGAAGGAAAATCAATCTCTTTTTCGAATAAGTTTAGTTATGTTAGTGCCTCTCCAATGATTTTGAATTCAGATTTAAAATCTAATTTAATTTATGGAGTTAATTCCGACATCGATGATGAAAGGCTGATCGAGTTTATTCATGAGTTTAAACTTTTTAATGAAGAAAAAGAAATCGATCTTAATAAGCAGATTTCAAATAAAAGTTTATCGACAGGCCAAATGCAAAAAATATCTTTTATCAGAGCTCTATTATCTGGTTCGGAAATCTTGTTACTTGATGAATCTACTTCAAATCTTGACTTTGAGACTAAGGTTTTGATATTTGACATACTTAAAAAAAGAACGCTAACGATAATAAATGCAACTCATAATGCTGATGAATTTTTAAAATATGAAGTACAAATCCAAATTGTAATTAAAGATGGGAGGAGACAATTAATTTTTCTTAACAAGTGATTTATAATCAGAAAACTCTTTATCAACTAGATCACTTAATAAATAATTATCTTCTAAAAACTTTTTACCATTATTAATAATCTCATCTTTTAATACATTATCTGCTTCAAGTTTTTTAATATTATCAATTAGAGAATTAGTTGATTCATTGAGAATAAATCCGTTTTGTTTGTCTATTACTATTTCTCTATTATTTTCTATATTACTAACAAAACATATACAACCTGAAGACATAGCTTCAAGAATAACTTTTGGATTACCTTCGTAGTGACTTGCTAGTACAAAATATTTATAATTTTGATAAATATCCATAAGTTTTTCATTTTCAAAAATACCTAAATAGTTTAAATTAACATTATTTTTTATAGCATACGTTCTTAATGATTTTTCCATTGAGCCTTTACCAACAATATCTAATGAAAAATTTGAGCCAGCCAATGAATCAATTATGTATCTATAGTTTTTTTGCTCTTCTAATCTTCCGACGGCGATAATTTTATTTTGGTACCTCTCTTCAAATCTTTTTATCAAATTAATTTCATTAACCCAGTTTTTTCTAATCTTTAAATTTTTTATCTTGAAATATTTTTTTAAATGTTGCGCATCTGATTCACTAGACATTGTATATAAATCTGATAATTTGACGCTTACAAGCGTCAATAAGTAGTACAAAAATCTTTTTAAAAGATTTTTATTTTCTTTTTTGCTAAACAGAAACATGTCATAACCAGTTCTTATGATTAATGGTTTATTATTTATATATTTTGAAATTATCGCAGTCCAAGAACCAAGCAATTGATGTTGTTTAAGAATCGATACATCATCTAGTTGATCTTTTATTAAAAATGGAATAAATATTGATTTTATTATATTTATAATTTTTATTTTAGATTTTTTAAAATATGTAAACACTGGGATGACAGATATAAAATCATAACCTTTGACATAATCTATTTCATTTTTATCGCCATATGTTATGAATTTAAAACGTACGCCATATTTTTCATTGAGCATTTTGTAAATTTCTAGTTCTTTGTTTAATGTACCTGATTCATGCCATGTTTTGAGCGAATATTCGTACGTGAAAAATAGTCCAACCAACACAATGTTATATTAATACTCATTAGATATTTATTTCTATATTGATCTTTTAATGACATTAAGATTAAATTAAGTGAAAAAATTATTAGTAATTCATAATAGTTATAGAAATGTTGGAGGAGAGGACATTGCTGTTAATAATGAGTTAAGTCTTCTTGATAAGCATTTCGAAATAGAAAAATTAATCTTTTCAAATCAAATTAAATCACCTTATAAACAAAGTTTTTACTTTTTAATCAACAAAAATTTTGAAAGTTCTAAAAAACTTCAAAATATTATAAATGAATTTAAGCCAGACTATGCGTACGTTCACAACACATGGTTTAAAGCTTCAACAAATATTTTTAAAATATTAGAAAGAAATAATATTAAAACATTAGTTAAATTACATAATTTCCGATTTGATTGTACAAAATCATTTTTATCTTCAAAACATTTAAATGGTGATGATAGATGTGGGGCATGTGGTTTTTCAAAAAGAGGTTCTGGTAAATTTAATAAATATTATGAAGATTCTTATTTAAAATCTTTGATCGTAAACAGATATGGTAGAAAATATTTTAAAATATTAAAAAATAAAGATATAAAAATTCTTACTTTGACAGAATTTCACAGAGAGTATTTAGAAAATTTAGGCTTTAATAAACAAAAAATTTTTGTACATAGAAATTTCATAGATGCTGATAAAAAAAATTTTAATTACAACTCAAAAAGCGATTATATCGTTTATGCAGGACGCATTTCTGAAGAAAAGGGGGTTGAGGATCTGATTAAATCTTATCTATCACTTAAGGATCTGACATATAAACTAAAAATTGTCGGAAATGGACCTGCTTACAGATATCTTAAGGAAAAATATATGAGTATTGAATTCCTTGGTGAGGTAGAAAATGAGTCTTCCAAAGAAATTATTAGAAATTCAAGAGCTGTTGTCACAGCAACTGGATTATTTGAGGGCCAACCCACACTTTTATGCGAGGCTTCAACTTTGGGTGTGCCATCGGTTTTTCCTAGAAATGGAGGAATAGGTGAATTTTTTGAAACTGATTATAAATTAAGTTTTGAATCTGGAAATAAAGATGACTTAAAATCGAAGTTAACTCTTTTAAACTCAAGTGAAATTTTAAACACAATAAGCTCCACAAACTATCAATATTTAAATAATTTATTGAATGAGCATGACTATATTTCAAATTTTGAAAGAATTTTAAATGAGTGAAAAAAAATTAATTTCAGTAGTAATGAGTTGCTTTAATAATGAAAAATCTATTCAATCATCAGTGGAAAGTATTTTAAATCAAAGTTATCACGAGTTTGAGTTTCTAATTGTTGATGATTGTTCAGAAGATAATACTTTCGAAATTTTAAATTATTTAAAATCAAAAGATGAAAGAATAAAGCTGTTTAAGAATGATAAAAATATTGGATTAACAAAATCACTTAATTTTCTCATATCTAAATCTCATGGTGAATATATTGCTAGACAAGACGCTGATGATATTAGTAAAAATAATAGATTTGAAATCCAAATTAATAACATATTGAATTACAAACTAGATGCTTGTGCAACAAGGGCTTCAGTTATCGGCTCTAGTAGGATAGTTCCAAATTTTTCTTATTATTTACCTTTAGGATTTGTACTAAGATACAAAAATCCAATTATTCATGGGAGTTTAATAATGAATAAAGATATTTTGAAAAAAATAAATTTTTATGATGAAGATTTTTTATACTCACAAGACTATGAGTTAATAATTAGAATGTACAATGAAAAATTTAAAATAAAAATTCTAAAAGATGTTTTATATGAATTAAACATGAAGAACAATATTTCAACTTTAAACAGTGAACAACAAAAATATTATGCTCAAATCGCTCGAAATAAATTGAGATATCTATGAAATTATATTTAAATAATCCAAACGAAGAATGGATAGTTGATAGATTATGCCAAGAATGGAATCAACACAATAGTATTTTTTCAACAAATGATCCAAACAAAGCGGATCTTTTATGGATCATATCTCCATGGTCGGTTAGAAATATATCAAAAAAGTTTCTTAGAGAAAAAAAAGTTGTTTGTACAATCCACCATATTGATTTTGATAAATTTGATTTTAACGAAAAAAGAAAATTTAAAAAATTGGATAAATATGTTGATTTTTATCATGTTATATCAGATCAAACAGAAAATGATCTAGAGAAAATAACAGACAAAGAAATTTGGAATAATCCATGGTGGATTGACTCAAAATTATGGTTCGAAATAAATGAAAAAAAAGAACTAAGGAGAAAATATAATATTGATCAAGAAAGCTATTTAGTTGGTTCTTTTCAAAGAGACACGGAAGGAGCTGATTTAAAATCTCCAAAACTATCGAAGGGCCCTGATAGATTTATTACAATTGTTAAAGCTTTATCTAAAGAATTTCCAAATTTAGAAGTTATTCTTGCCGGGAAAAGAAGGGAATATGTTCTCAAACAATTAAAACAGGAGAAAATAAAGTTTCATTATTTTGAAATGGTTGAGCCCAAGTTATTAAATGAACTTTACAATATGCTTAATTTATATGTTGTTTCTTCAAGAATAGAAGGTGGACCTCAAGCTATATACGAATGTTCGTTGTCTAAAACACCAATTATTTCAACTAATGTTGGTGTAGCTACAAAATTTCTTCATCCTAGTTCAATATTTAAAATGGATAATTTCATGGAGGCTAAGCCAAATACAGAATATGCTTACGATAAAATACAAACTCAAATTATTCCAGAAGGGTTCACACCTTTTATAAATAAATTTAAGGTTTATCTTGAAAGTTAGTATAGGGGCAAATATAAAAGAAGGCCCTTGGGGTGGTGGTAATTTATTTGTTATAAACTTAAGAAACTACCTTGAAAAAAAAGGGCATGAGGTAATTTTTGATTTAAATTCAAATGACATTGATTTAATTTTATTGACTGACCCCAGAAGAAAATCAGAATCTTCTGCTTTTACACATAAGCAAATCAAAAAATATAAAAGAAATAATAATCATGTAAAAGTTGTTCATAGAATCAATGAGTGTGATGAGCGAAAAGATACAAAAGGTGTAAATAAATTTTATATAAACGCTAATAAAGTAGCAGATCATACAATATTTGTTAGCAAGTGGCTATCTGATATTTATAAAAAAAGCGGATTTTTATCAGAATCATCAATAATATATTCCGGTTCAGATTTAAAAGTATTTAATAGAGACGGATTTAATAATTTTAATGGCATTCAAAAAGTAAAGCTGGTAACACATCATTGGAGTAGTAACTGGAATAAAGGCTTTGATACTTATAAAAGAATAGACGAGCTAATTAACGATGAATATTGGTCAAATAAAATTGAATTTACTTATATTGGTAACGTTCCAAAAAATCTAGAGCTTAAAAATACAAATATCATAGAACCTTTGAGTGGTATTCCTCTTGCAGCAGAATTAAAAAACCATAACATTTACGTTACAGGATCATTAAACGAACCATCAGGGAATCATCATATTGAAGCAGCTCAGTGTGGATTGCCCTTACTTTATATTAATAGTGGAGCACTTCCAGAATATTGCTCAGGATTTGGAGTTGAATTTAATTTGAAAAATTTTGAAGATAAATTAAAATATTTAATCGATAATTATTCAACATATTTTCAAGAATTAACAAAGTACCCATTTAATGCAGAAAAAATGTGTGAGGAGTATCTTGATATATTTATGGAATTGCATCAGAATAAAAAATGAAAAACTCATAATATGAAAATAAGTTAAAATTTTTCAAAAAGAATAAGGATAATATGCGTACTGTGAAAAACTTAAAAGAAAAAAAGTATAGAGAATTCTTCAAAGAATTATTTCTTAACACAATATTTGTATCTTTTTTTCTTCTAATGCTCTTTGGTAGAGCATTTACAGGAATAATTGTATTTGGATTTAGATTAGGTGAACTCGCAATTGGACTTGGGCTTTTTATTTCAATTTTTATATTTTTTATTAAGAAAAATAATAAATATCTTCATGAAATAAAAATTACAAATACGCACAAATTACTAATTCTATCTTTTTTAATACCTTTGTATTTTTCATCGTCTAGCTTTCTTGCTACATACACTTATAAAAGTAGCTCCTATATTTGGACAATTGCCTTTATTTACATTGGGTATTTTTTATTTGGAAATAATGACTCCAACCTTTTGTTTAAGCTTGTGAAATATGTATTACCTCTTATTTATTTTTTTAATACATTTATGTTTCCAAACTTTATTTTTAATTTTTTTAAAAGATATTCAGATAAATTTGATTACATAAAGGCCTCGGATATTTTATTAATCTTTGTATTAATCAACTTTTTAAATAAAAAACTTATTAAAGACGACACAAAGAGGTTTTATTCTTTTATTCTAAGTTTTGGTTTTTTTGCCCCACTAATGTCTTTTATGAGTAGAGGTAGTTTGGTGGCATTGCTTTTCTATGCTTTGATTGAATTTATTCAAATAAGAAAATTCATATTTAATAATATTCTAAAATTTATTTTTGGGATTTTTATTCTTGTAGCTGTTTTTTCCTTCTCTACTGTAAATGTAACTTCCGACACGATAAATATTATCGATAATATTCTCGATCAAGCACTTGGACAAAATATAAACTTTAATCTCGATTGGCTAAACTTTGGTTCAAGAGTTGAAGAACCACCTGAACCAGAGGACTTAAGCACTGAACAAATTTTAGAAAATGCAAAAAAAGTTAGAGAAAGGAGAGGTCAAAATATTGTAAGTCTTTTTTCTTTTGGTTCATTTTCTCTAGATGCTGGTGCCGGTGGGTTTAGATTATATTCCGAAGAGCCATTAGCGAATTGGCGTTTACAGCTATGGCAAGATATTATTGTTGATATTACAGAAAAGAACTTAATTTTTACTGGATATGGATATTCAGACATAATTCCTGCTATGAAGCTAGATTCAAATAATGGGTTTGATAGTACTAATGAAAATGTACATAACTATCTTGTTCAGTCTTATGCAAGAGGAGGAATAATTCACATAGTTTTAATACTGTTACTCAATTTATTTGTTTTGCTTCATTGGAAGAAAAATTATGGAAATTATAAAATTCTTCAATATATTCTTCCAATTTTGTTGGTTTCAATGTTTGATCCATCTATGGAATCTGTCAGGTTCCCAGTTATTTACTATACATTTTTAGGATATTTTCTAAAGACAGGCTTAAAACAGGAAACAAATAATTAAATGGATAGAATAAATATATGACTAAAGCATTTTTAACTGGTATCACGGGACAGGATGGTTATTATTTGTCCAAATTACTTTTAGAAAAAGGATATGAGGTTCATGGCGCAATTAGAAGGTCTTCATCAATTAATACATCAAGAATAGATAATTTAATTTCAAGATATTCACCAGAAAACCAACTTAATTTACATTATTCAGACTTAACAGATTCATCCTCATTAACAATGCTCATAAATACAATTGAACCTGATGAGATATATAATTTAGCTGCTCAATCTCATGTTGCTGTATCCTTCAAAAATCCAATGTATAGTGCGTCCTCAAGTCTTCAAGGATCAGTTTCACTTTTAGAGGCAGTAAGAAATTCAAACAAAGATATAAAGTTTTACCAGGCATCGTCATCTGAAATGTATGGTGGCAGCAGCAAAGAACCACTTAATGAAATGTCTCCATTTGATCCTAAAAGTCCGTATGCTGCTGGAAAAGTTATGTCTCACAACATGACAAAAATTTATAGAGAATCTTTCGGTTTATTTTGTGTAAATGGAATTTTATTTAATCATGAATCACCCCATAGAGGAGAAACATTTGTTACGAGAAAAATTACAAGAGCAGTTGGAAGAATTCATTTAGGTTTACAAGAAAAATTAACACTAGGCAATTTAGAAGCTTCAAGAGATTGGGGATTTGCAGAAGACTATGTTTATGGAATGTGGCTTATGATGCAAAATGATACAGCTGAAGATTGGGTTTTAGCAACTGGAGAAACCTATACAGTTAAAGATTTTTTGCATGAAGCATTTTCAAATATTGATTTAAACTGGGAAGATTATGTTTTAACGTCTGAAAAATATTACAGACCAAATGAAGTCGATTTTCTTTTAGGAGATTCTTCAAAAGCCAAAAATAATCTAGGATGGGAGAATAAAACAAGTTTCAAAGATCTTGTAACCAAAATGGTTGAATCTGATATTGATTTAGCAACACAAGAGCAAGTTTTATTAGAAAATAAATTAATTTCTCCAACGTGGGAGTATCCTAGTTCTAACTCCTAAGAGTATCTTCATTATCTAGATACCATTCATAAGTTTTGGCAAGACCTTCATCAAGATCAATTTTGCTTTCCCAACCAAGTTCATTAATCAGGCTACTATCTAGTAACTTTCTAGGATTTCCATCCGGCATAGTGTTATCAAATTTCAATTCGCCTTCAAACCCTATTGTATCTTTTATTTTTTGAGCCAATTCTTTAATAGTAACTTCTTGGCCACTACCAACATTTAATAAATCAATATTTGTATCAAGGTCAATTAAGTGTTCAATACAATCTGCTAATTCACTTACATATAAAAACTCTCTCATCGGTGATCCACTGCCCCAAATATCGAATGTAGTTTTTTCATTAATTTTTGCATTATGCATTTTGTGAATTAAAGAGGGTATAACATGCCCATTAGATTCATGAAAATAATCATTTGGTCCATACAGGTTTGTTGGCATTAAATTAATTATTTTATGACCGTGCTGGATATTTAGTGATCTTCCTAGTTCAATAGCTGTAAGTTTTGCCATTGCATACGGAGAGTTTGTTGGTTCCAACTTTCCATTCATGAATTCATTTTCAGAGATAGGATTTTTAGCTTCTAATGGATATATACAACTACTTCCAAGATTAATTATTTTAATTTCTGGAAATTTAATTGTTGCTTCAAGAAGATTTATGTTTATTTTTAAGTTCTCTAATATAAATTCAGTTCTTTTTGTGTTGTTGTAAAAAATCCCTCCTACTTTTGCTGCAGCAATAATTAAAACATCTGGCCTTTCTTTATTTATTAATTCTTCAGTTTGTTTATACGAAAATAAATCAGTATCTTCTCTTGTTGAAGAAGTCAATTCTTCTACTTTGTTGGATTTTAAAAGCTTTTCTGATACTGCTGTTCCCACCATTCCATTTGCACCAACAACTAGTACTTTTAATTTATTTGACATTTAATCTACTATATTTATTCACTTATTGTTTTAAAATAATATTCTTTCTAAATTATCATTGAAAAACTTTAAATTATATTTATCTCTGATTAGTTTTATTCCGTTTTCAGCAACAGTATCTAATAATTCTTGATTGCTGTATATTAACTTTATAGATTCAACCCAAGAATCTATCTCATTATTCTCAACAAAAAAAATATTTTCATTATTTTTAAAGTTATCAGAATCCCAAAAGCCTTTAGTTTTTGTTATAAGAACCGGTGTACCCATTGCCATAGATTGTAATGAGACACTTTGCCCTGAAGGCTGGAAGGAATCAATTAAGGGCAAGATTGTTATCTTTGCATCGATATAAAAGTTTTTTATATCTTTATCACTCAATATATTTTCGTTCCAGTTTGCTTTTACATAACTTACATTTTTTGGGAGTTCTTCTTTTTTAAAATTATGAGAAGTCACAAACTTAAAATTAATATGAGACATTTTTGTTGCAATCTCAACAACTTTTGAAAACTCTCTATTTCCATCATTTCCAAGAAAGAGTACAGTGTCTAAACTTTCATCTGTTTTATTATTGTTTTTCCAAAAATTACTATCAATACAAAAGGGTAAAAATATAAATTTATGTTGATATTTTTTAAATTCTTTTTTGGCTTCATTTAATTCACCAAGTCCCAAGAATATAAACTTATTTACAGATTTAAAAATAATTCCATAAAAAACTTTTTGAAAAATTGACGTAATTAAATTTTTCTTTTTTGAAAAAAGGCCCATTACAATAATGTTTAATTCAACTTTCTTTTTAAATCTAATAAACAGAACCATTGGCAAAATTGATAATCCAAGTCGATCATTTGTTGCAATTATTTTGTCAGCTTTTGAAATTTTCTTATAATTCTCTTTTGTACATATTAAGTTCATATAAAAAGGAAGGTTTGTCAGTTTTCTAAACACTTTATCAAAAAACAATAAAATAGATTGGGAAAATCTTTCAGGCTTAACTTCATTCTTCATTTCAATGAAGTCTGTATTTTTATATTCTTTTTTAATATGAAAATAACCATAAAAAAATTCTTCAGTTTGTATTTCATTATCTTTAATTCGATCGGATCTTCCGCTGCCAAAAACGTAAAGAATATTAATTTGTTTATTGGACATTTAAACTAATTTTAACAATGATTTTTTTTCTACAGTTATTAATATCAAAAATTTATACTTAAAAT
>MDTE01196359.1_pt1 | contig 21867 bp, 19 predicted proteins | sample 811231 | NCBI WGS metagenome assembly MDTE01 (sample SAMN05326651, study PRJNA326480) | marine metagenome | isolation source: seawater | place: Indian Ocean: Red Sea | collected 2010 | reverse complement strand
TTTTTAGTAATACAAAATTCTATTATTTTCTTAATATTTTTAATACCTTTTTCATGCCCCAACAATCTATTGTTAAATTTCTTTTTACCCCACCTGCCATTACCATCCATGATAATAGCAATATGATTTGGTAAATTCATACTTTTAAAATTTCTTGTTCTTTTTCTCTAATTTTTGATTCAATTTTTCCAATATATTCATCGGTTATTTTTTGTAGATCATTTGAAAGCTTTTTATTTTCATCCCCACTAATAATTTTATCTTTTTCTTGTGATTTTAAAAAATCCATTCCACTTCTTCTTATATTTCTTATAGAAATTTTATTTTTTTCGGACTGCTGACTTACAATTTTTGAGAGATCTTTTCTTCTATCCTCACTTAACTTTGGTATAGGTATTCTTAATATTTGCCCATCTATTATTGGATTTAAATTTAAACTACTTTCCCTTAGGGCTTTTTCACAAAATTTAACATTGTTATTATCCCATATTTGTATTGTCAACGTTTGTGGATCAGAAACACTAATTGTACCAATTTGATTTATTGGCATCAATTGACCATACACTTCTACCTTGATCAAGTCTAACATTGAGGTATGTGCTCGCCCAGTTCTAATAGTGGATAAATCTTTGGTAAGAGAAAATAAAGTTTCTTCCATTTTTTTTTGGAAAGGTTTTAAACTATTATCTATTTGCATTATTCTATTTTGTTAAGGATTCCACTTCTGCACTGAAATCAGTTTTTTTGATCTCAATTCCTTCGCCGACTTTAAATCTTAAAAAATCTAATATCTCTAAATTATCAGAGCTTTGTTTATTATAATTCTCAATAGCCTTTTTGACTGTAACTTCCTGATCTATTACCCACTTTTGGTTAAGCAATGTATTTTCTGATATCACTTTTGTTAATTTTCCTTTTATAATTTTTTCTAAAATTTCTGGTTTTTTTCCATTTTTATCAATTTGTTCTTCTATTATTTTCTTTTCTTTATTAATAAAATTTTTATCTAAACTTTTTTCATCTAAAGCCATAGGGGACATTGCTGCTATATGCATGCAAATGTTAGTAGCTAATTTAGAACTTTGATTACTATTTGATTTAAATTTTATTGCTGAAATTATTTTACCTGCAATATTATTTGCTTTATTATGAATATAGAAAGAAGACTTGCTATTTTCTTTTAAAACTTTTTTAAATCTTCTCAATTTTATATTTTCTCCAATTTTTGAAACTAATTCTACTATTATATCTTTAACCAAAACCCCATTTAAAGACATATTATTTAATTCATCTAAATCATTAGCTTTAGTGCAACATTGGGAAATTTTGGTGCAAAAATTTATAAATTCTTCATTTTTTGCAACAAAATCTGTTTCTGTGTTAATCTCAATCATAGCTAAACTCTTATCGTCCTCACCAACTATAACTAGCCCCTCCGCTGCATCACGAGAACTTTTCTTTGCAGCTTTTAAAACACCTTTTTTTCTTAAATATTCAATTGACTTTTCAATGTTATTATCATTTTCTTTAAGAGCGTTTTTACAGTCCTGCATTCCGGCGCCAGTAATATCTCTTAACTCTTTTACTTTTTCTAATACTGACATTTACTTTTCTTTCTTTGAAATTTTAGTTACAATTTTTTTTTTGGTTTCTAATTTTGATTTTTCTATTTTGTTTTCTTTTTTATTTTCAGATTTTTCATCTTTTTCACTAACTTTAATATTTTTCTTAGCGTCAAGAATTGTTTTCTTAATTAAATCACAATAAAGGTTAATAGCTCTTCTTGCATCATCATTACCTGGAATAGGAAAGTCAATGTTATCAGGATTAGAATTACTATCCAATATACCGATTATAGGTATATTTAATTTTTTTGCCTCTAAAATAGCTAAAGACTCAATATTAGTATCAATTACAAAAATAATATTTGGCAATTTTTTCATTTCAGATATACCGCCAAGTGATCTCTCCAACTTTTCTTTTTCTAAATTCATTTTAATTAATTCTTTTTTAGTGAAACCAGAGTCTTCCTGTAAAAGATTTTTTTTTAAATTTTTAAGTCTTTTAATTGAATTGCTTATTGTGTTCCAATTCGTCAGCATTCCACCTAGCCATCGGAAATTTACATAATAATTATCTGTTTCATTCGCTACTTCAGCTATTAATTCTGATGCCTGCTTTTTTGTTGAAACAAATAGTACCTTGCCACCTGATGAGACTGACTTGTGCAGTTCGACTAAAGCACCTTTTAACAACTCTAATGTTTTAGATAAATCAATTATGTGAATTGAATTTTTTTCCCCAAAAATGTACTTTTTCATTTTTGGGTTCCATCTAAAAGTTTTATGACCGAGGTGTACGCCTGCTTCTAACAGGTCTTTAACTGTTACTTCTGGTAAATTCATTTTTTCCTTTCCGGTTATTCCTCCAGAGAAACTACTGCATTATGCAGACCGGGGGCTTTTTGCCAGATTCTCTGTGCGTTTTTTTATGGCTTATATAATCGAAAAATAAAATATCAATATAAATTTTGTCTAAAAGTAAGATTTTACCTGATTATTTTCAAAAAATTCAATATCTTTTTGAAGGACTTTAAGTCTTGAATTTAAACTAAAAGAATATTTTACAGATAATTTATCTTCATAAATAATATTCACTTCTGAAGACCCTTTGTATTTTAACCTCTCTTTAATTAACGATAAAGAACTTAAATCGTTTATTTTGAATGTAATCTTTTCGATACTTTTGTTCTTTAAATTATCAATTAAAAAGATATTATCTAAATTTATTCGCTCTATACCATCTTTTGTATTTTCTTTTTTTACTTGTATTAAAAAAGAGTTTCCAACTAACAAATTATTTCTATTCTCAATTAATCTCTCGGAAAATATAAAAAGTTCAAACATTGAACTAAGGTCAACGAATTTAATGATCGCATAAGGATTGCCTTTGGCAGTTTTTTTTTCTTGTATAGAAATTAAAGTTCCAGCAATCATTCCATGTTTTTTATTCATGCTATCTTTAAGTTCAGAGTATGTAATTACATTATATTGCCTTAAAATATTAAAATTTGATTTAAGTGGGTGTTCACCAACAAAAAAACCTATTGACTCAAATTCTTTTTTTATTTTATCGTTTTGATCCCAGTCAGTTACGGTTATATTTGAGTTTTTTTTATTTTCACTTTCTTCAGATTCTTGAGAAAATAATAAATTTTGATTGTCATTGTTTGATTGATCTGATGATTTGGATTGTTTTAAATAATTTGGAACATTGTCAAAAAGTTTTTTTCTATTTTTATCTAAAGTATCCAAAGAGCCAGATTTAATTAATCCTTCCAATTGTAACTTATTTAAATTCTTGCTTTCAGTCCTGCTCAAAAAATTTGATATTGAATTAAACTGGCCATTTTTTTCTCTTTCAGCTACTATGTTAGAAATTGCATCGAACCCTACAGCTTTAATAGCTGACAACGCATAATATATAGTCTCATTGCTGGGTAAAAATTCTGCATGTGAAAAATTTATATTTGGTGGTCTAATATCTATTTTTAATCTTTTTAATTCTTCATAAAATAAGTTAAGTTTATCCGTGTTTGAAAGTTCAGTGTTCATTGATGCACAAAAAAAATATATAGGATAGTGAGTTTTTAAATAAGCTGTTTGAAAAGCAATTAATGCATATGCTGCAGCATGACTTTTGTTAAATCCATATTGAGCAAATTTTTCTACAAGTTGAAAAATATAAATTGCTTGATCTTTAGAAATCTCATTTCTCACTGCACCATCAATAAAATCCTTCTTTTGCCTCTCCATTTCTGCAGATTTTTTTTTACCCATCGCTTTTCTTAAAATATCAGCTTTACTAGCACTAAAACTTGACAGTTCTTGAGCAATCTGCATGACTTGCTCCTGATAAATAATTACTCCATAAGTTTCTTTTAAAATATTTTTTAATTTTTCATGTAAATAATCTGGTTTTTCTTTTCCATGTTTTCTAGATATATAAGTTGGTATATTTTTCATTGGTCCAGGTCTATAAAGAGCAACTAATGCTATAATATCTTCAAATTTATTTGGTTTTAGCTGCTTTAAAACTTCTCTCATGCCAGAGCTTTCAAGTTGAAAAATACCCATTGTTTCACCAGAGCTTAATAATTCAAAAGTCTTTTTGTCTGCTAAGTTAATTTTACTAATATCGAAATTTTTTTCTTTTTTTCTTATAAATTCAATCGTTTTTTTTATAACAGTTAAAGTTTTTAGACCTAGAAAATCAAACTTGACTAAACCACTTTCCTCTGAAGATTTCATATCAAATTGTGTAACTGGGATGGGTAATGTTGAAGATAAATCTCTGTATAATGGAACTAATTCGTCTAAACTTCTATCTCCTATAACTACTCCCGCAGCGTGAGTAGCAACATTTCTATAGAGTCCCTCTAGTTGTAATGAGTAATTTATTAATTTTTTTATAATAGGGTCATTTTTTTCTTCTTTTTGCAATCTTGGCTCAATAGCTATTGATTCTGCCAAAGACAAAGGTCTTGAAGGGTCAAACGGGATCATTTTACACAGCTGATCTACTCTTCCATAAGGCAAACCCAGCACTCTGCCAACATCTCTAAGTGCCATTCTGGCTTGTAATTTTCCAAAAGTTATAATTTGAGCAACTCTACTAGGATATTTATCTTTAACATATTTTATAACTTCATCTCGCCCTTCTTGGCAAAAATCTATATCAAAATCTGGCATCGAAATTCTATCTGGATTTAAAAAACGTTCAAAAATTAATCCAAATCTAATTGGGTCTAAATCTGTAATAGATAAGCACCAAGCTACCAGAGATCCAGCTCCAGAGCCTCTTCCGGGTCCAACTGGAATATTATTAGACTTGGCCCAATTTATATAATCAGATACAATTAAAAAGTATCCTGAAAATTTCATATTTGAAATTACTGATACTTCATAGTCTAGTCTATTTTGATATTCTTTTTTAATTTCATCTTTTTTATTCATATTTTCTAAATTGGGATATACAAACATTTCTAGTCTCTCTAAAAGTCCCTTTTGAGCTTCATCTTTTAACAGTCCATCTACTTTATTATCGTCTTCGATAAAAGAAGGTAGAAGCGGCTTACTTTTTTTTGGAAAATAACTAAATCTGTATTTAAAATTTTGATTGTTTTCTATTGCATCTGGAAGATCCTTAAAAAGATTTGTCAATTCATGCGACTCCATAAAGTAATGCTGATCGGAATACTTTAATCTATCTTTTTCATTTACATAACTTTTTTCACCAACACATATATATGCGTCATGAGCAGCAAATTGATCTCTATTAAGATAAAAAACCTCGTTTGTTGCTATTAAAGGAATTTCTAAATTGGAGGAAATTTTAAGAAGTTTTTTTTCAAGTTGAAATTCATGAGGCTCATTATGTCGCTGTATTTCAACATAAATATTTTTATCAAAGATACTTTTTAACTTTAGTATTTCTTTGTAACAAAATTCATCCTTGTTCTGAGTTAATAAATCAGAAAAAAAACTTTTACTTCCACCAATAAATAAAATAATTCCATCAGAAAATTTTTTTAATATATCAAAAGAGATATTGGGTTTAATATCCTCAGGCTTAAGATTTAAATAGGATTTAGATGATAATTTTAATAAATTTTTGTAACCATTATGATTTTTTGCGAACAAAGATATTTTTCCATAAAATAAATCATTACCGATTTTTTCTTTTATAAAAATACTTGACCCGATTATTGGTTGAATACCAAATTTACTTATTTCTTCAGAAAACTCTAAAGCACCTGATAAATTTTCAGTATCACAAATACCAACAGCTGAAATATTATTTTTCCTGCAATATTCAGATAATTGATTAATTTTTACTGCACCCTCACATATTGAAAATTGAGTATGAACTTTTAAATTAATTACTTCAGAGGACATTATTTAAAATTAACATGTCCACTAGAAATTGTTAATTCTAAATCCGACTTACTAACAAGAGACTTATTATGTGTTGCAAATATTATTAAGGTACTTGGATTTTTCATATTATTTAGTAATTCTAATATATTTTCAGCATTTTTTGTATCAAGGCTTCCAGTAGGTTCATCTGCTAAAATTAATTTTGGATTATTTATTAAACTTCTTGCAATTGCAACACGTTGTTTTTCACCGCCTGATAATTCTTTAGGCCTATGATTTAATCTATTTTCTAAACCTACCTTAATTAACAAAGACTTAGCTAGCTTAAAAGTATCAATCTTGTCTTTGTCGAGATTTAAATTTGGCAACATGACGTTTTCTATTGCTGTTAAATCTGAAATTAAGTTAAAATTTTGAAAAATAATTGACAAATTACTTTTTCTATAACTTGATTTTTTTTTATCGTTAAAAGAAAATAAATTATCTGATGATGATAAACTATAACTGCCTGTATCAGGTGTATCTAAAAGTGCTAATAAATGTATCAATGTTGACTTTCCAGAACCTGATGGTCCAGTTAAAGCAACGAGTCTATTAGTTGGTAATTTTAAATTGAGATTGTTTAAAACTACAATATTTTCGTGCTTATCTGTAAATTTTTTACTAACGTTTTTAAGTTCAAGAAAATTATCAGTCATTTTTTAAGTTTTTGACAGGATCTAGTTTAGAGGCGCTAATTGCCGGAAAAAAAGATGCTGCTAGTACTATAATAATAGATAGCAGAGCAATTAATAATACTGAATTGTAATTTATATGTGATGGTAATTCTGTTAAAAAATATACATCTGGTGGAAAAATATTGATATTTAAATTTTTATTTAAAAACAATCTAATACTTTCTAAATTATAAGAAATAAGAATTCCTAAAATTACACCAAACGAAATTCCAAAAAATCCAATTAATGTACCTGTAAAAATAAATATCTTTAATATTGAATTTTTTTGAAAACCTATAGATCTAAGTATGGCTATTTCTTTTGATTTATTTTTGATTAAAATTGTTAAAACAGAAATAATATTAAATGCTGCAACTATAATAATTAAAGTTAGAATAATAAACATTACGTTTCGCTCTACTTTCAGAGCCTCAAAAAAACTTTTATTAGTATCTACCCATGAATAAACAATATTTCCAGCGCTACTCTTTTTTAAAATATCTGTAAAAAAAATAGTTTTATCTGGTTTTGAAATCTTAATTTCTATTTCATTATTTTTTTTTGATAATAATCTTCCTTGACTGATATTTGTAATTATAAAATTACTATCAAATTCATACATACCTGTACTAAAGATATAGCCAACTACAAAGTTAATTTGTCTAGGAATGATGCCAAAAGGAGTAGTATCTGAATTATTTGATAGAAGCGTTATTATATCTCCTACCTTTAGAGATAATTTACTTGCCATTTCTATCCCAACTCCGACACTATTATTATCTATTTGTCCTTTAATAATTGAGTTTTTTAAAAAGTAGTTTTTTTTTATTTCGTTTTTTCTAAAACTTTTTACCAATACACCAAAGTTATTTTTTTTTGTTAATATCAGCGCCTCAGAATTTATAACTAGATTTATATCGGAGATTTGAATTTTATTTTTTTTTGCTAGTTTTAAAATCATCTCTTTTTCTGAATTATAATTACCATTTGATTTATAAGTTATATGTGGTTGATAACTTAGTAATTTATCTAACAAATTAATTCTAAAACCGTTCATTACAGACATAACAATAATCAATGTTGCAACACCAAGCATTATTCCAATAAAAGAAAAGTTAGTAATAATTTTCAAAAAACCATCTTTATCTTTAGGTTTTAAGTACCTTGAAATAATTAAAATTTCAGCTTTATTAATCACTATGGTAGATTTCTTTTAATCTGTTAAGTATCTCGTTTTTTGACAAAATTATTTTTTCTTCACCAAGCTCTTTAAATTCATACTCTTCTTTTTTCATTTTGGATCCAATTATTATTTGATAAGGAATACCTATTAGATCAAAATTTTTAAACTTACTTGATGGACTTTCAGTTGTATCATCTAATAATGGATCGAAATTATTATATTTAAGAAATTTATAAATCTCGTTGGATTTTTTATCAGCTTCATCACCATTTTTTCCCAAGTTAATAATAGCAACCTGAAAAGGTGTTACAGATTTTGGCCACTTCATAAATTGATTATTATACTTTGCCTCAATTATTGCAGCTGGCAATCTAGAAACACCAATACCATAAGAACCCATTTGAGGATTAATATTTTTACCTTCTTTTGTGTTTACTAAAGCTCTAAGTGGTTTTGAATATTTATCTCCAAAATAAAATATGTGCCCAATCTCAATACCTTTTGTGCGTAACTGATTTTTTTTCTCTACTAATTTATTAAACTCACTATCACTATGCTTTTCATCTGTTGCAGCGTATAATTTTGAATATTTATCTATTATTTCATTGATGTTACTTTTATTATAATCAATATTTTTTATATCGATATTCAATAAATTTTTATCTAAAAAAACCTCGCTTTCACCAGTGTCTGTTAGAATTATAAATTCATGAGACAAATCTCCACCTATTGGCCCTGTATCAGCTTGCATAGGTATAGCTTTCAGATCTAGTTTCTCAAATGTCTTAAGATATGCTAAATACATTTTTTTATATGAAAACTCTGCATCCTGTTTATTAAGATCAAAGGAATAAGTGTCTTTCATTAAAAATTCTCTACATCTCATAACACCAAATCTTGGTCTTATTTCATCTCTAAATTTCCATTGTATATGATAAAGTATAAGTGGTAAGCTTTTGTATGATTTTACATTATCTCTAAATATTTGAGTTATCAGCTCTTCGTTAGTTGGCCCATATAGGAGATCTCTATCTTGCCGATCTTTAATTCTTAACATCTCTTTCCCATAATCATCGTATCTACCACTTTCTTTCCAAATTTCAGCTGATTGAATAGTGGGCATTAACATTTCAATAGCACCTGCTTTATTCTGTTCTTGTCTAATAATCTTTTCAATATTTTTTAAAACTTTAAACCCTAAAGGTAACCATGAATAAATTCCAGATGAAGACTGTCGTATCATACCAGACCTTAACATAAGTTGATGTGATTTAATTTTAGCCTCAGAAGAGCTCTCTTTCAGTATTGGAAGTAGATAATTTGAAAGCTTCATTAAGATAAAATCCTTCTAATATTTAAAATATCAAAATAATTTAAAAAATAAATGATCGCAAATAAAATTGAGGTAATAACTGTGGTTATTATGAGTTTTTTGATAATGCGTGGATTTGTTGGTGCGCCAGGGTCAGTGCCTTCTATAACGCAATCTTTCTCTTTTTGTGAATTAATATCTCTAGGTAAAATCATAAAAAGTATTAACCACCATAAGATAACGAAAACTACAAATGAACCAGTTAATGACATTATAATCTAATTATATTAATATTAGTAAAAGGTTTTTTAGATAATCTATTTTGAATAATTTTTTTTAATGAGTTTCTTAAATTATCTTTCAAATTTATTTCTTGTTTTTTATTATTTAAAGAATAACTTTTGCATATATCAAATATTTTATCTTCAATTTCATATTTAATTTCGTTTAATTCAGTATTTTCCAAAGGTAAACCTCTGAGATTTATTAATGGCGATCTCTCAATATCCCCATTTTGTGATACGATTAAAGAAATGTCCATCATACCATTAAAAGCAATGTTTCTTCTATCTCTTAAACTGCTTGATTCTTCATCAATTAATCTATTTCCATCAACTAATAATTTTCCAGAATTAACTTTATCTATTACTGTTGCTTTTCCTGGGTAAATTTTTAGAACATCTCCGTTTTCAATTAATACTGGTTGATTAATTTTTTTTTCCTTTGCAAAATCGTAGTGTCCTTTTAAATGTCTATGCTCACCATGTACTGGTACTGAAATTTCAGGCCTTATCCAATTGTACATTTCATGCATTTCTTCTCTGCCAGGATGACCGGATACATGTATGAAAGCGTTTTCTTCTGAAATAACATTTATGCGTCTTCTTACTAATAAATTATGCATAGCAAAAAGTTTTTTCTCGTTTCCAGGTATTATTCTCGAAGAAAATATCACTGTATCATCCGAGGTTATTTCTACGTCAGGATGATCCTGATTACAAATTCTATTCATTGCTCCCCTAGGCTCGCCTTGACTACCAGTGCAAAGATACACTATTTTATCCCTTGGAATTTTTTTTGCGTCACGAGGATCGATTGGTGAATTTATATTTGAAAAATAACCACATGATTTGGCTGTATTAAATATTCTATACATGGACCTTCCAACCAAGCTAACATATCTACCAACTTTTGATGCACATTCAAACACGGTTTGCATTCTGGCTGCATTAGATGCAAAAGTTGTTACAATAATTCTTTTTTTTTGTTTTTCAAAAATTCTGTACATACTTTCATTTACATCTTTTTCAGATCCAGATCTTCCCTCGGTAAAAATATTAGTAGAATCACAAATCATAGCTAAAATACCCTTATCGCCAATTTCTTTTAATTTTTTTTCATTAATATTATCTCCCATCAAAGGATTCAGATCGCATTTCCAGTCTCCTGTATGAAAAATATTTTTACTATCATATTCAATGAGTAATGCATTGGGTTCTAAAATTGAGTGTGTTAGAGAAACAAGATTTATCTTAATAATATTTAAATCAATATTTCCATTTAGAGGAATGATCTTTAAATACTCTTCAATATTAATTTTTCTTTCTTTGAATTTCTCTTTAATTAAAGCTCCTGTAAAGGGGGTAGCATAAATGTTTGCTTTCAGATTAGGCCAAATATGTACCAGGCCTCCAATATGATCTTCATGACCATGAGTGATAATTATACCAATACAATCATTTTTTTTTTGATAAATAAAATCGGGATCAGGTATGATTACATCAATACCGGGTAAGCTTTCTTGAGCAAATGTAATTCCACAGTCAACAATGATCCATTTATGATGGTCGGCTCTTCCAAAGCCGTACAAATTCATATTTGCGCCTATTTCACCAGATCCACCTAATGGGCAAAAAAGAATTTCGTTATCTATCTTCATAAAAAATTTTTTTATTTTCTTTCACTGTGACCGCCAATCCATATATTGTTAGGTTTTTATTTATAACAGTTTTATAATTTAAGTTTTTTTTAAATATTTTGGAATATCCACCAGTTAAAACTACTAAATATTTTTTTTTTGTTTGTTTTATAATTTTTTCAATAATTCCATTTATTAAACAAGAATAACCAATATATACGCCAGAGTTAATAGCAGACCTGGTATCTTTACCAATCACATTCTTTTGGCGGAATATTTTAATTAGTGGTAATTTAGCAGTATATTTACTCAATGATCTTAATGAAAGATTTATCCCTGGAGCAATTACACCGCCTAGATAAATATTTTTTGTAAGCGCTACGTCGAAAGTTGTGGTAGTTCCAAAATCAATAATAATACAGTTTCTTTTATAATAATTTAAAGACCCAATTGCATTTACAATCCTGTCAGAACCCACTTGAAATTTTTTAGTAACATTTATCATAATATTTTTTTTTATTTTTTTATCTTTAAACTCAAAAACTTTGATTTTATTTTGGCTCAAGCTTCTTTTAATAATTTTATAAAAACTCGGTACAACTGAAGATATTAGACTATATTTAATTTTTTTATTTTTTTTATACTTGTTTATTTTAAGAAGTATATTGTCTTTACATGTCAAAAAGGATGCATAATTTTTTGCTTTATTTGTTCTGAAATCATATATTGCTACTTTCGTAGAAGTATTTCCAATGTCTATTAATAATATCATTTAAAAGTATTTTATATTTTGTTTTGCAAAATTCACAAAGTCAAATTTATCAATTTTTTTTTTTAAATATTTTTTTAAAAACGTGGTTCCATAATTTACAATTTTTGGACTACTTGTTAAATTTAATCCAATACCAACTATCAAATATAGATTTTTTTTATACCTTATACTTTCAACTAAAATACCACAAATTTTTTTATTATCGATTAAAATATCATTTGGTTGTTTAATTTTTATTAATTGTTTTTTGACCCCAACTTTTTTCAAAAATTTTACAATTATACCTAAACAGTTAAATTGAGCATTGGTAATATCTTCGTGATTTTTTACTTTTTTATATATACTACAAAAAATATTTCCTGCATTTGATATCCAACTATTACCATACCTACCTCTCCCATTAGTTTGAATATCAGAAACTACAATTCCTTTAACAGATATATTTTTTTTGATTAAATTCATTGAGAAGTTGTTTGTGCTTTTAACTTTATCTAAATAAGAAATATCTACTGCAGTCAAAACTTAACTAAACACCTTAGATGCAATATCTGTTAAATTTAGTAAAAAGGATGGAAGAACGAAATAGAATAGAATTATCAAAGTCGAGGAAACCAAAGATAGTTTCATTCCCAAGCCTGACATATCATCAAATTTTTCAATCTCTTTATCAAAATACATAATCTTAATAATTCTAAGATAGTAAAAAGCTGAAACTACTGAACTTAATAATCCAATTATAGCTAAAAGATACATTTCTGACTCTATAACTGCTTTAAAAATATAAAATTTAGCAAAAAAACCAGCTAAAGGAGGAATTCCCGCTAATGAAAATAAAACTAGACAAAAGCATGCAGCGATTATGGGATGATTTTTCGATAACCCCCCTAAATCTCTAATATCTTCATAATAAATTTTATCACGACTAAAAAAAAGAATACAAGTAAAAGCTGCAATATTCATTACAACATAAATTGTCATGTAGGTTAATGTTGCTGAAATGCCAATAACAGTTCCAGTTGCTAAACCAGCTAATGCGTATCCAATGTGACTTATACTGCTATATGCCATTAGTCTTTTAATATTTGTTTGTCCTATTGCTGCTACAGATCCTAAGACCATTGACGCAATTGAAATAAAAATTAGAATTGATTTCCATTCTTCAAAAGCAGCACTAAATGCAATAAACAAAATTTGTATAAAAGCTCCAATGCCTGCTACTTTAGGGGCTAGAGCAAAAAAGGCGGTAACCGATGTAGGAGAACCTTCGTAGACATCAGGTGTCCACATATGAAAAGGAACTGCTGAAATTTTGAATGCTAGACCGACAAGAATAAAAACTAATCCAAAAATCAATCCTAAGTTTTCAGCGCTAAAGTTCTCATTTATAATCAGATAATTTGTTGATCCGGTAAAACCATAAACTAATGAGCAACCATAAAGGAATAATCCAGACGAAAGCGCACCTAAAACAAAATATTTTACTCCAGACTCTGAAGATTTTAATGAATTTCGATCAATTGAAGCAAGTACATAAAGTGATAACGATTGCAATTCAATTCCAAGATACAAACCAATTAAATTGTTCGCACTAGCCATTATAAACATTCCGATAGTAGAGCTTAAAACTAAAATCATATACTCAAACTTATCTATATTTGCTCTTTTAAAATATTGACCAGCAAAAATTAATGAGAAAAGAGATGCAACTAAAATTGTTATTTTTATGAAATTAGAAAAGATATTTATACTATAATTGTTGCTAAATACTAAAAGTTGATTATCAAATTGCATGTATACAATCGGGATACACAACAATAAAGAAATAATAGTTCCTTTTTTAATCAAAGTAAAAGAGTTTTTGATAAATACACCTGTAATTAACAAGAATAGCATTGCCAACATTAAAAAAATTTCTGGATATATATTTTGAAAATCAATCATATTATTTCACATTTGATACCAGCTGTATATAATTTAACATATTGTCTGAAATCTTTTCGGCACTTGATGAAATTAAATCTAGAAGTATTGCTGGATAAAAACCCAGAACTAATATCATTGCAAGTAAAGGTGTTAGGATAAGATACTCCATTTTGTTTAAGTCGCTCAAACTTTTGATTTTTTCATTTTTAATTTCACCAAAAACAACTCTCCTATAAAGCCAAAGACTGTAGCATGCTGAAAGAATTACACCTATCGCAGCTAAAAAAGCTATCCAATAGTTAAATTTAAATGCACCAATCAAAACTAAAATCTCACCGATAAAACCACTTGTTCCAGGTAAACCAAGACTACCAAGAGTAAATATCATAAACATTGTAGCGTATTTTGGCATTACATTAACAATTCCACCATACTGGGAAATTTGTCTTGTATGCATTCGATCATATATTACACCAACACACAAAAATAATGCGGATGAAATTATTCCATGACTGATCATTTGGAATATACTGCCTTCTATGCCTTGTTTATTAAATACAAATATACCAATTGTTACGAATCCCATATGAGCAACTGATGAGTATGCAATCAACTTTTTCATATCATTTTGTACGAGTGCTACCAAGGAGGTATAAATTATTGCAATAATACTTAGTACAAAAACAAAAGGTGCAAAGTAAATTGAAGCTTCTGGAAATAAACCTAAAGAAAATCTAATAAAACCATATCCTGCCATTTTTAACAAAATTGCAGCTAAAATAACTGAACCAGATGTAGGAGCTTCAACGTGTGCGTCTGGTAACCATGTATGTAAAGGCCACATTGGAGTTTTTACTGCAAAAGACGCGAAAAATCCTAGCCACAAATATTTTTGATAATCTCTATTGATTTGAATATTTAAAAGTTTTTCAACATCTAATGTTCCTGTATCAAAATATATATATATTATTGATATCAACATAAATATTGATCCGAATAGGGTATACAGAAAGAACTTAAAGGCAGAGTAAACTCTTCTTTCACCGCCCCAAATACCAATAATTAAAAACATTGGGATTAATCCTGCTTCAAAAAATAGATAAAATATAAATAAATCTAAAGAGCAAAATACTCCTATCATCATTGTTTCCATTAAAAGTAATGCAATTAGAAATTCTCTTAATCTATCTTTAATACTATTTATTGTTGCAAGAATGCATATTGGTGTGATGAATGTTGTTAATAATATAAATGATAGCGAAATACCATCTATCCCAACTTTATAATTAACAAAATTAATTATCCACTCGTGTTGTTCTATAAATTGGAAGTTTGGATCTTTGTAGTTAAAATTAATTAAAATTAAAATAGAAGCCAAAAAAGTTACTATGCTCGTTAGTTGTGCGACATATCCAGAGGTCTTATCAACAAAATCTTTGCTTCCCTTTATGAACAGCAAAAATAATACTCCTATTAAAGGTATGAAGATTGTTAATGTTAATATTGGGATATCGCTCATATTAATAAATAAGTAAGCAAAATTGTCAATCCAATTAAAATAACAAATGCATAATGATACAAATATCCTGATTGAAACAATACAGCACGTTGAGAAATTATTTTTATTATTTTTGCAAAACCATTTGGACCATAACCGTCAATAAATTTAATATCACCTTTGTTCCAAAAGAATGAACCTATTGCTTTAGCTGGTCTTGTAAATACAAAATCATAAATTTCATCAAAATACCATTTATTTAGTAAAAAATTATAAAGTGGTTGATTTAATTTTTTTAAATTCTCTAAGATATTTTCATTTTTAACATATAAGAAATAAGCGCCAGCTATTATCAACAATCCAAATAAAGGTGTAATTATTAAAAACCAAAGCGGCGGATGTTTTAAAATAAATTCATCTTTGAAAAATATAGAGGTTCTCCAAAAATCTTGGTAATCATTTCCAATAAATAAATCTTTAAAAACAAAACCAGATAAAGCCGCACCTAGAGTTAATAAAAATAATGGGATTAATATTACTAATGGAGACTCGTGTATATTTTTAAATTTGTCACTCTCACCACGATAATTTCCATGAAATGTTTTATAGATAAGTCTCCATGAATAAATGGATGTGAGTAAGGCCGTTAAAACTCCAACAACAGTTGCATAACCACCCAAAAAACTATTTGAAAAATAAGCTGCTTCCAAAATTGCGTCCTTAGAATAAAAACCAGACAAGAATGGAAATCCAGTAATTGCTAACGTACCAATAATCATAAAGATATATGTGAAGGGTATTTTTTTATAAATACCACCCATTTTTGTTATATCTTGCTCTTCATTAAGACTATGTATTACTGAACCTGCGCACAAAAAAAGCAATGCTTTAAAAAAAGCGTGAGTAAACAAATGAAATATAGCAATATGATACGCGCCCACTCCAGCTGCAAAAAACATATATCCTAACTGACTACATGTTGAATAGGCTATAATTTTTTTTATGTCATTTTGTACTAGCCCGACAGTAGCAGCAAAAAAGGCTGTGGATGCACCAATTAAAATAATTAAGTCTTTAGAAACATCTGAATATTCAAATAATGGAGAACATCTAACAACTAAAAATACTCCGGCTGTAACCATTGTTGCTGCATGTATTAATGCTGATACTGGAGTAGGGCCCTCCATTGCATCCGGTAACCATGTATGTAAAAATAGCTGTGCAGATTTACCCATGGCACCGATAAATAAAAATACACATATATATGTTATTAAACTTCCTTCAGTTCCTAAAAAGTATATTTTTTCGTTTATTAAATTGGGGGTTTTCTGAAAAACTTCAGAAAAATTTAGTGATCCTGTATACTTAAAAATCATAAATACAGCGATAGCCAGTCCAAAATCTCCAACACGATTAACTATAAAAGCTTTTATAGCAGCTGCATTGGCTGAAGGTTTCTTAAACCAAAATCCGATTAACAAGTAAGAAGCAAGACCAACACCTTCCCATCCAAAGAAAAGCTGTAAAAAATTGTCAGAAGTCACGAGCATTAACATTGCAAAGGTGAACAAAGATAAATATCCCATAAAACGTGGTTTATCAGGGTCATGTTGCATATAACCTATTGAATAAACATGAACTAAAAAAGAAACTGAAGTCACAACCACCAACATTACTGAGGTGAGTGTATCAATATAAATTGACCAGTTTAAATTTAGATCACCGCTTGAAATCCAATTAAAGATTACAAAGTTTAATACACTTGAACCATTAATGAACAAATATAAGTAAAAAAACGATAGCGCAGCAGAAATAAAAACAAAAAAACAGGTAATGAATTGAGAAGCGAAATCACCAATTTTTCTGCCTAATAAACCTGTTATTAAAAAACCTAATAATGGTAAAAATATAATTAAATAGGCCATGTTAACCTTTTAAAGTATTAATGTCCTCAACATGAATACTTCCTTTATTACGAAAGAAAACAACTAATATAGCTAAACCAATGGCAGCTTCACCTGCAGCAACAGTTAAAACAAACATTGTAAATACTTGACCAACAATATCTTGCAAATAAACTGAGAATGCAACTAAATTTATATTTACTGAAATTAAAATCAATTCTACAGACATTAAAAGCACAATTACATTCTTCCTATTTAAAAATATGCCAACTATTCCAATAGTAAAAATTATTGAGGCTAAAAATAAATAGTGACCTAATGATATATCAATCATTTAATTTAACCCCTTTAAAGCTTTCTACTTCTTCTAATCGAATACTTTCAGATCTTTCCCGCGAAACTTGGGTTGTAATATCTTGTCTTTTAAGATTATCTTTTCTTCTATAAGTTAACAGAATTGCACCGATCATTGCTACCAATAAAATTAAGCCAGATATTTGAAAATAATGAAGATACTCAGTATATAAAACATTACCTATTGCTTCTGTATTACTTATATCACTATTAATTTTAATTTCAGAAGTTTTTATGAAAGCATCTCTGTACTTCCATGTCCCAATCATTAATCCTATTTCTATTATTAAAACTATTCCAATTAAACCACCAAAAGGTAAATAGTTTAAAAAACCAGATTTTAAATCACTATAATTTACATTAAGCATCATAACGACAAACAAAAATAATACTGCAACCGCGCCGACATAAACAATAAGAGTTAACATTCCCAAGTATTCAGCACCCATCATTATGAAAAGACATGAAACACTTACAAAATCTAAAATCAAAAAGAACACTGCATGTATTGTATTTCTCGCTGAAATTACTGCTAATGAAGATGCAATTGTAATAAAGGAAAATAAATAAAAAACCAAACTGTGAGCTAACATACTTACCTATATTGTTTATCCAATTTGATATTATTTGCTATTTCAGTTTCCCATCGATCACCATTTTCTAATAGTTTATCTTTTGTGTAATACAATTCTTCTCTAGTTTCAGTAGTAAATTCAAAATTAGGCCCTTGGACAATTGCATCAACCGGGCAAGCTTCTTGGCATAAACCACAATAAATGCATTTTACCATATCAATATCATATCTTGTTGTTTTTCTAGAGCCATCCTCTTGAGGTTCAGATTCAATAGTTATTGCTTGAGCAGGGCAAGCAGCCTCACAGAGCTTACAAGCAATACATCTCTCCTCACCATTGGGATATCTACGTAACGCATGTTCACCCCTGAATCTTGGGCTAATTGGACCTTTTTCAAAAGGATAGTTTAATGTAGCTTTAGGCTTAAAAATAAATTTTAAAGCTAAATATAAGCCTTTAACAAATTCACTTAAAAAAATGGTTTTAATTAATCTATTAAACTTCATATTAATTTATTGGTACCATTTTAAAATATACTAAAAATCCAGAGACGATAACCACCCAAACTAGAGAAATCGGTAAAAATACTTTCCATCCAAGTCTCATAAGTTGGTCGTATCTATATCTTGGAACTATTGCCTTAATTAATGCAAAAGTGAAAAATAGTAAAAAAATTTTAATTATTAACCAAATAGGGGCTGGGATAGCATTTAAAGGATATATGTCGATTGGAGGTAACCAGCCACCTAAAAATAACACCGAACCCATTGCGCACATTAATAATATGTTTGCGTACTCTCCTAACCAAAAAAGAGCATACATCATACCCGAATATTCTGTTTGATAACCCGCCACTAATTCCGCCTCAGCTTCAGGTAAATCAAATGGTGGTCTATTAGTTTCAGCAAGAGCTGAAATAAAAAAAATTACAAACATTGGAAAAAGCGGAATTGCAAACCAAATTTTTTTTTGGGCTACAACAATATCAATTAAATTTAATGAACCTACACACAATAATACAGTTACAATAACAAATCCTATTGAAACTTCATAAGAAACCATTTGTGCTGCTGACCTTAAGGCACCTAAAAAAGGATATTTTGAGTTAGAGGCCCAACCTGCCATTATTATCCCATAAACACCCAAAGAAGATACAGCAAATAAATAAAGAATCCCGACATTAATGTTTGTAACATAAATATTTTCTCCAAATGGAATAACAGCCCATGCAAGAAGTGCTAATGACATTGTAACTACAGGTGCAAGTATAAATATTATCTTATTAGCACCTGCTGGAATGACAATTTCTTTAAATATATATTTTAAAGCATCTGCAACAGTTTGGAGTAAACCGAAAGGACCAACTACATTTGGACCTTTTCTTAATTGTACTAAGCCCCATACTCTGCGATCTACCCATACAATCATTGCTACCGCAATTAATACCGGAATTACTAAAGATAAAATTTTCAAGCTATCTAAAAAGATTATATTTAAATATTCACTTAACATAACTTTTAAGCATCAACTTTTTGATTTGCTATTTTTGTTTTTTTACAATCATGCATAGTTTTTGAGGAACGGGCGATAATATTTGTTTGATAATAATCAATTTGGTTTAGTGTGATGTTAAAATCTTTTTTTTCATGATTACTAAATACGAGATTATTGTAATTTACAATAGGTAACTTATCATACTCACCAAGAGAGGGATATTCGGTTACCATTTTTTTTCTAAGTTCATTAAAGTTTTTGAAACCAAGGTCTATATTATTACTTTCTGCAAGATCTGAAAAAATTTTCCAATCGTCTTTGGCAAGCCCTGGTGGATAACTTGATTTATAAGATTTTTGCACTCTGCCTTCTAAATTTACAAAAGACCCATTTTTTTCTGTATACGATGATGATGGCAAAATAACATCTGCAATTGAAGAATTTTCACCGCCGTGAGATCCTTGATAAATAATAAATTGATTATCCTTTTTATTAATAACAACCTCATCACAATTTACTAAATAAAGTAATTCTGAATTGTAAACTTTATTTAAATTTTTACTTTGTAAACCTAGTTTTAACGATCCTACATTTGAAGCAAATTGGTGAAGAATATTAAAACCATTTAATTTATCAATTTTTTTTAATAAATTTTTGACAGAAGAAATTACATAATCTGAAATATTTGGCTTTAAAGCACTTTCTCCAATTATTATAGCCGGATTTTTTGCTTCATTTAATAGTTTAGACTCAGCGATTTTATTATTAATTAAATCATCCAAAAGTGAAATATTATTTCCAAGTATTTTAAAGTTATAATTTTGATCACCTGGATCTCCAATAGAAAAAACATTACAACCACTATTTGCTGCTTTTCTTATCCTATAATTTACAATTGTAGCTTCCGATCTTGGATTACAACCAATTAATAAAATAAAGTCACATTGATCAACTTTGTTTATAGAAGTGTTAAATATAAAATTATATTCATTTGAAGTATCAAATAAAATTTCCTTTTGGCGAAAATCAACTAATTGAGAGTTATAAAGCTTATTAAATAACTCCTTGAATGCATATCCCGTTTCTAAATCGACCATTTGACCTATCAATCCTCCAAAATCTTTTTTGTTTTTAGAGTTTTGATTAATAAATTCTATTGCTTCGCCCCATGACACAGGGTGATATTTTCCTTTTTTTTTAATATATGGTGTATCAATTCTATTATTTAATAAACCATCACATGCATATCTGGTTTTATCTGAAATCCATTCTTCATTTATTTCATCATTTATTCTCGGTAAAACCCTTTTAACTTCCCATCCTTTTGAATCTATCCTAATATTAGATCCTACTGCGTCCATTACATCAATAGTTTCAACTTTATTTAACTCCCAAGGTCTTGCTTCATAAGAATAAGGTTTAGAAGTAAGCGCACCGACAGGACATAAATCGATCACATTACCGGACATTTCTGACTCTACAGTTTTCTCTAGAAAAGTGGTAATTTCCATATTCTCTCCACGATTTACTGCTCCTATTTCAGCTATACCTGCCACTTCTTCAGAAAACCTAATACATCTCGTAAAGTGTATGCATCTATTCATATGTGTCTTTATTAGAGGACCCATATGTTTTTGTTTTACTGACCTTTTATTTAATTGGTATCTAGATCTTCCGCCTCCATAATTAAAAGCCTGATCCTGTAGATCACACTCTCCACCTTGGTCACATATAGGGCAATCTAATGGATGATTGATTAACAAAAATTCCATTACACCTTCTCTAGCTTTTTTAACCAAATCCGTGTTGGTCTTAATGACTTGTCCATTTGAAACTGGCATAGCACATGAAGCAACAGGTTTCGCAGATTTATCAATTTCGACTAAACACATCCTGCAGTTTCCTGCTATTGATAACCTTTCGTGATAACAAAACCTTGGTATTTCTTTTCCAGCAATCTCACATGCCTGGAGAACTGTTGATCCTGGCTCTACCTCAACTTCTATATTGTCCACAGTTACTTTAATCATTATGCTATCTTTCTATTAGCTAAATTAGAGCACTTATCTTCCATTTGCTCTCTAAAATGTCTTAACAAACCTTGTATGGGCCAAGCAGCAGCTTCACCAAAGGCACAAATAGTGTGACCTTCAATTTGTTTTGTTACGTCAAGCAACATATCAATTTCGTGAATCTCTGACTCACCTCTGTTAATTCTTTCCATCATTCTCCATAACCAACCCGATCCTTCACGACATGGTGTACATTGACCACAACTT
>MDTE01099773.1_pt1 | contig 21876 bp, 15 predicted proteins | sample 811231 | NCBI WGS metagenome assembly MDTE01 (sample SAMN05326651, study PRJNA326480) | marine metagenome | isolation source: seawater | place: Indian Ocean: Red Sea | collected 2010 | reverse complement strand
TTCTCGTCCGACTTCTCGTCCGACTTCTCGTCCGACTTCTCGTCCGACTTCTCGTCCGACTTCTCGTCCGACTTCTTGTTCAGGTTGTCTCCATCAGTCGATTTGACGGCCGTTTTGCCGGCATCGGGGGTCGTTTTCGCCGGTTTGTCCTGGCCGGTTCCGACACCACAGAGAACGAGTCCGAGCACAAGTGCCGACACCAGTGATCGGACCAATCGTCCGGGCACCGTCGAAGCATCAGTAGGAGTCTGTGATCGAGACATCTTCAGGAGATCACTGAGATCGTGGAATGGGGAGCGAGTCTAGAGGGATGCGGGACTGAATGGTCCAGCGTTCAAGCCCCTGGTAGGGAGAGAGCGGCGTCAGCGAGAAGCCCCTGATATTTCGGGGCACAATCATCACCTCGTCGATCTCCCACAGCGGCAGCAACAGCACCTGTTCCTGGATGTGGCGATGGAGTCGATGAAGCACCGTGACCGCAGCCTGGAAATTCTCGGCCCGATCCAGGTCGATCAGTTCTTGTCTCAGCCAATCGGGCAAGTGCATCAGGTCAGCCACCCGGGCAGCCGGCTGCATTGTCAGGAACGGCCAGAGTTCGACGATCGGTTCGGTCATGTGGAGCGTGCGATAGGCCAGGTCCCAATCGGCAGGAACAACCGCATCATCACCGGCCGGCGAATCGACCAGTTGGACGGTGATTCCGACCCGTTTCCAGGCCGCCACCAACCTGACAGCGGCGGACCGCACGATCGGTTCACTCGAACAGATCATCTTCAACGACGGAACCTGACCTCCCAGGCGATTGGCAGCAACGGTGGCCAACGAGATGGCGAGAATCGCATCGTGTTTTCGAGGTGGAAGTTGCTGAGAATAGGCGTAGCTCCTGACGGGGAACGGCGCTGTGACAACTCGACCCCGAGCCTGCTCGGGGTCACTGATCCCCCTGGGATCCTGGAGCACGGTTTCAGAGAGCACCTTGGGACGATCAACGGCGAAGGCGAGAGCCCGACGGAGCTCGCTGTTGCGCAGTGATTTGCTGCGAGGGTTGAACTGGATCACGTGCGTGGTTGGCACCGCGTAGGGCACAACGTGAAACTGCTGTTGCAGTCGCTCGTTGGTCTCGAACGTCCGCACGTGCCAGGCAGGCATCCTCGGCAACACCTCGAATTCCCCGCGAACCAGTCCCTGCAGCGCCTTGGCGTAGGAGTCATACTTCAATTCCCGGACCTCGGCGACGTGGTATTCCCGCAGTCCATCCGGTTCAGGAATTTCCCGTCGATAGACCGCGTAGCCCTTTCCCCTGTCGTGAACCCGGAAGCGTTTGGAGAGCACCCGTTCCCCGTCCTGATCGGCCGGTGCCGGTGCCACCACCGGCACCCTCAGCAAGGCCTCGGGACTGACCGGAACTCGCGCGAAGCGGATGACGAATTCCCTGGGGGAGCGGATCGAGAGTCCATCGACAAACATCGCCAGCCGTTCATCGTACCGAGGGTCCTTCGGATCGATTCGAGCCGAGAGCATGCTGACGATCGGATCAGAGGTCAGTCCGGGGCCGGCCTGCCAACTGGCCGGTCGCGGCCTCAAGGTTAACTCGACCTGCCGCCCCAAATCGGTCGGCTCGTACTGCTCGAAATAATCGGTCCGGTAGTACGGAATGTTCTCGAAACGGTCGACCTGGAAGAGCAACTGCGTCAGCAATTCGTGGTGTCGACGATCGGACTCGGTTGGGAACGGGCATCCGGAGGACGAACCGGCCAGATTGACGACTCCCACAGTCAGCGTCTGGAACCGTCCGGTGGCAGCGGCGTAGATGGCCCGGATGCTCATCGAGCCGGCGGCCTTGACCTCATCGGGCCAGAACCTCGTCGCCTGCTTGGCGAACGCTGCGGCCTGGCCATGCTGTCCGGCCGCGGTTGCCGCGACAGACTGCTTGAGCAGCAACTGTTGCTTGCCCTCGAGCATCTTCTGCCACTTGGCAGCCACGGGATGTGCCGGCACCAGTGCCTGGAGTCGTTTCTGGATGAAAAATCGCGCCTGGCGATAGTCCTGGGCATCAACGGCCGAGGCGATCAGTGGCTCGGCCGCTTCACCGGCCGCCTTCGAGAATCGCTCCGACAGCGTCCGCCGGAACTCGACGTACCGCTCATCGGCCATCTCCGACGGCGGATCCGCCATCAGTGTCTTCAGGTCGTCGAGATAGGCAATCGCCGACTGGTACCGCTTCCGTTTGATCTTGCTCTCGGCCTCGAGCAGCATCAGCCGATTGCGTCGGTCGACGTAACCAGGCCAGAACTGCTCCTTGTTCCCCACTCGCTTGGGGGGCGCAACGCGTTCCAGCGCCAGTAGCATTTCGAATGCCGTCCGGAACTTCGACTCGTCCATCAGCAGATCGATCCGCCTCAGCATCAGGTCCTCGTGATGCACCACGTTGGTGAAAAACCGGATGTTCAACTGGTACTCGGGTTCGTCGGCCTTGGTTTCCGGCAGCACGATCGTCAGAAAATGCAACCTCTGGAACTCGAGTTGCTTGTCTCGACGTTCCTTGGGCGACTTGCCCTTGGGCCAGTCGGCGATCGCCTGCTCCATCGCTTCGCGAGTGAACGGCCTGGGACTGACTGGCTCACTGACAATCACCTCATCCTTGATCGTGACCACCCAGCAAAGCGGCTTGCCCTGCAGCAGCGTCGCCACATCGGGAACCTTCATATCCTCGATCTTGGGCAACGGTTTCTCGGCAGGCGGCTGATCCGGGTCGGGCTTGGCCGGGTCGGGCTTGGCCGGGTCGGGCTTGGCCGGATTGGGCTTGGCCGGATTGGGCTTGGCCGGTTGTTTGGGTTGGGCCGCCGATGGATTGGGAGCCTGTTGGGCCGGAGCGGGCACCGCAGGCACGACTGCGCAGACCAGTGCGGCCACCCCAAGTCCGACAATTGCGGACCGGCCGAATGCGGAGATTGGCTTCATGTCGTTCATCGTTCCGCTCACTCCCCACCACCGGCGGTCTCGGCGGCCAGCAGAGATTCGATACGGTAGAGAGTTCCGTCAATCGAACTGACGAGGATCTTCTTGCCATAGACCCTCGGTCCCAGTGCCACCGGCTGTCCCAATTCGACCGAACGACCAAACTGACCGTCAGCAGAATTGACGACGACGACCCGACCATCGTCAAAGGCGACCAGCAATCGGCCCTCAACCGACAGCGGGGCGCCGGCGACCGATTGTCCGTTGGTCTTGGCGGTCCAGAGCACCTTGAGATTTTCGGCCGGATCAAGACACACCAGCTGGTTCTGGCCGGTCTCGACCAGCACGCGTTTTCCGACCACCCACGGTCCGGCAGTGGCGGCAGCAGGCAGATCGACACTGGCGACCACCTGCAGATCGGCGGCACCGAGCAGTTGGAGCTTGCGATCGGATGTCGCCAGCACCACGCGGCCCTGGTACACCAGCGGGTCACGGTCGAGCGGGGCATTGAGCTTGATCTTGCTGACGGGATAGAGGTGCGGCGCGGGAGCCGTTCGGTACTCGAGCCTGACCAGTTCTCCACCGCCATCAAGTACCAGCAGGTGCTTGCTGTCGATCCCGACGGTCTTCTCCCATCTCCGCTTCTTCCCACCCTCGACTGGTGCCGTGAACTCACGAGCCGGTCCCTGTCCGGCCCCGCGTGCCACCAGCTTCAGTCGACCTGGCAACGGAGCCACGATTCCGCCCTCGGTCAGAACGGGAGGAGCCTCCAGCGGTTCCTTCTGCAGGTCGATCTCCTGTTCGATCGTGCCAACGGTATTGAGGATCCACATCCTCGGCTCAGGCAAACCGCACCAGACCGCGACACGTCCGTCCGAGAATCGCACCGAGTCGAGGGGCGTGGCCAATCCGACCGGCAACCGCAATTCGCCCTGGATACTGGACTTGAACCCCGCCGTTTCCAGTTCGTTCTCGCGGATATGAAACAGCCCCCCGGTTTCGGTCAGGCACAACAGCAACCCGTTGCTCATCCTTTGGCATTCGATCAACCCGGACCCCACGACGGTCCGCCAGTGCGTGATCATCTGGGGCGAGGCATTCCGTTCGACCCTTGTGAAGATGACCGATGACGAATGAGCCAGCCGTCGACCAACGAACAACTGGCCGCCGATGGACTGCAGGGGCTGGGAACTGAGTCCCTCGGCAATCCGGTTCGGATCGACCTTGATGCTGTCGGTGGTCAACTGAAACCGCTGCAACTTGCTGGAGGCCATCCAGAGGAATCCGCCGGGTCCGACCGCCAGGTGAATCGCCCCGGCATGCGGAGTTTCGACCTGGTGGGTCCCGACAGTGGTCAAGGCCTTGTGGTTGGGATCATCCGAGACGGTGAAGGCAACCAGTCGCTCGCCACTGAGGGGCACGAACAGGTCCCGCCCTCTCAGCATGGCCCGATCACGAACGTGACCGGGCACGCGAACCTCGGCCACGGGTGCCAACTGGGTCCCGTTGTCCGACAGCCGGATGACTTTCAGGAGACAACTGTCCAGCCGATCGTTTTCGGCCACGACCAGGTTCTCGCCCTGGCCACCACTGGCGACAGCGGTCTCGCCGCTCGACTCCTTGGCATCAGTCTCTTCGGTTTCCTTCGTCTCGGCAGCAGTGGATTGCCCGTTCTGGGGCAACAGCACCAAACCACCCATCGCCAGCAGAGGAGACTCGATCGATCCGGCCGGGTGGCCCAGGTACGACACCGATTCGCAGGTGAACCCACCGAGGGCAATCGTGTAGATCACTTCCCGGTGTCCGGCGACCACGATCCGTTCTCCACCGGAAAGGAGCACCGGTGGTGCGGCCACGGGCTGAGAAAATGATAACTGGGCCGACTGAGCACCTGTTTCGAGACTGATTTTTGCGATCTGCCCACGGCCGCCCGATTCGGTCACCAGGTAGATCTGGCCTCCGGTCACCAGCGGCGAACCCGCGACCTCTTGACCATCGGTCAACGGCAGACGCCAGGCGGCCTTGCCATCCTGCTGACGCACCAGAACCAGTTCGTGGCGATTCGTGTCGACGAGCAGCAGGCCGGGATCCGCGGTTGAGACGGACACCGGCGGAAAAGGAAGATCCAGGCCGATTATCCGCCGCCAGACCGGGTGTCCGGTCACCGTGTCGATCCCGTAAAAACAGTCACGACCGACAACGAACACCGTTCGCCCTTCCGACTTCTCGTCGGTGCGGACCCTGGTGTTGAGTGTCAACGAAAGCGAGGCGATGGCGGACGGTTTCGAGTCCTCCGCAACCGGGGACTTGGCCGACTTGTCGGAGGTGACCAGGGATTGTTCGAGAGTGAGTGCTTTCTGGAGTTCCCGTTCCAGCACACTCACAGTGCCGAATTCCTTGTATCGCGTCAGCAGTCTCCGCCGCTCGATCAACACGTCCATCGGCTTCTTTGCCTCGAGTGCCGCCGTGATCGTGGCAAGTCCTCCATCGAGAACCTCCTGCTGGAGCAGCTTCGCGGCGGCCTGCTTTCGAGCCAGTTCGATCCGGGCCTGGTCGGAATCAAACTTCTCGTCATCCGTCTTGTAGAGGCTGAGCTTCCGACCTGCCTCACCGCTCAACTCCAGCAACTCACGTCCTTTCTCGGTATCCCGCAGCGAGTCGCCCCCCTCATCGGCACACCCGATCGCGATTTCGACCATCTTGTTGAAAAGATAGATCTTCTTCTCGGGATCATAAGTCTCCAGGTCCTGACATTCCTTCCGAAAGACTTCAATCGCCGCCAACGCCTCCTCCCATTCCTTCGAACCGCCCAACCGTGCCTCGACACGAGCCTGGTTGAGCAGGAAGGTAGCCCGAGGTGAGAATTCTTCGTTGTTGGGATACACCTGAAGAAATTCCTCCAGGTGAGTGATCGCCTGCGAAAAGCTCCCTTCCTCGACCTCGGCCGATGCAATCTCGAACAAGCCCTCAATCGTGTTTCTGGAGAACATGAACCAGAAGGTGGCCGAGGCGATCAGGAGGACGAATGCGGATCCTCCAAGAAACAGGACCAGTGGCGACTTCAACGTCTCCTGTTCTCCCGGCCGCCTCCTGTTGGCCTGCAACCGGTCGGCCAGACCCAGCCCGGTTCCTTCCGGCTTCTTCGCCTCAGGAGGATCCTCGGGAAATTCCTCGTCGTCATCGGTCCGTCGTCCGGCCTGCACGTTCTGTCCCGGCAACGCATGGACCGGCTCATCATCAACGGAATCACCAAACACATCGTCATCGTCTTCAAAGATCTGGTTGATCGGATGCTCACCGTCGGCAGCAGCGGGCTCGGGATCGCGACGCTTTGGTTTCGGCTTCGGCGGGACCTTTGCCTGGCGAGCCTCGACCGGCGGTGGAGCCTCCGCTGGCTTCTTCGGCATGTCCCCGGCGGTCGGTCTTCCGACCGGTCGCTCATCCTCGTCGAGCGGCATGAGGCCGATTTCACCATCGGACCCACCCAGCGGAATGATCTCCTCCGACTCACCGACATTCCCGTCAACCGACTGGCCAGCCCCTCCCCCAGTCAGCCGGACATCAAGTGAACCGACCCGGATCACGTCCCCGTCAATCAGAACGGTCTCACGAATCAACTGGCCGTTGACCTCAACCCCGTCGAGATTGGCCGCCTTGACCTCCCAGGCCGAGCCGTTCCAGGAAATCCGGCAGTGCAACTGACCGACATCTTCCTCGTCGACACAAATGTCGCACGAATCGGCACGACCGATCGACACCGACTGCCCTGTTTCCAGCGGGCGTAATTCGGTGTCACCGGAGAGGTACTGGATTTCGAGATTCATGGTATGTCAATCCACATGTCGCTTCGTGTCACCTGGCTGCCCGACCAACGACTAGCCGCCCCGCGACCCCAGGCGGATCCGTTGCATCTGCACCTCGTTGCCCGCGTCGACCACCTTCACGACTGTCTCGTGCAGGGCGTTCTCGTGAGCGTCGATCAGCATTTCGTTCTTTCCCTTGGTCGCCAGCATCGCTGCAAGGTTGGCATCCAGTGGGATCCGCTCCTCATCGATCGAGATCGAATTGTCTTCATGGATCTCGACGATCACACACTCGTCTTTGAAATCTTCCAGTTGTTTCGGCTGCACGCTGGCCCCCTGCTCGTCGGGGCTGGGCGGTGGAAACCCAATCGCCTTCTGCATCGTGAAACTGGCAGTGATCATAAAAAAGATCAGCAGCAGGAACGTGACATCGACCATCGGCGTCAGGTCCATCTCTTCGAACTCGGTCTGGGCCCGCCTCAGCTCGAACTCCTCTTCTTCACTCTCCGGCTCTTCGACCATCACCGGACCAAAAATCGACTTCGCTACAGCAGCAGGCTCAACAGCAGGGGCCGATTCCGGTTCCGGTGCGGCAGCAGCAGGCTCAACAGCAGGGGCCGATTCCGGTTCCGGTGCCGCAGCAGCAGGCTCAACAGCAGGGGCCGATTCCGGTTCCGGTGCAGCAGCGGCAGGCTCAACAGCAGGCGCCGATTCCGGTTCCCTGGGACTCTCGACCTTGGGGGTGGGGACTCTCAAAGCCGACTGGCAGGCCGGACAGCGCACCTTCTGCCCGGCCTTCCGGCTGGTGACCGAAAGAACCTGCTGGCAGGACGGACAACGGAAACGAATCGGCATATCGGCAGGGTTGGAATCTAGGGTTTGTCTTCAACGGCGATCGAGAACTTGGCTCCGTCGAATTCCTTGATCACGTTGTTGGCTTCCCGGGTCACCTTCTGGACAAAGCCGTGCCGAACCAGGCGTTCGGCCTTGATGATCACGTGTCGACTCCCGTCGTCCATACCCGCCCTGACATACGGCCCGACCAATTCGGGATCCTCGGTCAGGCTCTTTTCACCGACGAGATTGATCATGGGAGGTTCACCGGCCGAGATAGTGATCAGTGTAGCCGAGTTGGCTTCGACTCCGAGTCCGTGCACGGACGTGGGGATATCGAGCACCTCGTCGGGCTGCATCGTGGACGTCACCATGAAGAAGATCAGCAACAGAAACGTGACATCGATCATCGGGGTGATGTCGAGTTCGGCGTCGTTGCTACTCCGCTGCTTGGTAAAAGCCGCGTCAGGATCACTCGAACTGGATTGGCGGGCCACTCTCAGGCTCCCTTACCACTGGCTCGAATCGCATCGAGGTCATCCACGAAGCGGCCGACCTGTTCCTGGACACCATCGGAGAGTTTTCCGATACGGACGCTGACCATTGCGCCCAACACGGTCATCGGAATGGCCACGGTCAGGCCGATCGCGGTCGTGAACAGCGCCACGCCGATGTCATCGGCCAGCGCCGAGGGATCCACGCCCTGCTTGCCACTGCCGGCGATGGTCTGAAAGGCGTTGATCATGCCGATCACGGTCCCCAACAGCCCCAGCATCGGAGCGCTTTTGACCACGGTCGCGATCCACCCCGCACGGTATTCCAGGTCAGCCAAGACGTCGGTTTCGAACCTCTCGGCCATCAACCGGCGAACCTTTCCGGCGGGGCGATCGAGATTCTGCATGGCGACCACGATCAACTGCGGCACGGCCTTTGACCAGTACCGCGGCGAGTCGCACAATTCGACCACCGCCTCGGTATTGCCCGACTTCAGGTTGTCATGGACCTCCTCGAGAAACGACTCGGCCTGGGCCGGCCTGGCAAATCGTTTCTGGGCAATACGGCGGGTGACCATGATCACGGTGAAGATGCCAAACATCGCGGTGATGCCAAGCGTCACGTAGATCACCTTGTCAGCAACTTCGAGAACTTGATAGAGGACTTCCATGGGTCGTGGTTCTTCAGAGGCTTTGTCGGGATGAGAGAATCTTCAGCTTGTCACCGGTTGCACATCGACGGAGCGGCTCGGGAGAGAAATCACCGCAGGTAAGTCTGCCGGGTCACCAGGAAACGGTACCCTTTCCCTCTCTTGCGGACCGAGAAAATGGTGCGACGGATCGTCTTGACGTTTCGGTTGCGGAATTCCTTCTCGAGCTTGGCCAGCATGTTCTCGGTGGACGACGGGTAAAAGTGCAGGACCATCGCCCCCTGGGTATTGATCCCGGCCCGCTTGAACAACTGGTGGTCGGTCTTCCTGAGGCTGCCGCTTTGCCAGTTCATGTACAGCCGCTTTTCGTTGGCCCCGGTCATCACGTTGCGACGAACCGGCTTGCTGCTGAAATTCTTGACGTACACGAGTCGCTTCTGCGCGGCGAAGAGAGCCCCGAGTTCGATGCCGAAGAAGTCGAGTTGCTTGGCGTACTCGGTGAGCGAACTGCCTTGGGCGAAGCGAATGAACCATCTCTGGTGACGGGGAATGCCCCCTTCGCCGGGGCCGGACCCCAGCGGGCGGCTGCCGGTCCCGGCCTTGCTGCCCACCTTGCCGCTGTTCTGGGCCTGTGTCTCGAACTGCTGCTCGACCTGTTCGGCGGCGTTGTCGGAAAGCTCCACAACGTTCTCGAAGACCTCTTCGATCTCGGTCTCGTCGGTCTCCTCCTCGGTGAGCGCGGGATCCTCGATCTCCTCTTCGGGCGACTCCACCTTCAGTGTCTCGTCGGGGTTCCCGTCATCAACGCCACCGGCCAGTTCGATCATTTCCATCTCGGCCGGCCCCACCTCCTCGGCCTCAACCGTCGACAGCCACAGGGCGAAAGTGACGATGGTCGCAAAGACCAGGCCGATGACGATCGAAATCATCAGGCTCGAGACCTGCTCGAAGCGGGTCACCGCCATCACCGGGCTGGCCACCGAACTCCGACGCCTGCCGCCCTGGGTCGACGCACGCCGCTTCACGGGCTGCGGTTTCGGGTTGGGGGACCTTCGCTTGGCCATCGAGAATCTGCCCGGTATTTGCCCGATGGGCATGGAGGATCAATCAGCGACCGGAGGAACGTCTGCGGTCGTTGTTTTTCGGGGACGAGAAGATCAGTTCATCGAGATCGTCTCGGTCCTGGTAGCTACGGAACCGGAAATGCCAAGCCCGCCAGTTGGCCCGGACCTGCTGTTGCCAGATTGTGATGGCCCGTTTCTTCTGATCGTCCGAGGCGGTGTCGGGAACGTTGTCGGTGGGATTGGATGGTAACGGACGTCCCCCCACGAATATCCCGCGAGGTTTTCGGACCAAGGTGCAGAGCGCGTTGCGGGCTTCCATCATCACGCCCACGTCGTCCTCAGCCAGCCCCTCCAGCAGCAGCGGAACCACCGAGAGGTCCTCGCAACGCCCCAGTGCCCAGAATGCCGTCCGCCGGATCTCTCCATCACGGTGGCGGGCAAGAACCTTCAGCCGGTCCTTCTGGCCGATCAGTTTCTCGCGATCTCCGATCTGTACCGCCTCGACGAGCGCCTTCTGTGCATCGTTGACGTTGAGCGTCTTGGGATTCTCCAGCTCGGCCAGCAGCTTGTCGATCGGCAGCACGACCTTCTTTTGCTCGATCCGCCCGTTCTTCTCCTCGACCAGCGACAGGTCTCCCGAAAGTCCCCGTCCACCAGCCTGCATCCCGGCCCCGAGTGGGTCAGGGGCACCGAGTTGCTTGTTGAGGATACGAGCCGTCGACTTGGTCAGGAACAACACGGCAAAAGCGGTCCCTTCCGGGGACCCGGTCTGCGCGCCGAGGGCAGCTCCCTGTCCCATCCAACTGCCGTCGGACTTCTGGGCTCCCACCAGGTAGGACGCACCGTCGGCATACCAGTCGCGGTCACCCAGCTTGTCGAGCTCGGCCAACGCACACATTCTCTCGAGAGCGTACAGGTAATACAGGGGCCACTTCTGCAACCCCTTCACCTCGACGACGGTGTAGTTGCGAGCCAACCAGGCGGCACCACCCTTGACACTTCCGTCAATGTTGCCGGCCGCCACCCGTGCCCCGGCGGGATCCGGCTTCTTGGCTTCCGGCTCGGCCCGGACCTTCTTCTTATCGTCTTCGAGCTTCTCGAAATCGATCGATTGCAGCACGCCGAACTTGGCGCGACTCGACGGAGCGGCCGGGACCTCTGGAGACTTCGGCTTTGCAGGAGCTCCCAGGCCTTTGGAGTTGGGATGCAGGAACAACTTGGTCACCATCAGGCTGCCGGCTCCGGCAGCGGTCATGCTGTGACTGGGATTGCGGTCGAGGTCACCGGCAACCTCGGCCGCCGGATGGTAGGAGAAGGCCCCTCCGCCTTTTCCCTTGAGCTGTGTCTTGATGTACCACTGTGCCGCCCGGTTCCAGGAATCCGTCGGCACCTCCACCCCCGCACGCCGTGCGGCCCACAGGCCCAGCACCGCATACTGGGTGATCGACGTGTCGCCGTTGTTGTTCTTTGACGGGTAGTCCCAACTGCCGTTGGGCAACTGCTCGGCCAACAGGTACTTCACGATCGAGGCGATCGCCTCCTTGTACTTTTCCCCGTCAGCCGCCTCGAGAGCCATCAGGTCAACACCCGCCTCGTAGACATGGTGTTCAGGTGGCTTGTAGGCGCCGGAGTTCTGCACCTTCTGGAGAATCTTGGCCAACACGCCCGTGATCGCCGGATCACTCGCTTTGACCTTCGCCTTGAGCATCGCGTAGACACACAACGCGTTGTATCCACCGAATTGACTGCCTGCCTTCGTCTTCAGATAGGCCACCCCCTTTTCGATGGCCGCCTTGATCGGTGGATCATCCGGGTGAGCCGCTTGGCACGGGACTGACACAACAACGCTGAGAACCACCAGCACAGCACAGCGAATCAGCCAGCTAGCCCGTGACACCGCACCTCGGCGCAAGTGCCCTCGCCGGTGGTCCAACATATCCAGCCTGGCCATTCGTGGCGGTGTGAGAGGAGTAAGAAGTCCGACTTGACCCCATCGCGAACTGAACCGGCCCAGAACAGGCCCCACTTCCAACGCGACCCCATTGGAGCCAAACCGATGCGAGCCCGATGGGCTCTGGATTCATCTTATGACCTCGTTTTTTTACTGTCAACAAGCGGTGATCTCTGGCCATCCGAGGGACCGCCGAGTCCACCTTGTCGGTTGACATCACCGGGAGCGAGAGTAGAATTGCAGGTATTGAGATTCAGTCTCAACAAGACAGCGCAAGCGGCTTTCCTGCCAGTTACACCGAAAATCGGCTCACGATTGCATGGCCACCGTCACCCAATCCCCGACAGCGACCAATCTGCCAATCCTCCCGGTATTGGCCGACGAGCGGGTGGTTTGCCATTGCTTGAGTGTCACGGCCGGTGACATTCGCCTGGCGATCGAAGTGGGGGAGATCGACTCTTTGCGGGCAGTGATGTCCGAGACGCGAGCCGGAACCGGCTGCACCGGTTGTCATTCGGTGATCCGCCGCCTGCTGGAAGACTAGCTCGCGATCGCCGGCAACAACTTAGCCGTCCGCAGCCTCTTCGCCGACTTGGGTGACGAGGTAATTCTCGATCCCGATCGTCTCGATCAGCTCCAGTTGCGCCTCGAGCCAGTCGACATGTTCTTCGGAGTCGACCAGGATCCGCTCCATCAGTTCTCGGCTTCCCCCATCATTGGCTTCGATGCACAGCGCGATGGCGGCGTTGTAAGCGTTGACTCCCTTGGTCTCCAACTCGAGATCGTTCTCGAACTGCTCTTTGACGTCGGTGCCGACCCGGATGACATCGTATCGAGCGATCTCGGGAGTCCCTTCCAGGAAGATGATCCGATCGATCAGCATCTCGGCGTGCTTCATCTCTCCAATGGATTCCTCGAAATGCTTCGCCCCGAGTCTCAGCAGGCCCCAGTTCTGGCACATCTTGGCCTGAACGAAGTATTGATTGATCGCTGTCAATTCGATGGTCAGGCCACCGTTGAGTGCCTCGATGACCTGTGTGTTGCCTTGCATCAGATTGCCTCCCTACTCGGACGATTTCAGGCGGGATTCTAGGACGCCGGCACGACAGTGGTAAAGCGCCCCGACCGCCCTGGGGCACACTTTTGTCGAATTGAAACGTAATCTCATCCTGCAACCGAGTCTCAGTTCCGGCCCAAGTCACTCGGCTCGCCCAGATCCTGATCGTCCAGACCGGCAATATGCGGCAGGTAGCGGTATTCGCCGTTGTGGTCGAGTCCGTAGCCCACGACGAAGACGTCGGGGATCCGGAAACAGTGATAGTCGGGTTCCACCTCGACCTCGCTCCGCCCAGTCTTCCACAGCAACACGGCTGACCGGAGACTGGCCGGATGGTGACCGCGAAGCGTATCGAGGAGTCTGTCCAGCGTACGGCCGGAGTCGAAGATGTCGTCAACCAGCAGAACGTCACGACCGGAGACGTCGTCGAGCAATTGATCGTCGACCTCCAGTTCGCCCGGACGCGTCGCGGCTCCTCGGTAACTGGAGGCACGGATCAGGGAAATCCTCAGCGGAAGATTCATCGCCCGGACCAGGTCGGCCAGCAACATGACGCTGCCGGTCAGCACACCGACGACCGTCAGCGTCTTTCCGGCGTAATCGGCAGCGAGCCGCTGCCCCAACGCCTCGACCGCTTCGCGAATCTCCTCGGCCTCGATGAGCACCTTCACGGCGGTCGACTCCCCTTGACGCGGCCCATCCTAGCCACTGCCGGGGCCTCCGCCAACTCGCCCACTTCGAACGGTTCGCTACAATCGGATCGCGTTGGAATTCTTCCGATCACCCCCGAGACGCCCCAACGAGATGTCCTGGAGTCACCTCACAGTACCCGGCGGCGAGATCGAATTGTTCGAACCGTCGACTCCCCTGGGATCCGCTGGCCTGCTGTTCCTGCCGGGCCACTCGGGCAAGACTCTCGCTCAAAGCACCTCCTGGACCACGTCGCTCGAACAATCCGGCCTCCGTGCCGCCTGTCCGCTGACCGGAAACGGCTGGTGGTTGGACGCAGCCAATCCCATCGGCGACCGCACTCCCCTGGAATGGCTTCATCACGACGTGGCGACGGTGTTGCGATCCGAATGGGACACCGGACTGACAGGTCTCGCGGTCGCAGGTGTCAGCCTGGGAGGACAGGCCGCGTTGGGATTGGCCTATCGGCATTCTCGGGATTACCCAGTCGTGGCCGCGGTGTCCCCGACAATCGATTTCCACAAGTTGTACGGACTGGGCCTGCCGTTGGACGACTGGTACCAGAGCGCCGAAGAGGCGCGCCAGCAAACCGTCCCCCTGCAGCTCAATCCACTCGCCTGGCCAACTCACCAACTGCTCACCTGCGACACCGACGACGGGGACTGGTACGAGGGCGTCGAACGCCTGGCCGGAAAACTCGCTTCGTCGGGGATTCCTCGGACAACGGCCTTCGAATCGCACCGGTTGGGCCACTGCTGGGACTACTTCGACACCACGGCCGATCCGGTCCTCGCCTTCATCATCCAACGACTCGAACAAAACCGCCGCACCTTGTTTCCCGGCTAAGCGTCCGGCACCGGCTCGCTAAGGCGTGCCGGCCGGCACCACCTGTCCCGAGACGGTCCGGTCGAGAACCAGCTCGTTGTTGCGGGGACTGTAAACAACCCGCTGGGCGTCGACGCGGAAGTTGGGTCCATTGTCTCGCGTCCGTCTCCACAAGGTCGCCTTCTGCGTCCCCAGGGAACTCAGCACGATTCGGTTGGTCGCCTCGTTGAGACTGATCGTCTCAGCTCGACCGTAATACACCTGGCCCGCCACTCGTCCAGCACACGTGGCATCCCCGCGAGCCTGCAGGGTGAAATTCTCTCCCGCCGAATCGGTCGGCGGTTTCACCGACACGGCCTTGTCACCGCCCAGCGGCCGGGTCCGGTTGGTGTTCACGTCGAACCGCTCCTGGGTGACCTGAAGCGAATCGCATTGCAGCCAGCCGGCATCCCGGCCGAGCCGATCAGGATCGACGGTGTCGCCGGGCCGAGTGACTTGCCCCCACACCCCCTGCACCTGATCGTCAAACGTCGCGAAACGGTTCTTGATGTTCCCCCGGGACTTCCGGGCAAAGTCGACCCGGAGATATTGCCAGTGGGCGGCATCCAGTTTCAGCGGCATGTTGGCCAGGGCCAGCGTGACCGGAGCCAATGGCGCCTTCCGGGACTGTCCCCGCCACCAGCACTGGAGCCACCCTGGTCCTTCCGCCTCCGCATCGCTGGTGGACATATCGACCGTCAAGCTGGCCAACCGGGCCTTGGACACTTTCGACGGCAATGGCCGTGAACCTTTCACGACCGAACCGTTCTCCGAGGCATTTTTTCCCGGAAAAAATTCGTATCTCGTCAGGCGAACCGAGTGCCGAAACTGGAGTGTCCGAATGTCGATGTCCTGCCGGTCCTTGCGGTCGATGGAGAATTTCGGAGCGCGGTTGAGCAACACGTCCAGTTGTTCGCAGTTGACGCGACTGTTCTCCAGTTCGGCCTTCACATCTCCAAGAAACGAGAGCTTCGCCCCGTCGAGCACCAGTCGTTCATCCCAGCGGACCTGCAGCCGGGCCCCCGGGCTGGCCGCATCACCCGAGAGGGTCCGGGACAGGGGAATTGCCAATGTGCCACTGCCTTCGACCGATCCCTTGCCGCTTTGGGAGTCGAGTTGAATCTCGGTCCCGCTGATCTGTCGGTCACCCAGGACACCACGGGCCGGACTCCCGTTGATCGTCACACCGTAGTCGTCTCCCCTGGTCTTGAAGATCCGCACCCGATCTCCAGAGATCTCGACCGGGTCGTCGGTGGTCCGCTTCCGGTGAGACACTCTCACCTGTCCCCGAGTCACCAGCTCCTTTAGCGCCATCCTCCCTCCATCGGCAGGAACTCCCAATCGCGCCCGGATCGACTCGGCACGAACCACCGGAGGATTGGGGGATTCATCCGGAATGCGGGAAGGAGTGGCATCGGGTTGACTGGACGTGTTGCCCGTCCGAGACATTGGAGAACTCCGATCGGCCGACGCAGCAACCGACTCGAAGGACACGTCCAACAACGACGTGAACACGTAGGCCTGTGGAGTGATCGCACCAACCTTCTCGAGAGCAACCAGTCTTTTCGGCCGGACACCCACGGCCCCTCCACCAACGGAATCCGTTTCCTGGCTCGTCTCGCGGCGATCCCGTGCCAACCAGATCCTGATTTCATTGGCCGTCAATGCGGAATCGGTTCCGTATTTCACCACCGGCTGACCATCCAGTACCACCAGGTCCTGGCCTGTCTCCGGCTCCGGGGCCAGTGTCATTCGGCGAGACCAGCGAGCGATCATCGGCAGAGGTGGTGTCCCCGGGAGTTGCCATGTCAGTGAACCGGCACCGCGACACAACGCTCGTTCGATCCGGCCATCCTCGCCACGCGTCAGAGACGCGTGCTGGCAATTCAGCCGCCCCTGTTTCCAACGCGCCACCACGCCACCGCGCATTTCCACCGTTCCGTCCCCGGCGTGGTAGACCACCCGTTGAGATCGTGCCTGGAGGTCCCGAGCGACCGAACCGACGGAAACCGGCGTTCCGGCTGCGACCAGCTGCACGAATTCCACTGTTCCCCGTCCCAACGGGCTCACCGATTTCGCTTCCACCGGGTCCCGCTTCCGACGAAACCTCAGGCCCAACTGCTGACATTCCAGTGTGTCCCACTGATCCAGGACCGTCGGACGTCGGACCTTGACGTTGTTGTAGAACTCGGCCACCAGACTCACCGGATCGACCGCCAACTGTCCGTCGCAATCGATTTTCCAGTTTGTGGCTGCCGCCGACGAGTCGGCACCATCCTCTTGAGCCGGCAGAGACAGCTCGAGTTCAACATTCTTCATCAACCGGACTTCCCGAATCGGCCCGGACGATGCTGTCGATGTTGACTCACCCTGGAACGCGCCCAGTTGCACCTCGACCCCATCGGCTCGCCCGACATGCCCCGCCCACTCCAGATGAACCGGGTCGTTACTGGAAACCAGCATCTCCTGTCGATCGAACACAAAATTTCCGCCCCGAATCGCCAGCCCGTCGGCTCCATTGACCACGACAGCCCCGTCCAATCGACAGCCAAGTGCCATGCGGGGATCGGGATCGTCAAGATCGACCGAATCGGGAAAGCGAATCACCGCGGCATCGGCCAAGACGATCACCGGCACACGATCGGAAGCCTCGGCAACCGACACATCCGGGATGTGCAGGAGGGCAAATGGCGCACACCGCATCGCCGCATCTTCCTCGACCGCCTCTTGCTGACCGGCGAAGAAGTAGGTTCGGCCCCAGCGGCCCTGCCAACAAGCCGTCTCGGCCCATTCGGGCAGGTAACGCCGGGCCCAGGCTGCGTTCTCCGGTGGCGGTCCCGAGGGAAAGTCCTTCGACGTGTCGGACGACGTCCGGGTTTTCTGCGGGACCACCAGCAGCGGCGACACCAGTCCGGCATAGGTGCCGTACAGGCTGCTCAACAGCAACCCGGTCACCAGAGTCCATGCTAGCCGGCGAGTCATGTTCACCGCGTCTGTATCTCCTGATCTCGACCGCGTGTCGCGATCGGACTCGTCCCGTCACTCAACTCGCTGCCGCAGCTGCACCTGCAGGACCCAACCCGATCACATCAGTGATGTCGATCAGGCCGACCGGGCTACCATCCCGATCGACCACAGGCAATTCACTGATCTTGTGACGGGTCAGAAGTTCAACCGCCCGCTCCAGTGAATCGTCACAGGTCACTCGCAGGGGATCGACGGTCATCACCTCAGCGATCGGCCGATCGAGTTGCTGATCCTGGTGCTGCTCGAGCAGCCTCGCCAGGTCGCTGTCGGTGAAGATGCCGACCAGCATCCGCCGGTCGTCGACGACCAGCACGGCCCCACTGCGTCGGCCGGGTCGTGCCACCAACGCCAGAACCTCCCGGACACTCGACTGTTCCTCCGACACCCGCAGTTCCTCGGCCGTCCGCATCACGTCAACCACCGAGGACAAGCGTCGTCCCAGGCTGCCCGCTGGGTGACAACGGGCAAAATCGTCTCGAGTGAACTGTCGGGCCTGGCTGGCCACCAGTGCCAGGGCATCCCCGACGGCCATCATCACCGTGGTGCTGGTCGTCGGAGCCAGTCCCTGGCCACCGGCCTCGTGATGCGCCCCGGTGGCCACAACCACATCAGCGGCTCGGCCCAGGGTGCTGGTCGGAAATGACGTGATCGCCACCATCGGGATCCCGAGGTCAACCACCAGCGGCAACACCGCCGAGACTTCCTCCGACTCGCCGCTGTTGGACAACAGCAACACCACGTCGCTCCGATCCAGGCAGCCGATATCGCCATGCACGGCTTCGACCGGATGCAGGAATCCCGCTCGGGTGCCGGTCGACGAGAGCGTCGCGGCCAACTTGCGTCCAATCCGGCCAGCCTTGCCGACCCCACAGACAACCACTCGCCCCTCGCATCCGGCCAGCAAGGTCACCGCCCGGTCGAATTCATCGTCCAACCGTTCGGCTGTCTCCTCCAGGGCAACCGCAGCGGCCCGCAGGATCTCGCGACCCTCGCGGATCCGCTCGACCTCGGTGTACGGAATCGTTTTTCGAGCCGGAACAGCACTCATCACAACAGCGCGAAACCCGCCGCGCTCCTTCGCCACGAGCAGAAAAGCGGCGGGAGTATAGTTCCGACATCGCGGACGGGTCAACGGGGTCCGTCAGCGAGACGCCTTCTTGGCCTTCATCGCCTCGAAACGGGCGATCCACTTCTCGGGTTCTTCCTCGAACGCCGCCTTGCAACCGCTGCAACAGACCCAGTAGGTCTTGCCCTTGAAGCTGACCGCGGTGGTCCCCAGTCCCTGGGAAATCACGCAGGTCTTTTCGCCGTAATCGGTGTCGCTCAACGCAAACGACGTCCCCTCCCGCTGACACCCGATCGTGTCCTGCAACCGGAAAGCCCCCTGCCCCCGCCTGCGTGACAACTCCACCAGCATCCGGTTGTTCTCTTGCTGGTTGAACACCACTCTCCAGCTGGTCCCCGACTTCGACTTCTTCGTGTCAGCCGCTTCGGTCAGTTCCAGCTTGAAGGTCATCTGCGGCTGGTCATCGGCGTCACCGGCCACCTGCCTGGGTGACTGCGAGAATTTTCCACGAAAAACCTGCTGCTGTCCCTGGCTGTTGGTCCCGCTGAACTCGAAAGCCTTCTCACTGGCCGACCACGTCAGCCGACCACTCCGAAAGTAGGGGCTCTCACCGGCCACCAGCACCAGGGCGGGCTGGGCAGGATCGGTCTTGAGATCCCAGACCCACTGCTGAGGTACCAGGGACTGTTCCTTGCGGGTGATGCCGCGCCACTGACCCAACAGGATCTGCAACGGCTTCATGCGGTCCATCACCGCATCGAGACCGCCTTCAGCCTCCGACGAACCACCGCCTGAATCGGCTGACCCGGCAACCGGCCCCCCCAACTGCACCGGACCACGACGCCGCGGCTTCGCAACGGGACTTGGCTCGGGTCGTGCCGATTCGGCCCCCTTCTCAGCGGCAGTTCCCACCCCGTCGGCCTGTTGATCACCGTCCCCACCGGAACAGCCCCAGACGCAAGCCACCACGACACAAGCGACCCATGTCATCCGTCGTCGCCGAATTTCCACCATGCCTGTTCTCCTCCGCCGCAGGAAGCCCGATGCTCATTGGAGTATAGCACTCCCGATTCCCCGTTGAGTCAGGCGACCGGTGGCCAGACCCATCCATCCTCGTAGGGCCCGACGACCGCATCCAGCGGCCACAACGGCCTGGGGACATTCTGGAATCGGAGTCGTGACCAGTTCGGTGCAGCACAACCGGGACAGTCGGCCAGCACCGTCGCCGCGACGAACGGATCATACTCGGCCCGGAATCCAGCCGGTGATCGGGCCACGACCAGGCCACAGGTCGTCGGATCCAGCCCCGCGGTGACGTAGAGTCGCGGCGAACTTCCCGGTCCGCTGCGTTCAACCAGCAGCACCGACACGTCCCCGGATCGGACCACCGCTCCGCGTCCCATGTGAATCGGCAAGTTCCGACCGATGTGTCCGTCGAGAACCCAGTCAACATCAAGCAGCCTCTGCACCACTCCCGTCAACCGGACCGACGGACTGTATTCCGGAGCGTACCCACCGCCGACATCGCCGTCGAAACTGGCCCCTTCCCCGACTTCGATGGCTGCCGCCACCGCGTCGGGGTCGACCAGGAAAACCAGCGCCCCCCCGGGAATCTGCTCCTGCCGAAGAAACTCGGCCAACAGGTGTGTCGAGTCGCCCGGGGCTCCGCTGTTGGTCGCATCGGCTCCATCACCGATCACCACCGGAGTCCCCTCAACGGCCAGGGCCCGCTCGACCGCCTCCCGCGGCTCATACCGCTCGACCGCCTCCATCTCCTCACGAATCTCCCAGCATCCGGCAGCCAGTTCGTCGACCGATTCTCGCCAAACCGGCAGATCGTCGGATGTCGACAGGACAATCGACCAGCCCAGGTGAGGACAGTCAAACCAGGGCATCGACATGTAGAGTCCGGCCGTCAGCACCCGCGGATCTTCCTCGAGTGATTCCAGGCGGCGGTAGAGCCGAGCTGGAGGACCTGTGAAGGTGTTCTGCAACTCGGCGGCGCAGATCATCGGCAACGTGAGACATCGTGTCGTCACCGATTCTCCGGACAACAGCCTCAACAGCCCGTCGGCAGACCGCTGGCCTGTTTCGATGGCATCCAGGTGCGGGCAGGTGTGGTAACCGACCAGCAGATCCGCAGAGTCGAGCATTCTCGGCGTGATGTTGGCATGGAGATCAAGCGAACCGACGATCGGAACATCCGGACCGACCGACCCGCGAACCATTTCCAGCACGGCCCCCGTCAAGTCGTGTTCGTCGTCTGACGCCATGGCACCGTGCAACGCCAGAAAGACGCCGTCGACGGCGCCGATCTGCTGCAGTTGCCGTGAAAACGACTGACGGATCATCGACCATGTCGATGACTCGACACGCCCCCACGGCCAGCAGGCAAAACGGGCGAGCCCCAAGAGTTCATCATTCGTCGAACCGCGATTTTCGGACCAACGGGAGAGAAATCCGCCAAGCTCACCCGTTTCGCCGTATCGCTCTACAACCTCCTCACCTTCGGCCACCCCCCAGTTCTCGAAATCCGACCACACGGTCGGATTCGGATTGAAAGTGTTGGTTTCCTGCCACAACTGTCCGACCGCGATCCGCAACGGTTTTCTCCTGTCCATCATCGACCTGGAACACAGAGTACCAGAACCCGGCCCAGCCAATCGCAGAGTTCACCGACCCGTCGTCACGAAACCCACTCGACATGGGTCGGTCGCACTCTACCGCGGCAGAGGCCGCTCGGGATCCTCGAGAAACTCGAGTCCGTTCCGGACAGCTTCGTCGTGAACACTTCCTTCCACCGTCGGCAATCGGAACGGGTCGGTCACAACCTCCGGTTCCGTCAATGGTCGCGTTGACGAATTGTCTCCGGGGGTTTGGGGACCGGACGAAGCGGATGCGGCCTCAGCCGCTTTCTCGCCGCGTTGCTTCGACTCCCAGATCTGCCGGGCCATTTCCTCGTGGGATGCGGGCACAACCGACCGATTCGATTGACCATCTCCGAATTCGCCTGTCTTTTCCGGCGATTTGGAGGACGCAGCTGGCTTCGAGTTCGAACTTTCTTCGAATCGCCGCTTCGCTTTCCGGATACGATCAACCAGGTCGTGGTAGGCAGCTGGCATCCGCTCTGCCCGCGAATCCCGTCCTGAGGACGACTTCGGTGATGGAGTCGTTGACTCGACCGGCGGCTTCTCTTTACTACGGTCCGGTCTCGAATTGAACCGACTACTCAGTCGTTGTTTCGTTCTCCGAATCCCATCAAGAAAACCCTGGTACCCCGCCGGCATCCTCGACGATCGCGGCCGCGGTTCCGGAGTTGCTGGTTCCCGAGTTGCTGGTTCCGGGGTTGCTGGTTCCCGAGTTGCTGGTTCCGGGGTTGCTGGTTCCCGAGTTGCTGGTTCCGGAGTTGCTGGTTCCC
>MDTE01078665.1_pt1 | contig 21880 bp, 20 predicted proteins | sample 811231 | NCBI WGS metagenome assembly MDTE01 (sample SAMN05326651, study PRJNA326480) | marine metagenome | isolation source: seawater | place: Indian Ocean: Red Sea | collected 2010 | reverse complement strand
TCTGGAGCAATTTGTGTGCAAGACTAAAACCAATAAATCCAGCACATCCAGTTATTAGTATTTTCATTTATTTTTTAAAAACCTTTTTAAAATCGTAAATATAATGGTTTTTTTTACATTTTTTCTCAAAAAAACTAAAACCTAATTGAAAGAAAATATCATGTTTAACTCCCAGAAAGCAGTAATCATAAAAATTATTTATTAATCTTTTTTTAAAATCTTTTCTAAAATTTTTATTCAAAAATTCTTTTTTAACTAATGGATCAAATAAATGAACTTGATGACCATCTTTTTTTAATGATGAATATAAATTTAAACTTTGAGAGTTTCTTACATCTGAAACGTTTTCCTTGAATGTAGCACCACAAATTAGGATTTTATACTTTTTTTTATTTAAACAAATTTTTTTTAATTTATGTATTATTTTTTTTTTTATAAATTTATACATTCCATTATTTAAATCTCTACCAGATAATATCAATTTAGTTTTATAGTTATTTGTTCTTGCAGCATAATCTAAATAATATGGATCTACACCAATACAATGACCTCCCACTAAACCTGGAGTAAATTTTAAAAAATTCCATTTTGTTGATGCTGCGTTAAATGTTTCATTAAAATCAATTTTTAATTTTTCACAAATTTTTAAAATCTCATTCATAAATGCAATATTTATATCTCTCTGTGAGTTCTCGAGCAATTTTGCCATCTCAGCAATCCTTATTTGACTTACTGATTTTATTAGTTTTTTTTTAATTATTTTTTCATAAAATTTTTTTGTCAATTTTTTTGAAAAATTATCAAATCCTGAGGTGATCTTAATTATATTGTCTATAGTATGCTTTTTGTCTCCTGGATTTATTCTTTCAGGACTTATTCCTAAATGAAATTTGTCTATCTTATATGAAAGAATTGGTTTTAAAATTTTTTCAGTGCAACCTGGGTAAACAGTAGATTCAATTATTACTAAATTTCCATTTTTCAAATATTTAGAAACTAATTTACATGCTTTTTTTAATTCACTAAGTTCTGGGCGTTTTTTATTATTAATTGGTGTTGGTATGCAAAGTATAAATATATCTGAATTTTCTAAATTATTTTGATGATTTGTAAAAGTAATTCTTTTCTTAAAATTTAATAAAATATTTTTTGAAAATTCTTTATTAAAATCTATATTTTTTTTTAAACCATTTATTCTTATTTTATTAATATCATATCCAACAACTCTTTTAAATTTTTTCGCGATATTAAGAATTAATGGTAAACCAATGTAACCAGTCCCTATAACAGATACTTGAGCTGAACCGTTTTTTATTTTTTTTAATAACAAGTTATGTTCTTTTAACAATTTAAAAATTTTTATTTGGTTTAAAATCTTTTTTAGAATACAAATTAATCAACTGTTTAATCCCATGATCTAATGAAATTTTAGCTTTAAATCCCTTGGATTCAATCTTGGCATTTGATACAAAATAATCTCTTTTATCTTCATCTTCTCCGTCTAAAGAAATTTCATAATTAAAATCATTTATATGTGACTTGATTGTTTGGCATAATTGTTCTTTTGTTAGATTAGCCTCACTAAGTCCCAGATTATATATTTCACCCTTTAAATTATTAAAATTTTCAATTGAAAACATAAAAGCGTTAGCTATATCTTCTATATGAATATAATTTCTTCTAAAATGAGGCTCATACAATTTTAAATATTTTTCGAAATAAGCAATATAAGTGAAGTTATTTACCAAAAGGTCAATTCTCATTCTTGGAGAAGGCCCAAATACGGTAGCTAATCTAAAGCTTATACTGTTCTCTCTTTCTAAAATTATTTTTTCTGCTTGAACTTTTGTTTTTCCGTATAAACTTAGCGGATTTAAATTTGAAGTCTCATCACAAAATTTATCTTTCTCTCCAACACCATATCCACTGTTTGAAACCGGCATTATTATTTTTACATTCTTATTTAAAAAATATACTAGTTTTTCAATAGACTCTTGATTTATTTCAAAAGTATCTTGTGGTAATTTTTTACTAAGAGGAGCCCCTACTATTGCAGCCAAAGGTATAATCACATCAATATCTTTTACCAATTGTTTCATTAAATCATAATCACGAACATCACCTTTTACGAATTTGAATTTTTTATTTTTAACTAAACTTGTGTCACAACTTTGTTGAAACATACAATTATCTAAACAAATTACTTCATAATTGTTATTTAAAAGCTTTGGAATAAGTGATGACCCAATATATCCTAATCCACCTGTTATTAATATTTTCATAAAATTTTATTGAAGTAGTATTGGTAAAGTTGGTATTAGTAAACATTAATTTTATAAAAAAATTATTTTTTTAATGAATAAAATTGCAATTTTTTGTCATGGTGTTCCAAACATGGATTCAAATCAACCAAATGCGGATGCGTTGATGCATGCAGAAAAACTAGCTAATGAAGGTTATCAAGTAAAAATTTATTGTATTTTTAATGAAATATATCAATCTGATGAAACTCAGGAATATTATAAAAAATTTAATGAAAAAAGATCTAATATAGAAATTAAAATACTTAATCCAAAATTAGGCTCTTTTATAAAAAAACTTTTAAATAGAGCAAAACTTAAATTATATCCAAATTTAATTGATAAAAAACTTATTTCAGAAAGAGATAAGATGTTAGATGAATTCAAACCAGATTTAATTATTAACTTTTTTGAAAGAGCAATCGAACTAAATAGGTCAGTAAAAATGAAAAAAGTTAATTTTTTAAGTATACCTTTAGATCGAATAGAACTTTTAAGAATAAGGTTACAAAAATTAACTAAAATAAATTTTAATTTACTAAATTCAATTATTTTTATTATCGTCTATAGAATTAGGATTAAACATTTACTTAATGATGCAAAAATTAATTTTATATCATGTCCTGAAAGTTATGAAATTTATAAACAATTTAATATTTCTAATTTAAAATTTTTTTTTCCATTAAATAGAAAAAAACCCAAAAATACGGGCGAAAAAAAACAACTTTTAATGATTGGTAATTTAAAATCAACTTTTGTAATCGATGCTTTAATACAATTAAATAATAAACTTATTTTTGAATTAGAGAACTTAAGAAAAAACTATGAATTTGAAATAGTCATAGTTGGTAAATTTAAGGAAGAGAGAGAAAAATATAAAAACCTTTTAAATAAAGATTGGATAAAATTCAAAGGTTGGGTGGATGATGTGGATAATTATTTCAAAGACTCACTTGCTCTTTTAGTTCCCTCAAAATACAAACTTAGTGTGAGAACAAAAATTTTAGATGCATTTTCTTCTGGATTACCTGTAATTACTTATATAGGAAATAATTTTGATGAAAATTTATTTATAAATAATGAAAACATAATTTGCGCAGATAATACTGAAAGTTTGATAGTTGGTTTAAGAAATATTTTAATTAATAAAGAATTTAGAAAATATATATCTAATAATTCATTCAAAAGATACTCTGAAAAAATTAATGTTGATAAAACTCTACAGCAAAATATAGAATCAATTAAAAATATATTGTGAAAAAAAAAATTTGGATAGCTGGACATAGAGGTATGGTTGGATCCTCTCTTGTCAGAATATTTAAAAAATCTGACTATAAAGTTCTAACTATTGATAGAAAAAAAATTGATTTGAGAAATCAAACTAAGGTCAACGAGTGGGTTAAAAAAAATAAACCTTCTATTATTATAATAGCAGCTGCAAAGGTTGGTGGTATCAAGCACAATGCAACATTTCCAGCAGAATTTATTTATGATAATTTATCAATCTCTTTAAATATTATTCACGCTGCATTTAAAAATAAAACTGAAAAACTTATAAATTTAGGTTCTGCTTGTATATACCCGAAACATTGTAAACAACCAATTAGGGAGGAATATTTACTTACTGGTGAACTTGAAAAAACAAATGAGGCATATGCCATAGCAAAAATCGCAGCTCTTAAAACTTGTGAATATTATAATAAACAATACAAAACTAATTTTATATCTTTACAGCCAACAAACCTTTATGGATTCAATGATAATTTTAATTTAAAATCGTCACATGTGCTACCTGCTTTAATTAGGAAATTTTATGAAGCAAAAATAAACAAAAAAAAACATGTAGAGATTTGGGGAACTGGAAAAGCTACTAGAGAATTTATGTTTGTAGATGATCTTTCATTAGCAATAAAATTCTTAATTAAAAAAAGATTTAAATACAATGTAATTAATGTGGGCTCTGGAGAAGAGATATCAATTAAAAAACTAGCGCAAAAAATTAAAAATATTATAGGTTATAAAGGTAAAATTGTTTTTAATAAAAATTATCCTGATGGTACACCCAGAAGAATTGTATCTAGCAAAAAAATTAATGATATGGGGTGGGTTTCAAAAATAAAATTAGATGATGGAATTAAAATGACTTATAAATATTTCCTTGAAAATTATAAATCGTTTAAATAATTATTTATTTGACTAATCGATAAACCGTTATTATTCAAAAGTTTTTCTCTTCCACCATTATCAAATACGTAATTATCTGTAAGATAAAAGCCCTTAATTTTAAATTTATTATCGTTTTCGGCTACAGCTGTACTTAAAGATGACAAAATCGAACTATTTTTAATTTGCTCATCAATCACAACAATATTTTTATAATTATTTAAAGTTTTAATTAACTTCAAAGGAAAAGGTTCATTTTTAAATAAATCAACAATATCAAATTGATCTGGATATTTAATTTTCTTTTTCTCAAATAAATCAAAAATTCTATGGATTTGGTAACCATTAGAAATTATAAGATTTTTTTTTAATTTACTTTTAATTTTTGATTTAAATAATTTATATCCATTATTTATATCCGATAAAGACAAATCTTTATTTTTATAAATTCTTTTTACTGGTAATCTTTCTAATCTTGAAAAAGAAAAAATATTTTTATTTACTAAAAATTTAGCTATCATCTTTGATGACTCGCTATCGCTAGCTGTAAAAATATTTGAACCAATTATATTTTTTAATATCCCAACATCCTCAGTCGCATAATGCGTTGGTCCAGAGTCTGCATATCCTAATCCTATACCTGCAACAATTGTATTTATTGGCAAATTCATTATTGCTGAACAACATTTGTGTTGTTCCAAACATCTTAAAGTTACAAAAGGTGCCATAGCGTACATAAAAACTTTTTTTCCTTCAAGAGCTAAACCCGCCGCCACATTAACCATATTTTGCTCTGAAATTCCACAATGAATAAATTGATTTTTTAAATCTCTTCTAAACCTGTCTAACGCTGGAGCACCAAAGTCAGCACTTAGGAAAAAAATATTCTTATTTTTTTTTGCACTTAAATAAATTTCATCTATAAAGCTATCTCTCTGGAACTCTAAAGTTTGCATTTATCCCTCAATTCTTTTAAGTATAGAACGCTTTCTTTAGTTGTTATTTTATTCCAATAATGCCAGTCTGGTTTATTTTCCATTATACTTAGACCTTTACCTTTTACAGTGTTTAATAAAAGACAAGATATTTTGGAATTTTTTAACTTTTTTATACCATTACTTAATTTTACAAAATCATGTCCATTTATTTCTAGAGTTTTAAAACCAAATCCTTTAATTTTTTTTATAATTGGGTTTAATTTCATACAATCATCTGTCTTTCCCAATATAATTAGATTATTTATGTCAATAATAATTTTAACATTTGTTAAATTATAATTTTTAATAAAAAGCAAAGTTTCCCAAGTTGAACCTTCATACAGCTCTCCTTCGCTAATAATCACATATACATTATTTTTTAATCTATCTTTTTTATAAGATATGCCAAATCCAGCTCCGATTCCAAGACCATGTCCTAAAGATCCACTTGTTACATCAATACCTGGAATTTTATTGTTTCCAAAAACTCTTAGTTTACTTTTTTTTAAACTTCCCCAATTATCCCAATCTTTTCGAGATATTACTCCATAATCTCTTAAAATTGGATAGAGTGCAGAAGTTGCATGTCCTTTACTTAGTATAATTTTATCAGTAAATTTTTTTTTTGACTTTGAGAAATTAATAAAATTTCCATAGAACAAGACAGTTAAAAAATCTAATATAGAAAATATACTTCCTGGATGCCCTTGTTGCATCTCAGACATTTTTTTAAATAATTCATATCTAAGAATATTTGACTTATTTTGAAAAAAACTAAGTTGTTTCATTTTTTTTTTTTTAATTTATATGTATTATTTCGGTGAACTTTTATATTATTTAATGATTGACGCAACATTTATAATACCAAACAATGCAGCTGGAATTTACCAGTCACTATCAAATAAATTTTCAGCAATTGAGACTCCTACCTGGGCTTTGTTGCTAGCTCAATCTTGCAGATCAAGCGGGTATAAAGTTTCTATAATTGATACTCTCGCAGAAAACTTATCTGACCAGAGTACATTAGAAAGAATTAAAACTACCAATCCAAAAAATATAATATTTGTTGTTTATGGGCAAAACGTAAATGCAGGTACTACAAATATGTCTGGTGCAACTAGGTTGTCTAATTTTATAAAAAAAAATTTAAAAGTAAGGATATCTTACATTGGTTCTCATGTTCAAGCTCTTCCTACCCAAACACTTGAAAAAGAAAAAAGTATTGATTTGGTTTTTACTAATGAAGGTGTTTATGCTTTAAAAAATTTACTAAAAGAAGACGAGAAATTTCAAGATTATGAAAAAATAAATGGGATCGCATTCAGAACTTTAGACAATAAAATTAAAATCAATAAACCAGAAAAAATTGTACCACAAGAGAGAATGGATATTGATTTACCTGGATATGCGTGGGATTTGCTTCCCTATAAAAAAAAACCTTTTGATCTTTATAGGGCTCCAATGTGGCATGCCGAGTATAATTCTGAAAATAGAACCCCATATGCTGCTATTCAAACATCACTTGGATGTCAATTTGGATGTAACTTTTGTATGATTAACATCATTAACAGAAGCGATAATGAAGAAATAGGTGTTGCAGGAAATTATAGTGGTATGCGGTTTTGGTCGACTGATTTTATAATTAAGGAATTTGAAAAATTAATTGAATATGGAGTCTACACTATAAAAATTACAGATGAAATGTTTTTACTTAATCCTAAATATTATAAACCATTATGTGAAAATCTTTTAAAGAAAAATAAAGATGACAAATTTAAAATTTGGGCATATTCAAGAATAGATACTGTAAAAAGACCAGAGATTTTAGAATTGGTTCGAAAAGCTGGAATAAAATGGCTTTGTTTAGGAATCGAAAGTGGTGATAAAAAAGTAAGACTCGAGGTAGCTAAAGGTAAATTTGAAGATGTAGATGTAAGAACAGTAGTAAAAAAAATACATGAAGCTGATATAGATGTTTTAGGTAATTATATATTTGGTTTACCTGGGGACAATATGCAAACGATGAAAAAGACTTTGGATTTGAGTAAAGAACTATGCACTTCAGGTTGGAATGCTTATGCTGCGATGGCTTTACCAGGTAGTCAGCTTTATAAAGACGCTGTGGATAGAAAGATAAGTTTACCAGATACTTACGAAGGATACTCATTTCATTCATACAATACTGTTCCATTACCTACAGACGAACTTCCTGCGTATAAAATATTAGAATTTAGAGATAAAGCATTTATTGAATATCATTCAGCGAAACCATTTCAAGAAAGAATTAAGAAACGATTTGGAACAAAAGCTGTAGAGTCTATAAATGATATGCTTAAAATTAAATTGAAGAGAAAAATAATTGAAGAAAATCAAATATAATTAGTACATTTCTGAATATTCAACAAAGATAGTGCTTTTTTTATTTTTTAAACAATTCTTATATGAATTAAAAATTTTTTCTTTTTTATTTAAATTTTCTATTTTTATATTTTTACACATTGACTTTAATTCTCTAAAATAATTTTGGGTATGTTGCAAACCTGCATCCATAGGTTTTTTTGAACCAACAAGAACCCTTGTAATTACAAAAGGTTCAAATTCATTAGATGATATATCCTTTAATTTATCTAAATGATTAATAGTTTGATTTAAAGATAATATAAAAAAATCAAATCTAGGATAACAAGTAACTGGTAAAAATCCATTTAAAGACATCCCTATAGAAATCCCCATTTGAGTATCCTCAAATATTGGGAGCTCTAATTTTTTAGAATTACTGACCTTAATTAATGAATTATATAATAAGTTTCCAGGAATTTTTACAGATTGACCTAGAAAAATTGAATTTTTTTTCTTTGCTATCATTTTCATTGCTTTTTCAATTTCGCCTTTATAAGTCATTAAAAACTTACCCATTTTCCTGTACCGTGATGAGGATATCCTAATTTGTATTGATAATAAAAAACATCTTTAGGATAGTTATATTTTTTTAAGCCCCAAGTTTTTTTAGTATCTGAATAAACACTCTTACCATTATCTTCAATAACAAACTCTACTGGCAATTTAAAATTTCTTGAATAATTATAAGCTTCAAAAAAAACTCCCATCATTGCAGTCATGTCACCAAGAAATATCCAAACTTTTCTTTTCTCCCTCCTTTTTTTTAAAGCTAAAGCTATCCCTAGTGCAATTGGTATAATTCCACCAGCAATCGAAGAGCTTAAAAAATTATTTTTATTTGAAGCCGAATACATGCTTTTTCCGTGAAAAATCTGTTTTTTTAATTTAATTGGATCAAACCCATGAAGCAGAGCATGTGCATGATTTCTCCAAGAAGAACAAACCCAATCTTTTTTTGAAATATATCTAAAAATTTTGGTTAGCTGTATCTCATTACCTTTTGATAAATGTATCGGATAAGGAATTTTACCAGAATTGTAGTCTTTAAATATATTTATTTCAAATTTAGAAATAATATCTACACTTTGTTTTTTGGAAACAATTTTTTTATTTTTAGGAATATAAATTTTCATTTTATACTTTTATTACTAAACTATAATACAAATTTGCAAAGATTAAAAAGAACAAACTAAAAGTAAAATACATATATATTAATTTATTCTTATAAATATTTATTTTATCATAACTAAAATAGCAAAATATTAATAAATAAAATAATGGATCAATATATTCCTGATGAACAACCTGTATAAATGATGACTGAATAAAAATGATCAAAAACGGTAAAAAATTTTTAATATTTTTAGATAATATCAGATATATAACAAAACTACCTAAAGTATTATAAATCAAAAATAAAATTTGAATTAAAATTAAGTTTATATGAAGGTTATTTATCATATAATAACTTAACTTGGAAATAACCCCATTTCCCCACAATGATTTGAAATCTGGTAATAGAATAAAGTTTAAAATTAAGATCAATAATAAAACTAAATTATTTTTTTTTGTAAACTTTTTGTAAAAAAATTTAAACTGTCCATCTGAAACTAAAAAAACAAATAGAGGTATAAAGTAAAAAATAACTATAGAGGTTATATAACTTATATTTTCTAAATTTAATCCAAATCTATAAGATGGTTGTGGAGGTGTTATAGATCCCCATTGAAAAATTAAGTAAATAAAAGGTATAGCTGAAATAAAATATATTAAACTTATATAAAAAAAATCTTTTAAACCTCTATTTTTACTCAAAAAGTATAAATAGGTAAAAAGAGACAAAAAAACAAACTTTTGCTCAGAATAAACTGCTAAAGCAGAAAATATTGCAACCAGAATAATTTTTTTGTATTTCGATAAATTTAATTCAACTAATATTAAAGTGATAAAAAAAAATAGAATAGGTAAATTTTCCTCTAGAGCCCAAAAAGATGTTGTCCTGAAGTATGGGCTTAATAATATTATGGAAGTAATAATAAAAATGATTTTTTTATCAAAATTATTTTGTTTTTTTAAAAGAAAATAAAGAAACAATGGAATAAAACAATTAAGGATAAAATTAGAGAATTTAAGAGAAAAATTTGAGTAATAAAAAGGATTTAAACTATTTAATATGGCAAATAGAGGTGGTCTTGAAGACTCATATTTAATGTCAGTTATTGCCTCTAGAATTCCTAATTTAAAAACATTAACTGTTGATAATGTATGCTCAAAGTCAATCTTTCCTCCTCCAGCTGAATTTTCATTAAAAATAAATCCTAAAAAGAAACTAAAATAAGATAAAATAAATATTAATATACTTACCCTATATAAATTTTGATTTTGATTCATTTAAACTTTTAAAATTTAAATCCAATGCCCTGCCTATCGCAGTTTTTACATATATCTATTTGAGTTCTTCCATTTTGAATATGGTTATTTCTAAAATTTTTAACATCTTCACCAAACCACATATTTTGTAAATTTGTATCCTCATTTATTTTTCCATAAGGGCTAGGTCTTGACCAAATTGCAAATTCACAACAAGGGCACATGTCTCTATTATTGTTTAAAGTTAGTGCTTTCCAAGGCCAATCACAAGGCTTTTTAGAATTAAAAAAAGTGTCTCTTTGTTTTCCTTCGGTATCCTCCATATTCTTAGGGTTCCCTGGTCTAATATTAAACATCAAGTTATTTTCTTTAGCAAAATTTCTTGCCATATCTAATTCATGTTTATTATGCTCGTATAAAATATAATCTAACATTACTATTGTGTTTGATTTATAAATTTTTTTTAAATTCATAAATTGTTTCAAATTTTTCAATATAAGATCAACATTTCCTTTTCTATGTTGTATTTGATGAATTTTATTTGTGAAACCTGAAATATGAACTTTAAGAAAATCAAGACCTGCTTCAATCAATTTCTTTGAATTATTTTCATTTAATAAAATTCCATTGCTTGCAATTAGAGATAATAATTTTCTATTTGATGTATAATCTATAGCTTGATAAATGCCTTTATACATCAATGGCTCACCATTGACATAAGGTATAATCATCAGACTGTCTTTATAAAAAGCATCAACTACATTTTTATAGTGTATAAGATCTAATTTTAGTTTGGGTATATAGTTGTTTGATTTTGGGTTTAGATCATAAATATTTCCACTTGCGTCTCTACAAAAAACACAATTTTCGTTACATTCGTTCCATAGATCTACTGATACTATAACTGGAGCCTTTCCTGAATTTGTGCTTCTTAATAAATAAGATAAATTACATATTAATAAATTATAAATTTTTCTTATAGTAATTTTATTGTTTATAAAGGCTAGAAGAAATATTTTAACTTTGACAAAAAAATAATAATTTCTTTTTTTAAAGAACTCTTTAACGTTAATCATTTTTTTTCTCTATATTAATTGTATCTTGAACTATATATTTTGGTCTGCCCCTCAAAATTTCAAACATTTTTCCTATATATATACCAATTGTTCCTAAAATAATTAATATCAAGCCACCAATAAGTAAGACTGCTAAAAATAAAGAGGTCCATCCTGATGTCACCTCGTCTATAAATAATTTTTGTAAAAAAAAATAGATTATTAAAAAAAAAGAAATTATAGACATGATAAAACCAGCAATTAATGGCAAATATAAAGGTACTAGAGAAAAACTTGTTATTCCTCTAACTACTTCTCTCCATGGATTTAAAGTTTTGAAAGTTAATATATCTAACAACTTGAATTTTGTTTCCCCTTTGGATCTTGGGCCTCTCTCATAATCAATAGTGATTTGTTTAAAACCAACCCAGTTAAACATACCACGAAGATATGGGTCATAATCATTTGTATTTAAAATTATTTTTGCAACTTTTTTTGTAAACAATTTAAATATACCTGAATTTTCGGTAAGTTTTATTTCAGAAAAAATATTAATTATTTTATAAGCAAATTTAGTCATAAGCATTTTAAAAAAATTTTCTCCATCTCTTTTTGTTCTTCGAGTATGAACAACCTCGTAACCTTGTTCATAACAATCTATCATTTTATTTATTAAGTCTGGAGGATCTTGTAAATCAGTATCCATTATTATTGCTACATCTCCCGACATGTAATCTAAACCAGCGAAAAAACATTCTTGCATACCAAATTTTCTAGAGGTATTGATTAATTTTACCTTCTTATTTTTTTGACAAATGTTTTGTACTATTTTTTCTGAATTATCAGTTGAACAATCATTAATAAAAATAAATTCGTAATCAATTTTTCTATTATCTAGAATAGTTTTAATTTTATCATAGAATAGATTAATATTTTCTTCCTCATTATAAAAAGTTGATATTATTGAAATTAACACTTCTATTTTAATTTAATTTAAATTTGTTCATAACACTCACCAATCTTTCAATTCTTTTTTTTGTAAGACTTGGATAATTTCCAATATAATATCCGAAATGATGAACTTTCTCTACTTTCTTAAAATTTGTCAGATTAATATTTTTTAAGTATTTTCGCAAATATGGTTGTCTTAATTGGTTTCCACCTCCAGCATTACCTCTTCTGAACTCAATTTTATTTTTAAGAAGATATTTTTCAAAATCATTTCGAGATTTTAATTTATTTGTGTTTAGTATTACTGGAAAAGCATAATTTGAAATACCTTTTTTATCAAATTGAGAAAAATATAAATCTTTTCTCAATTTTTTAAAAAAAAATTCAAAATTTTGATTTCTTTTTTTATTATTAAAATCTAATTTTTTTATCTGATTTTGACCAATCACAGCTTGAATTTCATTATTTCTAAAATTGAAACCTGGATTTAAAAAAATAAACTTTTGATTTAAGTCTTTAAACTTATTGGCAGTATTTTTAACTTTTTTAAATTTGCTTTCTCTTAACATACCATGCCCTCTAAATCTTATACAGTAATCATAAATACCCTTATCATTAGTACAAATCATACCACCTTCAATCGTACTCAAGTGATGAGCAAAATAAAAAGAAAAATTAGATGCTAATCCAAAAGTACCTAACTTTCTCTTATTGAAAGTTGCACCATGAGACTCACATACATCTTCTATTAAATGAATTTTTTTCTTTTTTAAAAAATCTAATAATTTTTTTGAAATACCATTAAATCCTTGAGCGTGTGTCATAAATACAGCTACAGTTTTTTTTGAAATTGAATTGATTATTTTTTCATTATCCATTGATAAATTGCTTAAATTAATATCCACAAATTTAGGTTCAAAACCATTATTTATGACTGCCATTACATCTGAAGGCCAAGTCAAGGGAGGTGTAATAATTTCTCCTGTTTTTCTTAATTTATCCCTGAGTGCAGAAATTGTGATAAAGTTTGCAGATGATCCTGAGTTTACAAACACTGAGTATTTAACTCCAAGCCATTTTGACCATTCACGCTCAAATTTTTCGACCTGTTTATTTTGGGTTAAAATTGGATTTTTTTTTAAAAATTTTATTACTTTTGCTAAATCCTCTCGAGAAATGTTATTCTCCATAAGTGGATGATTAAATTTATTTGGCATATTTTATATAAATTGGTAAATAATCTTAATTAGTATAACCTAACTTATAATGCAATCGAAAAAAATTAAGTTCGAAACTTTCTTTAAAAACCATATTGGTGAGTTGCATAATTCATTATTAAAATTAAATTCAAATCTAATTGAAAAGGTTTCAGAAAAATTATTCAAAACAATTAAAAATAATAAACAAATTTTTGTTTGTGGAAATGGAGGTTCTGCTGCTATAGCAAATCATTACGTTCCAGATTATTTAAAATTAATCAGACAAAATACTAAATTAAAACCACTGGTCAAAAGCTTATCGTCTGATCTTGAGCTAATAACTGCAATTTCAAATGATATGGATTATTCAAAGATATTTTCTTATCAGGCTGAAAGTCTATGTAAAAAAGGAGATGTATTAATAATTATAAGTTCCTCTGGAAATTCACCAAATGTTGTTAATTTAGCTAATTGGGCAAAAAAGAATAAAATTTATTCAATTAGTTTTACAGGATTTAGTGGAGGTAAATTAAAAAAAATTACAAATTTGAATGTACACGTTAATATAAAAAATTATGGACTGGTAGAAGATTCACACCATATTCTCATGCACGCAATTATGCACTATATTGTAAGAAAAAATGCCTCGAAGAAAAAATTAAGATTATAATGCTACTCGTTTGAAAAAATAATCGAACTACCTTCTTCTGAAAATTTATACTTAACCTCTTCTAATTTGTAAAGTTTGGCTCTAACTTTTTTTTGCATATTTGTTGGGACATAAAAAATAAAAAAACCACCTCCACCAGAACCTAAAAGTTTCCCGCCTAAGGCTCCAGCATTTAGAGCTTCACTGTAAATTTCATTTATTTCATTTGATGAAACTTTTGTCGAAAGACTTTTTTTAAGGTCCCAGTATTCATTTAAAAGTAATCCAAATTCATTTAAATTTTTTTCAGACGAAAGAATTTTTTTACATTCGTTTACTTGTTTTTTTATTTCATGGTAAAATTTTATTTTATCAACTATTTTTTTCTTTTTATCTTTTTCAATTTTATCTGAAAATCGAGATTTACCTGAATAAAACATCAATAAATTTTTTTGTAAGTTGTATTTAATATTTTTTTTTATATTTAATTTTCTTACTAAGAAATTACTTTTATTAAATTTAATTGAATTTAAGCCACCATATGATGCCCAAACTTGATCTTGCATCCCAACATTCTCACCAATTACTTTGCTTTCTATATGGTAAGCTTCACTAGCTAATTTTTTTTTGTCAAATTTTAAACTATATTTTTGATTTAATGCCTTTATTAAGCCAACACAAAAACTAGAACTTGATCCGATACCTGAATTACCTGGAAGATCACCATCATAATGAATTTCTAAACCTTCATTAATTAAGTTGTAATATCTTAATAATCCTTTTACTGTTGGGTGATGAATATCAGAAATTTTTTTTACATTTTCAATTTTCGACCAACTTATTCTATATTTATGTTCAAAAAAATTTTGTAAAGATCTTATTGATACATAACAATATTTATCAATTGTTGTTCCTATTGTCTCTCCACCAAATTTTGAAAAGTACTCTTCAAAATCAGTTCCGCCTCCAAAAAAAGAAATTCTGTATGGTGTTTTGGATATAATCATAATTTTTATACCTAAATATACTAAGGAACCACTAAAGTATAATTTTTTTTTAAATTTTTATAGACAATTATGTTAACTAAAATAATTATGTGTGTATGAATAATTTATCTAATTATTTAAATTTTTTGTTTAGTAATTTCTTGGTAGTTTTTCATTTATCTAGATTTGATATTAAATTAAAATATAAAAGAACAATAATAGGTGATTATTGGGGTATACTAACTAATTTAATAGCCCTTGGGATAATATCATTGATTTGGTCAATAGTTTTTGAAAGTTATTTTCTTGAATATTTTTCTAAAATTTTTATTGGCATGACCAGCTTTTATATGCTCATGTCATTTACGAGTAATTCAACAGATATTCTTTACACAACATATAAAGATGATTTAATAAGCCTTGGTATTCCTTTAAATACAGTTTTCCAAAGAAATTTTATTAAAATTCTATTAGAGTATCTTCAGCTTTTTCCGGTTTATATAATTTTTACATTAATATTTATAGATACAATTGGTTTTGAGTGTTTGTTAATTATACCAGGTTTAATTTTAGTTTTATTAAACTGTTACTTTATTTCAATTATTTTAAGTATAGTTTGTTTAAGATTTAGAGATGTTGGTTTATTAATTAAATCTGTTATGAGAGCTGGAGTACTATTAACCCCAATACTATGGGATAAATCTAGATTGGGTATATACGAAAATTATGTCTATCTAAACCCTTTCACATCTATGATAGAAGCCTTAAAAAACCCTCTGCTAGGCTTAGAAATTAATTATTTTATTTATATAATTTTAATAATTTTTCTATTATTAAACTTTATAATCAGCTTTTACCTAATTAAAAGTAAATTAAAAATTTTACCTTTTTGGATATAAAAATGACTTTAGTAATTGCAAAAAATATTAATTTAATTTTCCCAATTTATAATTCTGCAAAAAGTCTAAGAAATAAAATTTTAAAGTCAAAAAAATCTGAAAATATTTCCTATATACATGCTCTTAAAAATATTAATTTACAAATCGACAAAGGTGATAGAATTGGATTAATTGGAAAAAATGGTTCAGGTAAAACAACTTTATTGAAAATACTTGCACAAATTTACTTCCCATCAAATGGTTCTTTGGAAATAAGTGAAAAACCTTTTTCAATTTTAGATCCAAATATGGGTTTAAACATGGATGCTACTGGAGTTGAAAATATAAAAATGATTTCTCATCTCTTTAATCTTGAACAACTTGCATCAAGTGACTCGATAAAAAAAATTAAAGATTTTTCTGAATTAGGAAAATTTATTGACTTACCGGTGAGAACTTACTCCTCTGGAATGAGAGTAAGGCTGACGACTTCTATAAGTGTACAAATAAATCCAAAATTCCTTATAATTGATGAATTTTTTGGTGCTGGAGACAAAAGTTTTATAGAAAAAGCTAGATTAGCGTTAAATGAAAAATATACTAACCTAGATGGTCTAGTACTTGCAAGTCATCAAGATAGTCTAATTAAATCAATATGTAATAGAATAATTACTCTAGATAAAGGTGAGATAATTTCAGATAAAACTATTTAGAAAGTTTTTTTAATTTTTTTTTTACTTTTATAACCTTGTTATAAAATTTAGTATTTGATTTTATGTTTTCATCTACAAATGAAAGTGCACCTATGATAGCATTATTTCCAATCTCGCATCCTAAAGATATTATAGAATTTGGCCCAATGTAAACATTGTTTTTTATAACAGTTTTACTTAACGATTTTTTATTATTTGTAAAAAAGTGAGAATAAATATGAACACCTGCAGAAATAATACAGTTATCACCTATTTCTAATCCACCTTTTCCATCCAAAATACAGTTAGGTCCTATCCAACAATTTTTACCAACTTTAACTTTACCTAAAATTAGAACGTTATCATAAACAGATGTTCCTTCTCCAAATCCCTCTAAATTTGCCCTTTCCCATCTGTCAGTAAAATAATCTCCAAACGACAAACTTCTTTGAAATTTAAGTTTTTTCTCTTTAAATAACTTTTTATAGATACTTTTTATTTTTTTTTTTCATTTATTTAAATTTATAAAATATTTGTTTATAGGTGATATTGCTAATAATAAATTAAATACACAAAGAGTTATAAAACTCATTATTAATGTAATTTTATGAATTTTTGACCATTTTGGCTTATATTCAAATAAAAGTTCAATTTCTGTATTTTTTGGTAAAAAAACTCCCATGGCAAAAAAATTAACATTAATTATTTCTGTGTCTGTATTGTTCATTTTTGCTTTCCAGCCTTTATTAAAATTATCATTAAAAAGAAAAAATCTATCAAACGGTTTACTGCTGAAGGCAAATGATTTCTTTTGACTTAAATCTATAACAGGTTTTATATTTTCTGTTTCAATAGAGAAATTATTATTTAAGTTATATTTTTTTGGAGTAATGATAAACTCATCATCAAAATGATTAATGATATAATCTAATTCATCTTCTTCGTTTTCGAATGATATAGAACGATTAAAAGTTTTATATCTTGCATTGGTTCTAATATTTGTAACAAAATAATGTTTATTTTCCTCTTTTTTGACATCATATTTTAAACCAAATAATTTTTTCAAATTTAAGCTAAGAATATTATTATTTAAAATTTGCTCGTTTGAATATTTTATAATTTTATTTATTTTATCAGAGTAAAAGATCCAATATCCTCCAGGAATATCATAACCATAAAGATTGGGTAAATTGTTAACTACGGTTGGATTAGTTTCTGAATAAAACTGAATATTGCTAGGGATTAATGATAAATTATTAACTCTATAATAATTTAAATCATTTAAACCATCTTGTTTTTTAAAATTAATAAAATCAAAATTTTCAAGTTTATAAAATGGATATTTTGCAATTGATAATTGTAAAGTAAATACGTAAATACAATGGATGATTAATAATAAGTGAATTGATCTTAAAAATTTTTTAATATTTAAATTTCTATTTTTGAGTTCTTGCATTAAAAAGTAAAATATAAATATCGAAATTGAAAAAATAAAAATATCTAGAACTACTGCCATCATATTTGAAAGCAAAAGATTCGGGTGCATATTTAATTTGGAAGTTTCTGGATGTATAAAATTTGAAATTGATGTAAATAATAAGTAAAGTGAAATAACTATGAAAAAAAATTTAGAGGTAATACCTTTTTCATTAATTATTTTATAAGAAATAAAACCTACAAATAAAGAATTTATGATTATAAAAAAATCATGAAAATTTAATTTAAATTTCATATTATATTTACCAAGCTGTTCTTCTAATTGAACTTCATATAGACTTGATAATAGGTAGGTTGTGAAAATAGCTAATATTAAAAGAATATAAATTAATATAAAATATTTTATAGAATTATGATTAAAAATTTTTTCAAAGAAAAAATAGATTATCAATAATAGAAAAATTAACAAAAAAAGTGACAATTTATTTAGTAATTCAGCACGATTAGGTACTATATATTCAATCCCAATACCTTCACCTCCAGTATAATAAAAATATAATAAAATAACAGAAATTATCAAAAAATATTTTAAGTATATTAAATCATCTATAGGTTCTTTTTTTATAAACTCTGATCTTAAATTAAAAATTAATTTATTATCTAATTTTAAAAATAAAAATAAAACTGGGAATAACAAATAAAAAAAAGAAGGATTACCAAAGACAATGATTTTATCAAAAATTTGTGCAAATAAACCAGGGGGTAAAGATAATAAAATAAAAGCGAAAAATATTAATTTTTTTAAATTTTTTTTATACAATGTAATTAAAAAATAAATGAATATAAAAAAACCAAATGAAAAAAAAATCGGAAAAGTCCCATGAACGTGCGAATTTGGGGGTCCAAAAAGACCTGAAATTGGATCGTTGTACATTAAAGAATTCGGCATAAACAATCTTAGAAAATAAGGTGTGTGATCTATAAAAGTTTTTATGCCAGAAAAAATATCAATTTTGAAATAATTTATTAAATTTTCATATCCTAAATCATTTTTGTATAAATAATTCTCATTTTCTACATACAAAGGAAATAAATTTGAAAAAAGAAAAAGTAAAGATGGTAATAATACAATACCAAAAAAAATTAATTCCTTAAAGTTAACTTTCTTAGTTAAAAATAAATAAATTAAATAAAATCCTGTTACAGTAATAAAACTAAAAGCATCATCTAACATTCCAGATGAACTGAACAAAAAAAATGAAATTGAGAAGAAAATTAAATATTTTTTTTCTCTTAATAATATGAATTTTTTAAAGAAAAGAATTATTAAAATAAAAAATAATAATTGTGTCAAAAAAAATTGCGATGAGACAGCATAAAGTACAAAAATAGAAAAAATTAAAAAAGTTACAATAATAGGAACTAATAATTTGTTGGATTGATTTACTATAAAAACTTCTCTTAATACAAAATAAATAATGCTTAATTTAAAAACTATAAGTATATTATTGATTATAAAATAAGATTCTTTGGTGAAAAAAAAGTAAAAAATTCTATCAAAATGATATAATGGTAAATAACCATGCGATAACAGGGGCTGGCCTAAATTATTATTATCCCAATGATCAAAAAAAATAATTTTTTCATAAAATATTTTAAATTCAGTACTCAAAGCTCCCCATACATAATCTGTATTGCCTAAATAAAAGATTTCAGGATGAATTATATAAGCAAAACATGAAAGTAAGCATAATAATAAATAATTTTTTTTAATTACTCTGTAAAAATATTTAAGATACATTTTTTATTATTTTTTTTCGTAGAAATGATTAATACAATCACAAATATATTTTACTTGTTTTAAGTTTAGCTCAGGATAAGTAGGTAGTGCCAAATTATTTTTTGAAAAATATAAACTATTCGTATATTCAGATTTTTTGACCTTATTATTATAAAATGGCTTACAAAAAGGTAGACTGTAATTATAAATATTATTTGTTTCTATTTTTTTTTTATTTAAATATTTAATAAGTTTTTTTTGCTTTTGTACAATTATTCCACAAACGTAATATGAATGTAGATATTTTTGATCATTAAAAATACATTTTGTAATTTTTTTTCCTAAATTAAAATTATAATATTTAGCTATTAAAATTCTTTTTTTTAGATCTTCATTTAATTCTTTTAAAGATTCCGTTAATAACGTTGCAATAAATTCGGGCATCCTATAATTAAAACCTATATCATTAAAATCCTGTTTGTTTTTAGCCCAATCTCTTAAATTATAAATTTTATTAAATATTTTTTTTTTATTTGTAATAACGGCACCACCTTCTCCAAATGAACCTAAAGATTTGGTTGGATAAAAACTAAAAACAGCAGCATCACTGAAATGTCCAGGAGGTTTACCTAAAAACTTTGATCCATGAGCCTGAGATGCATCTTCAATTATATTTAGTTTGTATTTTTTAGATAATCTACGAATTTTAACCATATCCACCATTAGTCCATGAAGATGAACTACTAAAATTGCTTTTGTCTTTGGTGTAATTTTTTTCTCTATCTTGTTTATGTCTATGAGCCAATTATCTTTTGAAATATCGACAAATATTGGTTTAGCTTCACAATATGTTACTGCTGCTGGTGTCGCTATGAATGTAATAGCGGGAACAATTACTTCATCATTTTTTTTTATTCCGATCGATTTAAGTGCTAAATGTAGTGCTGAAGTACCAGAATTAACAGCCAAACAATATTTACTATTATTAAATTTTGCAAATTTACTCTCAAAAATTTTGGTCTGATTTCCATTAGTATAAATTCCACTTTTTAAAACTTTATCTAATTTATTTATTAATTTTTTTTGATTTTTTTTTATGAATTTTTTTTTAGAAAAAAAATTTATTTTATTTTTTGACAAGCGCATGCAATTTAAATACTCTTTTAATATGATTAAAATTTGTTGGAACCTTATTGCCTGAAGAGAATTTAAAAAAATTTTGTAACATTATATTTAAAGACTCTTTCGGAGATATATAAGGAACTTCCATTCCTCCAATTCTATACTCCCAGGTTTTTTGCTTTTTAAAATTTTTCATTTTTATACCTTTTTTGTAAATCTTAACTTTTTCATCAGTCAAAGTATCATCAAAGACAACTGTTTTCTTTTCACCGGCAATTATAATTCTACGGGATTTAAATGGTGAAAACCAATTTACTTTAATATTTACGAAAAGATTTTTTTTTGATCTTAAAGCGATATTTGAAAAATATATTTTATTTCCAAAATTTTTAGAAACTGATTTTCTAGAGTAAGTAAATTTATCGTTTGGAAAAAAATAATCTAATAAATATAAATCATGTATAGCTAAATCATCAATTACATCGTTATCCTCATAAAACTTTCCAAAACTTATTCTCTCTGAGTCAAAATAAATTATTTTTCCTAAAACATTATTTTTTATTAAATTTTTTATGAATATTATTGATGGATGATAAATATATGTGTGATCTGCAAAAATTTTATCTAAATTGTAAAATTTTTTATCTAAAGAATTTAGTTGCTTAAGGTTTTTAAAGACAGGTTTTGTAACACAAACATGTTTATTTAGTTTTAAACATTTTTTTAAAAACCGCAGATGTGTTCTTGTTGGGGTGGCTACTATAAATACATCTATAGGGGTTTTAAAAAATAATTTTTCATTTTTATAAAAAAAGATTTTTTTTGTATTTTTATAATTTAAATGGTCTAAACAATAAATATTGTTTATATTGGTAAAATTTTTTAAGTTTCTTAAAATATTCTTACCCCAATAACCATAGC